>OWJI01001818.1_pt1 | contig 12670 bp, 11 predicted proteins | sample 1732541 | NCBI WGS metagenome assembly OWJI01 (sample SAMN05065727, study PRJEB22554) | human gut metagenome | biome: ENVO:2100002; feature: ENVO:00000062; material: ENVO:00002003 | host: Homo sapiens | place: USA
GCGTCAGATGTGTATAAGAGACAGTTTTTATGCAGTACAAGATTATATTTTTTACGCATATCCAGCGGAAGGAACTCTGCATCCAACTCAGCCTGCGATAGTGCTTGATCTACAGCTTTTTTGATCGCATTGTTTGTCAGTCCCGCTGTCAATGGGTACAACGGCTGCAAACGGTACAACATACTGCGGTATTCCTCATATTGCAGCATTTTGGGCTGCTGCAACGAGAAAGTCCAAATTTAGCGCTGCAAGATCACAAGCGAATTCTCGCTTAAGGCAATTGACTACCGTACTAATAAGGTGTACATAAAAAACATCTTGTGTATCAATGAATATTGTACGAAGTGTGTCAAATCTAATTTCCACAAGTTCTTCTTCTTTATGGAAAGCAACCACAACAGGATAGCGCGTTCGTACTTCTTTTCCAGTCTGTGGCGAGACCGCATCAAATTTTTGATTGAATTTCAAAAAGGCAATGTGCTCATTATAATCCCAGAAAACTGGGCTCTCTATTCTATTATATACGGGGCATGCTTTTTTATTGTAAGCGTCAAACCACCCCGCGCATGGACAGGCATGAGACAATAGTAACGGGACGTTGCGAAACGTTCCGTTACTGTCATATTGGAGGTAAGGGAATGACAAGCGCAGAGTTGAAACACCGTGTAAAGCTGCAGGAGTGGGCGGCACGAATACAGGACTGCCGCAGCAGCGGCCTGTCAGTGCGGGCGTGGTGCAGACAAGAAGAAATCAATGCAGCAACCTATTACCGTTGGGAACGGGAATTGCTGGCTTTGGCTGAAACAGAGCCGTGCTCGAGCGTGTCGGCCGTCAGGTTTGCAGAGCTTCCGACACCGAAACAGGCATCACGCAACGCTGCGGAACGTTCCGCAACGTTGCATATTGGAAACGCCAGTCTGGATATTTATCCCGGGTGCGATACGGAACAGCTGAAAATGCTGGTAGAGCTTCTGCGCCTATGCTGAACGACTTCACCGGCGCAGATAAAGTCTACATTGCCTGTGGCTACACAGACCTGCGTAAAGGCATAGACGGCCTGGCGCGCCTCGTCCAGCAGCAGTTTGAACTGGATCCATTCACCAACACGCTGTTCCTGTTCTGTGGGCGGCGGCGAGACCGTATCAAGGGCTTGTACTGGGAAAAGGACGGCTTCATCCTGCTGTACAAGCGACTGGAACAGGGCGCGTACCAGTGGCCGCGCTCGGAATCCGAGGTGAAGACGCTAACGCCGCAGCAGTACCGCTGGCTCATGGAGGGGCTGTAGATTGAGCAGCCGAAAGCCCACCGCCCGGTAATGGGATTGACCACTGTCTGAGCAGGGAAAATGGGTGGAAACCATTGAAAACACAGGCTTTTTGCCGAATTCTGTGGTATAATGTCTGCATAGAAAACAGAGAAATGCAGACAAGCAACACGGAAGAAATGGTGACCATTTCCCGTGCGGAATATGAGCGATTTCAGGAACAGGCACAGGTCAGTACCAGCCTCACGCTGTAGAATGAGTGGCTGCTGGAGCAGCTGAAGCTGTCCAAAAAGAAGCTGTTCGGCCGTTCTTCGGAGCAGGCGGAGCAGATGGTCATGGAGCAGCTGAGCTTTACTTACAACGAAGCGGAAGCCTATGTTTCCGGAACCAAAGCCGCCGCGGAGAAGCCTGTTGCTGTGAAGGCGCACGAGCGCAAGCGGCAGTCCGGCAATGTGCTGGACGTCGTTCCGGAGGGGACTCGCACTGAGGTGGTGGAGCACCGTCTGCCGGAGAATGAGCGGATCTGCTCTGCCTGCGGCAGCGAATTGGTTGAGATCGGCAAGGATGTGCGCCGGACGCTGCAGATGAAGCCGGCGGAGTTCTGGATCCGCGAGGACGTATACTACACCTACGCCTGCAAGAACTGCGAGCAGGAGACCGGCGAGGCCAACATTGTAAAGGCAGCGAAAGAGCCTGCGCTACTGCCAGGCAGCTTTGCCTCCGCGGAGGCGGTGGCGTATCTGGCAGCACAGAAATTCGTCATGTACTCGCCGCTGTACCGGCTGGAACAGGAATTCGATCGTCAGGGCTTGAAGCTGTCCCGGCAGACTATGGCCAACTGGCTGCTGAACGTCTCGGAGAAATGGCTGCAGCCGGTCTACGATGCGCTGCATAAGCAGCTTTGCAAGGAGCCAGTGCTGCACGCGGATGAGACGAGCTTGCAGGTGCTGAAAGAGCCGGGACGTTCCTCTACCAGCAAGTCCTACATGTGGCTGTACCGCACCAGCGGCTGTGCGAAGCAGGCCGTTGTGCTGTATGAGTACCAGCCCACCCGAAAAGCGGAGCATGCAGAGACCTTCTGGCAAGGCTTCTCGGGCTGGCTGCACGCGGACGGATACCAGGGATATCTATATTTCGATGTTCTGCCATGGCTCAATCTATTTCTGCGGTTTTGTGACGATTGGAGGTGAGGTATGCAGTGCAAAGGATGCGCCGAAACTGGCGCTGGGTGTTGCTCGGATGGCCATCCGCGCCGCCATTCTCCGCCCATTCGTTGTGGGCAGTGAGCAGCTTCTGATTTACATTCTGCTGGATGCGGCAGCCATCAGGCAGCTGATTCCGGAACGTGCGTGGAGCGTTGCACTGCCTGTCTATTATCTCGCTGCTGCAGCGTTTGTGCTGCTGGCCATCCGCGGCTTTTTTCGCAGAAATCAGAAGCAGTACCGCAGATTCTCCGCTGTGCAGGCGGCTTGACGGAGCGGCAATCCCAGGACCGATATGATGGTTATAGGCCGTGCAGCTTCGGCAGATCCGAAGCGGTCTATTTATATCCATATAGAAAACCGATTGACCTACAGATAAACAGGAAAAAATCAAATTTAATCAGCAAAATACACAATGTGAATGACTGCAAATTATCGAAACCGACAAAAAATTTTTTTTGGCGCTTGCATTCTTGACAAAACAGACCGCAATTACTACACTATATAACAGCGGATATGATAATCGATTGTCATATCGGAAAACACACAATCAATCACATGAAGATCAAGGAGGAACCCATGAAAAAGATTATTGCAGTCATCCTTGCGCTGACCATGCTGCTGGCACTGGCAGCCTGCACAGCCAAGACAGAGACAACCACGACGGACACGGCCGCCGACGCAGCCACCACCACAGACACAGCGGCAGAGCAGCCGGCAGACACTGAAGCGGAGCAGCCCACGGACACCAATGGTGATGTGACCACCATCACGCTTGCCATGCACGTGTCCAACACGCAGGAGCAGGAGCCTGCCGTCTATCAGGCGATTCAGGCTTTCCAGCAGGAGAACCCCGATGTGAAGATTGAGCTCGTTGAGCACCTGACCGAGGAGCACAACAAGCAGCTCAAGCTCTGGGCGCAGTCCGGGGAACTGCCGGATATCTTCTGGTGCCAGGAGGGCGACGTGCTGGAGTATGGCGAGAACGGCTATCTGCTGCCGCTCAACGATTTCCTCAGCCAGAACCCCGACATTGACAGCGCAATCCCCGATGCCATCAAGAACTGCTATGCTGGCGAAAACGGCGAGATCTACGGTCTGGCTTACACCTCGCTTGTGACCGGCTTCTATTACAATAAGGCTATCTTTGCAGACAACGGTCTGCCCGAGCTGACAAACGAGACGACATACGAGGAGCTTCTGGACATGGTCAAGACGCTGCACGACAACGGCGTAACGACCTTCGCACAGGGCGCTATGACCAACTACAGTGTCTGGGGTTATCTTGGCAGCCTGAACCGCTATGGCTATGCGGAAAACATTGCGGCAATCGCCGATGGCTCGCAGAGCAGCGCGGTATTCTCCAAGCTGTTTGACAAGCTTGCAGAGCTTGGCGCCGCCGGCGCATATCCGCAGAACATGGCAACCATCGACTACTTCGAGGCCAAGAACCTGTTCACGACCGGCCAGGCGGCTATCTTCACCTCCGGCCAGTGGGATGCCGGTGAAATCGGCGAAGCACTCGGCGAGAACGTCGGCTTCTGGTGGGGCCCGACCTATACGGATTCCGATTATTCGCAGAAAACCAGCAACCAGTTCGCAAACTGCCCGTTCGTTGTGAGCGCGGACGTTGCAAAGGACGAGGCCAAGCAGGCTGCTGTTTATCGTTTCCTCGCGTTCTACTTTGGCCAGGAAGGCTCGTCCATCCTGTTTGACAACTCCAACATTCCCATTGCCACCTATGCGGATCTGCAGATGGAAAACACCAACCCGGCCTTTGCCGCAATCTCTGAGGCACTGGCTACCGGCTATGCAAGCACTACAGCCAGCAACCCGGTCGCATCCCTGACTGCATCCGTCAGCGAAACCTTCTATGACGCGATGAACAGCCTCATGCTCGGCAACATCACCACGGAGCAGGCGGTTGCGTCCATCGACACTGCCTTTGCCGAGGCCGCACAGTAAAACAAGGCAGGATCCAATGGCGGGATGATCGCAGACCGGCCGCCAGGCGGATACGCCGGAAGGAGAGAACATGCAATTACTCAGTACAAAAAAGAATAAGCTGCTACTGCTTTTGCCGACCTGCTTGGTGTATGTGGTCTACATCATCCTGCCGATCCTTGTTTCGCTTTACTACAGCTTTACCAAATACTCCGGGATCAGCAAGCCGCGGTTGTACGGACTGAAAAACTACATCCGTCTGCTGGATGATCCGTATTTCTGGATCGCGCTGAAAAACACAGCGATTATCCTCGGTATCTCCATCCTTCTGCTTGGCATCGGCGCGTTCTTTGTGGCGATGCTCCTGAACCAGCCGATGCGCGGCGTGAACGTGTGCAAGGCGCTGATCTTTGCGCCGGCCATCATCGCAAGCATCATTGCGGGCGTTATCTGGGGATACCTGCTCGACCCGGTGACGGGCCTTGTCAACAATGTCCTGCGGGCCATCGGCCTTGACAAGCTGGCGCTCGAGTGGATCGGCGGCAAAACGCTCTCGCCCTACAGTATTGCGTTCGTCTATTTCTGGCAGCAGGCCGGCTATATTGCGGCTATCTATCTTGCCGGGCTCAAGACGATTCCGCACGAGATGATGGAGGCGGCAGCTGTCGATGGGACAAATTTCTGGCAGCGGCTGCTGTATGTGACGATTCCGGCGCTGCGCGACACGTTTGTGTCGGTCGGCATCCTGATTATCACCGGCTCGATGAAGATTTTTGAGACGGTGCAGCAGTTGACCGGCGGCGGGCCGACGCATTACTCAGAAACACTCGTGACCTACGCGTACAACACAACGTTTGCCCGGGGAGAATACGGCTACGGCATGGCGCTGGCTACAGCGACGTTCCTGATTTCGCTGATCCTCATGGGAATCTATACGCTGCTGCTGCGCGGGAAAGATTGAGAGGGCCTGCCATGAGAGTAAGAAAAAAGCTGGGCGTGTGCTACGTCCTGATGGTGCTTCTGACAATCGCAATTGTGATCCCGATCATCTGGCTGGTCTTTATCTCTATGAAGCCGAACAGCGAGATCATGAACAATCCGCTCTCGCTGCCGAATGCGCTGGACTTTGGGAACTATGTATCCGCGCTGCAGACGCTGGATCTGTTCACGCTGTACAAAAATACGGCTTTTATCGCTGTCTGCTCGCTTGCTGTGGAGATCGTCATTACGTTTTCCAGCGCCGTGGGCCTGACCCGGCTGTATTACCGCAGTGACGGTGTGCGCAGCGGCCTGCAGGGATTTTTGCAGCTGGGACTTGCGGTCAGCCCGTTTATCCTGCTGTTTCCGATCTATAAGATCAATAAATTCCTTGGTTTTAGCCAGCAGCTGTCGCTGATCCTGCCGTATATCGCAACATCCATTTCCTTCAATACGCTGCTGTTTACTGCCTATCTCCGTACCGTACCCAAGGAGCTTGACGAGGCGGCGCTGATGGACGGCGTGAGCCTGTGGCAGCTGATGACGAAGATTCTTGTGCCGATTGCAAAGCCGGTTCTGGCAACGGTGATCATATTCAACCTGCTGTATATCTGGAACGAATATCCGTTCGCCTCCATTATGATTGAAAAGCCGGCCTATTACACCATTTCGCGCGGCATTGCGGCATTCCAGGGGCAGTACAATATCGATTACGGCGGCCTGGCCGCCTACAGCGTCATGGTGCTGCTGCCGGAGCTCGTATTCTACGGGATCTTCCAGCGCCATGTGGTCGACGGTATGACCGTCGGCGCCGTCAAGGGGTAAACCCCAACACATACGCAAAGGGGATGCTGCCTTGGCAACATCCCCTTTTTGTTCAGGGTGTATCTGAAACCTGTCTATGCATCCTTCAGCCGCAGCGTGTGCTGTCGCGCTCAATGAGCCTGACGCCAAGCGTCAGGTGGTACGAAGAAAAGCTGGGATCGTCGATCATTTTGACGATGATATCTGCTGCTGAACTGGCGATTTTTTCTGTGTTCTGCCAGACGGTTGTGATGGACGGCGTCACGATTTCTGAGAGAAATGTCCCGTCATAGCCGATAATTTTCAGCTGTTCCGGTACGCGCAGCTGCAGGGACATGGCGGCGTTCAACACAGCTGCCGCACAAAGATCGTTGCAGAAAATGCCGTCCGTTTCCGGATGCTCACGCAGAAGGCCGAGGACGATCTGCCGGTAATCGTGGAAGGTGTGCGAGTCACGGACCTGCTCATAGGAAAAGCAGTCCACCTGGTGTTTTGCCATGATATCGCGGAAAACCTGATGGCGGATATTCCAGGGTGCGTCGTCCTCGAATGAGCCGCCGATCTGGATCACGTGCCGGCAGCCGCAGCGCAGCAGACAATCGGCGGCCAGTGTGCCGCCCTGCACATGGTCGGAGGCGACATACGACGCCTCGTCGCGGATATGGCGGTCAATAGAGACGATCGGGAAGGAGAGGCTGGCGTAGTCCTGTTCGGTAAGCTTATAGTTGAAAATAATGGCTCCGTCGACACGATTGTTGTTGAGGAGCTTGATATAGTCCTGCGATGCACCGGAACTGAACGATGTGTTGCACAGCAGGATCTTGTATCCGCTTGCCTTGAGGAATTTCTCAAGGAAGGAAATCATTTCGGAGTAATAGGGATAGGTGATGGTCGGCACGACGACGCCGATCATGCCGGAGCGGCGCTTGAGCAGGTTGCGCGCATTCTCGTTGGGGTAGTAGTTGAGCTCCTTGACAGCGGCCTCGATGCGCTCGCGCGTCTGCTGGGAGATGTAGCCGCGATTGTTGAGCACGCGCGAGGCGGTTCCCTTGGACACGCCGGCGAGCTTTGCAACATCATCTAATTTTACCATATTTCATCCTCAATTCTCCGATGAATTATCGATTGTTATAGTATTATAACATACTTTTTTTGCAACTTCAATATGAAACCCTGCTGCGGCGGGGGGAAGAAACGGAGGCGGCGCCATGCAGGAGCTGCTCATTACGAATATCCAGCGCATGTCGTTCCATGATGGACCCGGCATGCGGACCACCGTGTTTTTGAAGGGCTGCAATCTCCGCTGTGCCTGGTGCCACAACCCGGAGACACAAAATCCGCAGCCGGAGCTGATCTTTCGCGCGCAGCGCTGCGTCCGGTGCGGAACCTGCGTGCACAGCTGCGCGTCCGGTGCGCGGACGATGGGGCCGGAGGGTCCGGTGCGGGATACGGCACGCTGCGTGGGCTGCGGCCGCTGCGCACAGGCCTGTCTCACCGGTGCCATTGATGTGGCGGGGCGCAGGATCTCCTGCCAGGAGCTGACAGAGCTGGTGCTGCGTGACGAGAAGATCTTCCGCACGACAGCCGGCGGCGTGACATGCTCCGGCGGGGAGCCGCTGCTGCAGGCAGACGCCGTGGCGGAGCTTCTGGGCGGGATGCATGCGCGCGGCCTGCATACATGCGTCGACACGGCGGGAAATGTCCCGTGGGAAGCCTTCGAGCAGGTGCTGCCGGTGACGGATCTGTTTCTTTATGACGTGAAGGCATATTCGCCGCAGACGCACCGGCAGTGGACAGGCGTGGGGAACGAGCGGATTCTGGAGAACCTCCGGCGGCTCGCTGCACGCGCGGATATCTGGATCCGGATCCCGTTTGTGCCGGGCGTCAACACGGAGCAGATTGAGGACATCGGAAGGTTTTTAACACAGCTGCCGCGCGTGCGGCGGGTAGAAATTTTGCCATATCATACACTTGGAGCTGAAAAAAGCGCCGAGCTGAACCGCGTACAGCGGCAGTTTCCGGTGCCGGATGCGGCTGCCTGTGAAACTGCGGAGCAGACGCTCCGGATGCTTGGTCTGCCGGTGACGTCCGGCAGAGCACAGAAAAAGGAGGATAAGAAATAGAATGAAGGGTCTTGTAGTAGAAGCGGCGGGGAAGATCTGCCTGCGGGAGGATCTGCCGCTGCCGGAGATAGACGCATATCAGGTCCTGTGCCGCAATGTGGGCTGTGGGATCTGCAATGGGACGGATATGCAGCTCATAAACGGGCAGATGCCGTTTATCCAGTATCCGTTCGTGCTGGGGCATGAGGCTGTCGGTCAGGTTGTGGCTGTGGGGGAAAAGGTGCGCAGCTTCCAAGAGGGGGACTATATCCTCCGCTCGGCGCTGCCTGGTCTGCCTGGCTATCACAGCTTCTGGGGTGGTTTTGCTGAGTACGGCGTGGCGGATGATTATGCTGCGCGTCTGGCCGATCACGCAGGCGCGGATATTGAGACGAGTACGCGGCAGCTGGTGCCGGCGGGGATAGATCCCGTGGAGGCAACCATGCTCATCACGCTCAAGGAGGTTGCCAGCGCCCTGCACCGGCTGCGGCTGCAGCCGGGACAGAACGTTGTGGTGGCAGGCTGCGGGCCAGTCGGCATTGCTATGGCGGCGCTGGCTAAATGCATGGGTGCCGGGAAGGTCGTGCTTGCAGGCCACCATCCGGCGCGCATCGCGGCGGCAAAGCGTCTGGGTGCGGATCTTGCCTTTGACACGCGGGAGCAGCCGCTGGCGGACACTGTGCGCGGCTATATGCCGGAGGGTGTGGATCTGTATATCGATGCGGTCGGCAACCCGAATCTTCTGATGGATGGGATGCGCCTGATCCGGCAGGAGGGCACGATCGGCCTGTACGGTCTCGGTCTGCGGGCGGACGCGGCGATCGACTGGTCACTGCTGCCGCACAACTGCATCCTGCAAACGGTGCAGTGGCCCATTGCTGCGCAGGAGAGCGCCGTGCACGACGAGGTCTGCGGCTATGTGACGAGCGGCAGGCTGCCGCTTCGCGAGTTCGTGACGCACAAGATCCCCGTGGAGGACTTCGCGGAGGGCTTACGGCTCGTCCGCGGCAGAGAAGGTATCAAGATCGCGCTGACATTCTGAGGGAGCACTATGAACGACTGGAAACAAACGCAATTTGGAAAAGAATATGACGCATTCCGTCAGGAGTTGGACGACTATTACGCCGCTTACCCTACGGACGTAAGCGCGCTGGAGCAGGAGCTGGACGAAAAAAGCCGCCTGCAGCCGCAGGCGGGCGCCATGGAGAAAAAAACGTGGATTTATGAGCTGGCAGCCGAAAAATGCCGGGTGAAGCTGTTCCGGCACTGCCCGTTCTATTTTGAGGTAGACACCGGTGCGCCGCGCAATCTGGCGGGATCGTGCTTTCCGCCGATCCCGGGGCTTGGCAGCTGGCTGATGCGCCGCGACACCTCCGGGCTGGAGCAGGAGTTTCAGAACTGGATCGCGCCGTATGTGCAGGAGGATGCGCTGAACTCGACGATGTACGTGGACTGCGCGCACCACGCGATGGGCGTCGGCAACGTGTTGCGCTATGGTCTGCGCGGACTGCAGCGGCAGGCGCAGGCACGCCTGCAGACGGAGACGGACGTGGAAAAGCAGACATTTCTGCGCTGCGTGATCCGTGCGGAGGACGCCGTGATGCGCCTGTGCGCACGCTTTGCCGATGAAGCGGAGCGCCTGTGCGGCACGGAGCGTGACCCGGTTGTCCAGGCTCGTCTTGCAAGGATTGCAATCAGCGCACGGCGCTGCCCGGCCGAGCCGGCAGAGACGTTTTTTGAAGCACTGAATACAATGCTGCTTTTAAAAGAGCTTGGCAACGGGCTGGAGTCGATGGGCTTTGCAATTCTGGGGCATGTCGACCGGGTGCTTGCGCCGTATTACGCGCGCGATGTGCAGCTTGGCAGATTGACCGCGGCGCAGGCGCAGGAGCTCGTCTATTGGTTCTGTGCCATGACAGATGCCAAGTGGGATCTGTCGCAGGCACTCTATGGAACAAACACGGCTATGAGCATCGGCGGCTGCGATGAGAATGGAACGCCGGTTTTCAACGATATCACAAGATGGGTGCTGCAGTGCTATCTGGACTGCGGACTGATTAACCCCAAAGTACAGGCACGCTTCGCGCCGGACGCGCCGGAGGAATACTATCAGCTTGTGGCGCAGCTTGCGGCCAGTGGCCGGAATGTGCTTTCAGTGTTCAATGACCGCACGATCATTGCCGCGCAGATGCGCATGGGCAAACAGGAGGCTGACGCCAGATTGTATCTCAATGGCGGCTGCCAGGAGGTTCTGCTTGCGGATACGGAGGTCAATTCACGCGCAACGTGCTATCTCAGTCCCTGCCGGTATCTTGAGATGATGCTGGAGCCGGATGGAACGGTTTTTTTTGATCGGGAGCATATTGTTTCCTACGATGTGTTGGCTGCGCCGGATTTTGAGACGTTCTATCACCGTGTGATGCGGAACCTCTCTATGATCGTCAACGCTGTGGCCTGGCATTATAACGGCTTTGAAAAGCGCTGGGCAGCTTATAATCCGTGCCCGTTCTTTTCCTCGACAATCACCGGCTGCATCGAAAAGGCGCAGGATGTTTCGCAGGGCGGGGCAATCTATAACAACAGCGGCTTTGCGCTTGTCGGTCTTGCAGATTTTATTGATTCGCTCTACGCGATCAAAGAAGCGGTTTATGAGCAAAAACGCTACACGCTTGCAGAGCTGACCGCCATGCTGCGCAAAAACTACGAGGGCTGCGAGCTCGACCGGCTCTATCTGCAGAACAAGATTCCCAAGGTGGGGGCGGATACGGCGCAGATGAACGCGTTTGTGCGCCGCGTCACGCAGGATATCGCCGAGAGCATCAGCTGGATGCCCAATGGCCGCGGCGGCCGGTATGAGGCGTCGATCTGGTCGTTTTATGGGTATGAGTGGATGAAAGCACACTGCGGCGCGCTGCCGGATGGGCGTCTGCGTGGACAGTCGCTTTCCCGCGGGCTCAACCCGTCAGAGCGGACACCCGCAGAGCTCAGTGCCATTCTGCACACGATGGACGGTGTGGATTATGCGCAGTTCCCGCAGTCTGCGGTGGCGTATTTCTGTATGCCTGTTTCACTAGCGGACGACAACGTGCAGATCTGTGCAGGTCTGATCCGGTGCTTTTTGGCCTGTGGCGGCAGCGCGGTGGATTTTGACGTGCTGGACAGCGCCGCAATTGCCGACGCGCTGGAGCATCCGGAGCGCCATCAGCAGCTTGTCATCCGCGTCTGCGGCTACAGTGCGCGTTTTGTCGATCTGAGCCGGGAAATGCAGCTGGAGATTGCAGGCCGCGCCCAGAGAGCTGTGTAAGGAGGAGCCATATGCGAAACGACGGAACGTATCTTGCGCAGCTGCTGCAGGAGCAGCAGCGCCCGCATCCGATGCATATGCGCCAGCAGTATCATTTTATGGGCGGCCCGGGCTGGATCAACGATCCGAACGGCCTGGTCTGGTACAAGGACGCGTATCACTTTTTCTATCAGTATAACCCGTTTGGCCTCACTTGGGGCGAGCCCTGCTGGGGTCACGCGGTGAGCCGGGATCTGCTGCATTGGACGCAGCTGCCGCCGGCGCTTGTGCCAAGTGAGCCGTATGACATGTATGAACAGGGCGGCTGCTTCTCCGGCAGCGCGCTTGTTGTAGGGCAGAGGCTGTATCTTCTGTACACGGGCGTGTGTGAGAAGGATGGACACTGCGTGCAGGCGCAGTGTCTGGCCTGGAGTGACGATGGCGTCACGTTTCAAAAATATGAAAATAATCCGGTCGTCTGCGCGCCAGTGGGCGTTGATCCGGCAAATTTCCGCGATCCAAAGCTCTGGCGCGAGGCAGATGGGACATTCTATTTTGTCTGCGGCGCAAGCCTGGAAGGGGATGGGGCAGCGCTGCTGTTTTCCTCACAGGATCTTTTCCAGTGGCAGTATCAGGGCGTGCTGGCCCGCAGCGAGGGCCGCTTCGGCACGATGTGGGAGTGTCCGGACCTGATTCCGCTTGGCAGGAAGCATATGCTCTGCGTTTCCCCGATGCATTGCCCGGCGTACCGCAATGTGTGCCTGGTCGGGACGTTTTCACGCGAAAAAGGGAAGCTTCTGAATGTGGAGCCAGTCTGCCCGGACGCGGGACCGGATTATTACGCGGCGCAGTCGTTTGTCGATGATCGGGGACAGTGTGTGCAGGTTGCCTGGGCCAATGGATGGGACTGGATGCCGCAGTTCCGGCGCTGGGGTGTGGCGGAGCAGGGCTTCTGGCGCGGCTGGTTCACATTGCCGCGCGTTGTGACAGAGGGCGCGGACAAATTGCCGCGATTCCAGCCGCATCCGCAATTGGAAACGCTGCGCAAAAAGGCAATTCCGTGGGGTCGGAAGGAACTGACCGCACCATGGAC
>OWJI01001832.1_pt1 | contig 12601 bp, 3 predicted proteins | sample 1732541 | NCBI WGS metagenome assembly OWJI01 (sample SAMN05065727, study PRJEB22554) | human gut metagenome | biome: ENVO:2100002; feature: ENVO:00000062; material: ENVO:00002003 | host: Homo sapiens | place: USA
GAACGTATATGGAAATCTTCTTTCCTGAGCACGGTGTCCGCTATATTGCAATCAATGATGGTTATGATTCCAACGAGCAATCCCAGATGGATATTGCCCCGTTCCGAAACATCATCAATGAAATGTACGCCAAAGACACTTCCCGAAAAATCAAGAGTGCCCTTCGGACACGCAAGAAAAGCGGAAAGTATATCTCAAGCGGCGCACCGTTTGGCTACCAGAAAGACCCTGCCGACCACAATCACCTTGTGATCGACCCGAACACCGCCCCTGTTGTTGAGTACATCTATTCAATGGCAGAGGAAGGGCTGGGGCTTCACCGCATCGCCAAGCGGCTCCACGATGAAAAAGTCTTGAAGCCGTGTTACTACAAGAAAGAGATGTTTGGCCGCTTTATTGATGATGAAAAGATGTATGATTGGGACAGTGCCTATATCAGTCAGGTTCTGCACAGCCCAGTCTACGCCGGACACATCATCTACGAAGCCAAGCCCACCGTGTCCATGAAATCCAAAAAGCGGCGTTATATTCCGTTTGAAGAACGCGCTATCGTTCCGAATACACATGAAGCAATCATCCCACAAGACCGTTGGGAGAACGTGCAGCGAATCCTTTACAGCCGTTCCGGCTGCTTTATGTGCGATAAGACTGACTACGACAATATCTTCAAGGGCATCGTCCGCTGTGCAGACTGCGGCAGAACGATGTTAGTCAAGGTCGAGCACAGGCGCAAACGTAACAGTGTTCTGGATCAGACCTTTTATTGTTGCAGCACTTATCGGAAATATGGTGCGAAAGCCTGTGACTCTCATAATTTGGAAGCCCGTGTTCTGCATGAAGCTGTCTTTGCGGACATTCAGGCACACGCAAAGGCCGCTGTGAGCAATCGGGAAGCCCTTGTGAAGAAGATTGCAAATCAGATGCACCTCCGGGTGTCCTCTGACCGGGCGCAGCACAAACGGGATTTGAAGCAGTGTAAAGCACGAATCGCAGAAATCGAAGACCTGTATGCAAAACTTTATGAGGACGTATCAAAGGGACTTCTCCCGGAGAAACGTTTTCAAATGCTTGCAGATCGCTACGACAAAGAACAGGCTGAACTGACCGAGAAGATTGAGCAGTACGAGCGGGAAGGCCGTGCTGAACACGATCAGCTGGACAAGATTCAGGATTTTATTGATGAAGTCAGCAAGTACGCTGGCATCACCGAACTGAACTATAAGATTCTGCATCAGCTGATTGACAAGATTCTGGTATCCAAAGCGGAAAAGGTCGATGGCGAATACGTCCAGAAAATCCAGATTTTCTACCGCTTTATCGGCCCATTGGATGCCATCGAGTAACAAAGTCAGAAAAGTCACCTCCGAGAACTATCCTACAGACGCAGGGCGCGAGGGTGAAGCGATTTTCCGCCGTGTGTATGCTCTTGCCGGAAGCAAACTCCCCATCAAGCGGCTGTGGATCAGCAGCATGGAAGATGCTGCCATCCAGCAGGGCTTTGAAAACCTGAAAGATGGCGCGGCCTATGACAACCTGTTTGCAGCGTCCGAGTGCAGGGCAAAAGCGGACTGGTTGATCGGCATGAACGGAACCCGCGCTTTTACGAAAAAATATGGCAGAAAGCAGACCATTGGCCGGGTGCAGACCCCGACGCTGGCGATGCTGACCGAGCGGCAGGCTAAAATCCAGAACTTTGTAAAAGAACCCTATTATAAAGTGGAACTGTCCGGTGGGGGCATGGTCGCAGTATCGGAACAGATGGCGCAGGAGCAGGATGCCGATACCATGCGGGCTGCCTGTGACGGGCAGTGTGCCGTGGTTGGCAGCATCGAGCGAAAGAGGGTAGAAAAGAAGCCCCCGAAACTGTATGACCTGACGACCTTGCAGCGAGAAGCAAACCGCTATTACGGTCTGACCGCCAGCCAGACATTGCAGGCATTGCAGGAACTGTATGAAGAAAAGCTGGTGACATACCCCAGAACAGACAGCCAGTTTGTGACTGAGGATATGCACAAGACGGTGGAATCCCTGGTGCTGGCCTTAGATGGCGCGGCGGCAGACGTAAGCTGCGTTATCAACAACAGCAAGGTCACAGACCATCATGCAATCCTGCCGACGATGCAGGGCGCAAAGTGTAATAAGGAAAAGTTGTCCGAAACCGAGCAGAAGATTCTTTCGCTTATCATCTGGAAACTTGTGCAGGCCGTGCAGCTGCCGTTCATCTATGAGGACGTGCTGGTGACAGTATGTTGTCAGGGACAGAATTTTACAGCAAAGTATAAGAATGTCCTGCAACCCGGATACATGGTAAAACCCGTTCCGTTTGTGGAGCCGGAAAAGAATAAAGATGTACCTTTCCCGAAAAAGATGGAGCAGGGAATGGTTCTTCCGGTGGTACGGGCAGAGAAAAAGCAGGGCTTTACCTCGCCACCGAAAGTCTACACCGAAGATACCCTGCTGTCCGAAATGGAAACGGCAGGCAACAAAGAATTTGATAAGGACACTGAGAAGAAAGGTCTGGGAACCCCTGCAACGCGCGCCGCAATTCTGGAAAAGCTGGTATCCTCCGGCTATGTTGAGCGCAAGGGCAAGCAGATGATTCCGACAGAGGACGGTGTGGCCGCGATCCGCAATATCCCGGACTACCTGAAATCTGCCAGCATGACAGCTGAGTGGGAAAATGACCTGCTGCGGATGGAGCGCGGTGAGATCAAGCCCTATGATTTTATGCAGGGCGTCCACGGACTGCTCGATAAGATGCTGGCCGACTTGCGGCAGATTCCTACCGTCGCGGCGGCTCCCTATTATAATAAGGTAAGCGTAGGAAGTTGCCCGGTCTGCGGAAACCCTGTACATGAGAGCAAACTCAGCTTTTGTTGTGCAGACCGCAGCTGCAAATTTGCCCTCTGGAAAGAAAGCAGATACTTGTCCAACATGAGAAAAACGCTGGACAAGAAGATGGCGGTAGACCTTTTGAAGAAAGGCCGCACCCATGTAAAAGACTTTTATTCCGCGAAAAAAGATAAGACATTCGCCGCTGACTTTGTGATGCGCGTCGAAGATGGCCGCGCACAGTGCAGCCTGGAATTTCCCAAAACACCGATGCAAACGAAAACGTAAAGGAGGTTTGACCCTTGCCACAGATTAACGATATTCGAGAATTGGCGCAGCAGAACGCCCGGTATGTCAGTAACTCGCCACAGGACTGGATGAGTTATCTGGATGTGGCGGCGCGGCTGTATCGCTATTCGTTCACCGATACACTCCTGATCCACGCGCAGCGGCCCGATGCGACCGCCTGCGCAGAACTGGAACTCTGGAATCAGAAAATGAGCCGATGGGTCAACCGTGGCGCAAAAGGCATCGCGCTTCTGGATGATACCGGACCGCGTACCAGGCTGCGGTATGTGTTCGATATTGCTGACACCCATCTGGTGCGCGGCGGCAGAACACCGCTCTTATGGAATCTGGACAGCCACGAGCATGAGCAGATTATCCTAGACCATTTGGCAGATACCTATGGTTTATCCCAGACAGACAGCATGAATACTGCCCTGATGGAATTGGCACAGCAGCTGACCGCTGATAATCTGGATGAAGCGATGGACGGTTTGGCCTATGAGGTGGCGGATACGTTTCTGGAAGAACTGGACGAAGATAACATCCGTGTCCGCTTCCGGGAACTGATGACCAACAGTATTTTCTATACGCTTTCCCGCCGCTGCGGGCAGGAGCCTATGGATGTGCTGGACGATGATGACTTTATCCGCATTGTGGATTTCAACAAGCTGCCGGTGCTGTCGTTCCTTGGCAACGCGGTTTCCGAACAGTGTGAAGCGGTTCTTTTTGACATTGGCCGTGAGATACGGAAAATTTACAAAAAAGAAATCACGCAGCAGCTTGAAAAATCTGTTGACAGCTTGTATAATACCAATACGGACTTTAGCACATTAAAGCGTGAAATCAAAGAAAACACGACCAAAGGAGGACAAGAAAATGGAGTTGACGTATTACCGCAAGGGAGATTATCTGTTCCCGAATCTGGCCGTGAAGGACGAGCCGCAGATTATCGGGAAGTACGGGATGCTGCGCAGGACGTACCTGAAAGAGAACCGCAAGAACTGGTATCAGAGTATGCTGATGAGCGGCAGGCTGAACCAGCATCTGGCGCAGATCGAGGAAGCAGCGGAGAGCCGGGTGGAAACCCTGCTGGACAGTCTGAACGAGAAGTTTCCGGCACCGAACAAGGAGAAAGACCCGCTGGCATGGGCGGCACATCAGAACAGCCTGACGGCGATGGCAGAAGAAATCGTCTTGAAGGAATTGGTATACAATTAACCGAACCGACAACAGAACAGGATTTGAGCGAAGCAGAGGAAGAAATTGCCTCTGCTTTTTCTTTTCCTGATTTGCCGACCGTGGAACAGCAGATCCGCGCCATTGAAGCACCGATCCAGGCGCGGTATGCGGATGAAATTGCACTTGATTCCGAAGTGGTCGATGAAATCCTGCGCACGGGCAGCAACCGCAGCAAAGGCCAGCTGCGCCTGATCTACAATTTTATGGTCGAGAAAACCCCGGAAGAATACACGGAGTTCGTGAAAAACGAATATGGTACGGGCGGCAAAGGCTTTGAAATTGACGGCGCAAAGTATGCAGTCTGGTTCGATGATTTAGGGCTGCGTATTGCAGCAGGCAGCACGGCAAGGGGCGGTACGATTGCCAATGCGTTTTTATCCTGGGAGGATGTGAGCAATCGTATCCATGAACTGCTCCGGCAGGGCGAGTATGCGCCGCAGGCGGTTCTGGATGCTGCACGGCAGAACGCTTTACAGGAACACGCGCAGACGTTGGCTTATATGGAACGTGATTTGGCCGATGGTGTTGCCGAAGCAGTGTTTCAGGATACAGAAATCTTCAGGGGTGGTTTCCCGGAACTGACAGACAGGCTGGCAGGCTTGCTTGATGATACGAATTTTCTGACTGACCTGAACGACAGATTATCTGCGCTGGGGGAAGCCTACGCCGAAGATAAAGACCTGATGCGGATGCACTTTTATAAGCCGGATAAGGTGGCGGCGCTGTTCCACCAGTTTGCAAAACCTTATCAGAACTACTCGGCGCGGGATGGCTTTCACTGGAATGAGTATAAGAAGTTCATCACGGAAGATGAAATCAATGCTTACTTTACACGGGGCAGCAATTATTCGGACAGTCGGCTGGCAATCTATTCGTTCTTCCTGAATCATGAGGACAAAAAAGAACGGGCTGACTTCCTGAAAGAGCATTACGGGATCGGCGGCAGCAGCCATGCACTCTGCGGGGCAGACGATTCTCACGAAGATCACGATGGCAGGGGCATTTCTTTGGAGCGTGGCTCATACGGGAACCCGGATGCAAGCGTTCATCTGAACTGGAATCAGGCCGCAGGCCGAATCGACCAGCTTATCCGTGACAGTGAGTATTTGAAGCCGGCAGACTACTCCCGGATGCGCGCTTATGAGCGCGAGCGGATGGCAATGCGGGTGATGGGCTTCTATCATCACCTGCCGAACGAAGTGGAACGGCCTTATCCGCAAGACCTTTACCATGAAGAAGGTCGAAAGGCTCTGGTTGAAAAGCTGGAAGCCCCTGAACAGGCGGTGGAACTGCTGGAGCAAATGGACAATGCACTGCTGTCCATGCCGCTGGATTCCGAAGAATATGAGCGTAAGGCAGAATCCCTCTCTATCCTGCACCAGTATGTTGAGGGAACGTACACGATTTTCCCGGAAAAGAAGCAGGCTGTTGAGATTGCGGTTCCTGAGCAGGGGCAGATTTCCATGTTTGACTTCATGGAGCAGGAGCCGCAATCGAAAGAGCAGTCAACCGCCGCAGCGGTTGAGGAACCCCAAAAAGATGCGCCTTTTGCAGATGAAAAGCCTTCGGAGCAGACGCTGCAGCCTCTGCCACTGGATGCCGCCAACGAGTATAACGTGCTGAAAGAGCATTACCCGGATGCGCTGGTCGGCTATGAGCAGTACGGAAACTTTGAGTTCTACGGCGAGGATGCAAAGCGCGTTTCAGAACTTCTTGGCAGCAAGCTGTTGGAAAAGGAAACCGCACTTGGCAAAGTAGATGTATCTGGTTTTCCGCGTGAACAGTGGGCTTCACAGGCAATGAAGCTCTGGAAGCAGGGGGAGAGCGTCTATCTGTCCGGCCAGCAGGAAGATGGAACCCATGCGCAGACAAAGTATTTCCGCAGAGAGGAATATCTGCCAGTCAATACCATTATTGAACTGGACGATCGGGAGTTCCGTGTGGATTCGGTCAACTTTAAGCAGGGAACGGTCAGCTTGCAGGATATGACCCTTGCGAAAGAAGCCCGGTATCCGATTTTCCGAACGGAACCGCTGGAGTATATTCGGCATTTGTATGAACAGGCAGATGTACCGATGGAAGAAGCGGTTGAAATCACAGTCTTTACGGCTCTGCACAATGCTGGTGTGGCCTACGAGGATTTTTCCCCGGAGCAGATGGATGTGATCTATTCGGTGGCAGAATCGGGCGGCGAGTTGGAAGATTTGCTCAATCCTGAGTTTCCGCCGGAACAGATGCAGCTGATTGCGGATGTGCAGAACCGAACGGATGCCATCAGCCGTGCGGCGGCAGAGGAAGCCATGGAACCGCTGATCCAGCAGCCTATGACCCCGGCAGAGGTCAACCATGCAAGGCGGCAGCACAATCTTCCGCTGGACAGTGAAGCAGAAACAGAACAGCCTGTACAGCCCAAACAGGAACCTATGAACTTCCGTATTACGGACGATGATCTCGGCGCAGGAGGGCCGAAAACAAAGTATAAAGCCAATGTGGAAGCCATTCGGGTGCTGCAAACGCTGGATGCAGAGCAACGGCAGACTACCGCAAAGGAGCAGGAGATTCTTTCCCGGTATGTGGGATGGGGCGGCATTCCGCAGGCGTTCGATGAAAGCAATGCGGAGTGGTCGAAAGAGTATGCCGAACTACAGTCCCTGCTCACGGCAGATGAGTATAAGGAAGCCCGCGCCAGTACCCTGAATGCGTTTTACACTTCTCCTACGGTCATCAAGGCAATGTATGAAGCCCTGGGCAATATGGGATTGTCCAAAGGCAACGTGCTGGAACCATCCTGTGGTGTCGGCAATTTCATGGGGCTGGTGCCGGACAGCATGGAGAAGATTCGGATGTACGGCGTGGAGCTGGATAGCATTTCGGGCCGCATTGCACAGCAGTTGTACCAGAAAAACAAGATTGCGGTGCAAGGCTTTGAAACAATGCAGTTCCCGGACAGCTTCTTTGACTGTGTTGTGGGTAACGTACCCTTCGGCAATTACAAAGTGCCGGATAAGCGGTATGACCGCCACAATTTCCTCATCCACGATTATTTTATCGCCAAGAGCCTTGACATTGTGCGTCCGGGAGGCGTGGTGGCGGTGGTAACGTCCAGCGGTACGATGGATAAGAAGGATTCCTCTGTCCGTGAGTACCTTGCCAACCGCGCCGATCTGGTAGGTGCGATTCGACTGCCGAACAATGCGTTCCAGCGCAATGCCAACACGAGCGTGGTTGCTGACATTCTGTTCCTGCAGAAGCGTGACCGTGCAGCGGTGGAGCGGGCTGACTGGGTGGATCTCGGTGAAACGCCGGAAGGCTATTCCATCAACCAGTATTTTGCGCAGCATCCTGAGATGGTGCTGGGGGAGATCACCACCGAAAGCACCCAGTACGGCAAGCCGGAAATTACGGTCAAGCCCATCGAGGGAGCAGACCTTGCTAAGCAGTTAAAAGAGGCAGTCAGCAACATCCAGGCTACCATCACGGAGCCGGAAATCTCCGATGATGAGCTGGAAGTGCAGGAAGAACCCATTCCGGCAGACCCCAGTGTGAAGAATTTCAGCTTCACGAACGTGGATGGGCAGATTTACTACCGCGAAAATTCCTTTATGAATAAGGTGGAACTGCCTGCCGTAACTGCAGAGCGGGTGCTGGGCATGATCGCTCTGCGGGAAACCACCCGGAAGCTGTTGGATTGTCAGCTGCATGATGGTTCGGATGCAGAAGTACAGCTTTTGCAGAATGAACTGAAACAACAGTACACCGCATTTAAGGCGCAGTATGGCCTTATCAACAGCACGGCCAACAAGCGGGCATTCCGACAGGACAGCAGCTATTGTCTGCTGGCATCACTGGAAATTCTGGATGAGGAGAAGAATCTCAAACGGCTGGCCGATATTTTTACAAAGCGCACCATCCGTAAGCCGGAACCCGTTACCTCGGTGGACACGCCAAGCGAAGCCCTGGCACTCTCCATCGGAGAGAAAGCAAGGGTAGATGTGCCGTTTATGGCGCAGCTCTGCGGTAAACCGGAACAGGAGATCACGGATGAATTGGCAGGTGCGATTTTCCGAAATCCTGTGACACAGCAGTGGGAAACCTCGGATGAATATCTGTCCGGCAATGTTCGTGAAAAACTGGCCACAGCTGAAACCTTTGCTGCGAACCATGCAGAGTATCAGATCAATGTGGATTACCTGAAAAGGGTACAGCCCAAAGACCTGGACGCTTCGGAAATCGAAGTGCGGCTGGGAGCGAACTGGGTGAAGCCGGAGTATATCACGCAGTTTATGAAAGAAGTGTTCAAAACACCGAACTACTATGCCGGGATTGACATTAAGGCAACCTATTCCGAAATTTCTGGTGCATGGAACATTTCGAGCAAGTCGCTGGATCGCGGCAATCCGCTTGTTACCAATACCTACGGAACGATGCGGGTCAACGCCTATAAGCTGCTGGAAGATGCGTTGAATCTCCGCGATACCAAAATCTACGATACGATTCACGATGCGGATGGCGACCATCGTGTGCTGAATAAGCAGGAAACCATGCTTGCACAGCAAGCGCAGGAATCCATTCGGGAAGCGTTTAAGCAGTGGATTTTCAAGGATTTAGATCGCCGCGAGGATTTGTGTGCGACCTATAATCGGATTTTCAATGCGATTCGTCCCCGTGAGTACGATGGCAGTCATATCCGCTTCGAGGGCATGACCCCGGAAATCTCTCTGATGCCGCACCAGAAAAATGCCGTGGCGCACATTCTGTACGGCAACAATACGCTGCTGGCGCATTGCGTGGGCGCAGGCAAGACCTTCCAGATGATTGCTGCCGGCATGGAAAGCCGCAGACTGGGCCTGTCGCAGAAAAACCTCTATGTGGTTCCGAACCACCTCACAGAGCAGTGGGGCGCAGATTTTTTGCGGCTCTATCCCAATGCCAATGTGCTGGTGGCAACGAAAAAGGACTTTGAACCCAGCAATCGAAAGCAGTTCTGCTCCCGCATTGCAACCGGCGATTACGATGCCATCGTGATCGGTCATTCGCAGTTTGAGTGTGTGCCGCTTTCCCCGGAACGACAGAAGGCTATTATCGAGCGTCAGATTGACGATATTACGCTGGCTCTGGCCGATGCCCGGAGTGAGGATAGCCGCAGTTTTACGGTCAAGCAGATGGAAAAAACAAAGAAAACACTGGAAGCAAAGCTGCAAAAGCTGAACGACCAGACGAGAAAGGATGATGTGGTTACATTTGAGGAACTGGGTGTTGACCGCCTGTTTGTGGACGAGTCGCATTTCTATAAAAATATGTTCCTCTACACAAAAATGCGAAATATCGCAGGTATCGCCCAGACCGATGCACAGAAGTCCAGTGATATGTTTGCAAAGTGTCAGTATCTGGACGAACTGACAGGTGGCAAGGGCGTGACCTTTGCAACCGGAACCCCGGTCAGCAACTCGATGGTGGAACTGTACACCATTATGCGGTATCTCCAGTATGACACGCTGCAGAAAATGGGACTGAGCCACTTCGATGATTGGGCGGCATCCTTTGGTGAAACCGTCACGGCAATCGAGCTTTCCCCGGAGGGAACGGGCTATCGCGCGAAAACACGCTTTGCCCGGTTCTTTAATCTGCCGGAACTGATTTCCTTGTTCAAGGAATCGGCAGACGTGCAGACGGCGGATATGCTGAACCTTCCTGTGCCGCAAGCAGAGTACATCAACGAAGTGCTGAAACCGAGCGAAACGCAGGAAGAAATGGTAAGTTCCTTTGCAGATCGCGCCGAAGCCGTGCGCAATGGCAATGTGAATCCCAGATTCGATAATATGCTCAAGATCACCAACGATGGCAGAAAATTGGCACTCGACCAGCGGCTTATAAATGATATGCTGCCGGACGAGCCGGAGAGCAAGGTGAATCGCTGTGTGGACAATGCGTTCAAGGTCTGGGAAGAATCTGCCTTGGATAGGGGAACACAGTTGATTTTCTGCGATTTATCGACACCAAAAGCCGATGGTACATTCAATGTTTATGATGATGTGCGGGAAAAATTGGTGGCGAGAGGTGTTCCCCGTGAAGAAGTGGCGTTCATTCACGAGTATAACACGGAAACCAAAAAAGCAGAGCTTTTTGCAAAGGTGCGCGCCGGACAGGTGCGTATCCTGATGGGGTCTACGCCGAAGCTTGGCGCGGGAACCAATATTCAGGATCGGTTGATTGCCCTGCATCATCTGGACTGCCCATGGAAGCCGTCTGACCTGGAACAGCAGGAGGGGCGTATTCTTCGGCAGGGAAACCGGAATAAGCAGGTGAAAATCTATCGTTACGTCACTGAAAATACGTTTGATTCGTATATGTGGCAGATTCTGGAAAATAAGCAGAAGTTCATCTCGCAGATCATGACTTCCAAATCGCCTGTCCGTGCCTGCGACGATGTAGATGATACAGCCCTCTCCTATGCCGAAATCAAGGCACTGGCAACGGGCAATCCCTACATCAAGGAAAAGATGGATTTGGATATTCAGGTCAGCAAGCTCAAACTGCTGAAAGCCAATCACACCAGTCAGATTTATAGCTTGGAATCGGATATTGCGCGCCGCTATCCGCGAGAAATCGCTGTGGCACAGGGTCAGATCGAAGCACTGAAAACGGATATGGAAGCGGCAAAACCACTTCTGGCGCAGGATAAAGAACACTTCGATATGGAGATCAGCGGCAAGGTGTACACCGAACGTAAGGAAGCGGGTGCGGCCATCATCGAGGCTTGTAAGGCTTTGAAGGCGGCTGGTACCGAGGGCAGGATCGGCAGCTACGGTGCGTTTGAATTGCACTCCCGGTTTGACAATTTCGATAAGGTGTTCCGCTTGTCCATCAAGGGCGCATGGAACTACTCTATGGAAGTCGGCAAAGACCCGCAGGGCAACATTCTGCGCATTACCAATGCACTGGCAGGCATCGAAAGAGCGTTGCCGCAGGTAGAACGCAGACTGGAAACCTTGGAACAGCAGTTGGCGCAGGCAAAGGAAGAAGCCAAACGTCCTTTTGCGCAGGAAGCAGAATTGGCTGAAAAATCCGCGCGCCTTGCAGAGCTGAATTCACTGCTCAACATGGACGAAAAGGGCGGTGAGGATGCGCTTGGAGTGGACGAGGATGCAGCCGAAACCGAAGTCGCAGACAAGCCGCGACAGCCTGTGAACTACGCAGGCCGCGTTGCAGAGCGCACTGCGGATGATGTGCGGAAACCCTCTGTGCTGACACGGCTTCATGCAAAGCAGGCAGAGCGCACCGCAGAACCGCAGAAATCCCAGAAGCGGAAAAGTCACGATATGGAACTGTAAATGAGTAGCCCCGTCAGTTTATCTGACGGGGTGTTTTTTAGGAAGGAGGAAATTTGCTTACTTTAACACCAATCAATTTGAAAACGGCAAACGCATTTGTACAGCAGTATCACCGCCACCATAAACCGACGCGGGGGCATAAGTTCTCCATCGGCGTATCAGAAAATGGCGCGTTAGTGGGCGTTGCTATCTGCGGCAGACCTGTGGCGCGGCAGTTGGATGATGGCTATACGCTGGAAGTTAATCGCCTGTGTACGGATGGAACTCCAAACGCCTGCAGCATCCTGTATGCGGCGGCGTACCGTGCAGCACGGGCAATGGGTTACAACAGAGTTGTTACCTACATTCTGGATACGGAGAATGGCAGTTCCTTGAAAGCTGCCGGATATACCTGTGAGGGCAGAGCCGGAGGATTGGAGTGGAACGGCGCAAAAGCACCGAAACAGGCCGACCAATATCCGCGCCAGATGAAAACACGATGGGTCAAGAAAAAGGAGGGCTTGCATGGCAGTTGACCGCAAACAGCAGATGAAAGAAATCACGGAACGGCTGGAGCAGGGTGTAAAGGACATTTTTACATCGGAAATGTACACGACGTATCTGCGCACGATGGCAAAATTCCACAATTACAGCTTCAATAATACGCTGCTGATCGCTATGCAGCGGCCCGATGCCACACTGGTGGCAGGGTTTAACGCATGGAAGAATAAGTTTAACCGTTACGTTAAAAAAGGCGAAAAGGGCATCCAGATCATCGCTCCGGCTCCCATTAAGGAAGTCGAGGAGCGAGAGAAAATCGACAAGGATACGGGCTTGGCTGTGCTGAACGAAAACGGTGAACCGGAAATGGAACGTGTGGAGTATGTGGTTCCGCGCTTCCGAGTGACGACGGTTTTTGATGTTTCACAGAC
>OWJI01001845.1_pt1 | contig 12537 bp, 10 predicted proteins | sample 1732541 | NCBI WGS metagenome assembly OWJI01 (sample SAMN05065727, study PRJEB22554) | human gut metagenome | biome: ENVO:2100002; feature: ENVO:00000062; material: ENVO:00002003 | host: Homo sapiens | place: USA
CATTCTGTGCAATTCCCTTGATTAAGGACTGCAACTTTTCAATGATTTTGTTTTGAGTAGCGATGCGCTCGTCAATGGCACGCAATAACTTAGCGATTTTTATTTGCTCGTCTTTTGAGGGTATTGTAATCTTGATAGATTTAATCTGCTCAAAATTTAGCCCTTGTCTATTTCCTCCTGCTTGAAAACTATCTATTTGTCTCTGACCATAATTAGACAATAAAAAACTACAGATAAATGAAGGAACAAGATTTTCTTTAGTACGAATAATACAAACATGTTGATTTACATTGCCACCAACTATTTGTTTGTCTACTAATGCGCTACGCCCAATAGATGCTCCTGTAATATTAAGCAATACGTCATTGAATTGTAGTTCTGTGTTCTTTTGGCGTAGATGCGTTTCTTCATCAATGAAAGCAATATCATCCAGCAGAAGATTTCCTAAACCAACGTTTTGGCTACGTACAAAAGGATGTCCTTCTGTCTTATATACAGCTTCCCCACCTCTTGGCGTAACACCACTACCCACTTTTGTAATTAGTTCGCCTATAGTACACATTTTCCACTCTCCACTGAACTCCGGGAAACGCAAAGGTGGAACATTAAGGACTTTATTGTCGTTATTATTTGCCATAGTTATTTTTAATCTCTAATCAAATTTCGTTATGCTGCAAGAAAAACTGCTACGATATGTAGCAGTTTCAATATGCGTTTAAGTCTTATCCTTACTCTTTATCGGGGTTAATATCAAAAGGCAACAAGTTGTCGCCATTATTGAAACGGTCGAAATCGGAGCTAAACAAACGGTCTTGAACGATACGGTATTTCTCGAATTCCGATTCGGCAAATTCCTTGGCGAACTCTGCCGTAATCTTTCCTGCATCGGCTAATATCGCATCACCTCCGGCTTCGAGGATGATGTCAATACGTTTTGCCCAATCTTCCATAGTCATCGGAATGTGACGTTTCGCCATTCGTTCTGCTAAATCAAGAACAGCATTGACTAATTGCGCCATATTTTCCAACTCGTTTTCTTTCAGATAGTTTTTTGCTATAACCACATCGGGCTTCACTATCTTTCCGTCAGGAGCATTTTCCCAAGAGGTAAGCCCCATGTGTTCTTTCTCGGAGTTTGCACGTTGCACGATAAGTTCGGCAGCCGTATGCCCATGTACGGCATAGTGCATTTTGTTCTGAACCTTTTTGAAGAACAGCCGTGTAGTGGGCGCATCGCGATTGTAGTCAATGGCAGTGGCGTAAATATCGGTGAGTTTTTGGTAGAAACGGCGTTCACTCAATCGTATCTCACGGACTTCAGCCAACAAGTGTTCAAAATAATCCTCACCGATAAAAGAACCGTTTTCCATGCGTTTCTTGTCTATGACATAACCACGGATGGCAAATTGGCGCAACACATAGGTACACCATTGGCGGAATTGGGTGGCACGAATGGAATTGACACGGTAGCCCACAGAGATGATAGCATCAAGATTATAGTATTGTACTTCTTTAGTCTGCGTTTTTCCGTCTATAGCCCCATGCTCGGTGGTATGTGCAATTTTTGCACATACCACTTCCTTATCCAATTCACAAGTGTCGAAAATATTCTTCAAGTGCTTGGTAACAACCGTTCTATCCACATCAAAAAGAGTGGCAATAGCTTTTTGTGTCGCCCAAATGCTTTCATCTTTATACAACACTTCAACCCCTTGCTCTTTGTCTGCGACAGTAAATATCAAGAACTCCGCTGTGCTGTTTCTTATCTCGAACTTTTTAGCCATAATCTTACCCTCTTCGTTTTATTCTACAATTCCCAGTTCACGGAGGTAGCCTTCAATCTCTTTGTCAAGGTCAGCACGTTTGGCTTCCAATTCCTTGATTTCAGCCATGACAGCCTTAATATCGATAGGCTCTTCCTCTTCAAAGGTATCCACATAACGGGGAATGTTCAAATTGTAGTCGTTATCGGCTACTTCCTGCAAGGTGGCGAGGTGGCTGTACTTTTCTATCTCGGTGCGATTACGGTAAGTATCTACAATCTTGTCGATATGCTCCTTGCGTAGTTTGTTTTGGGTCTTGACCTTTTCAAACTCCTTGCTTGCGTCAATAAACAAAATATTATCGTCCTCCTTGCGGCATTTCTTCATCACGAGAATACAAGTAGGAATGGAAGTGCCGTAGAAGATATTGGCCGGCAAGCCGATAATTGCGTCAATGCAGTTCTTCTTCTCGATAAGGAAACGGCGGATAACGCCCTCGGCATTACCACGGAACAATACACCATGCGGTACAACGCAAGCCATTGTACCACCATCCACAAGATGATAGAGCATGTGCAGTATAAAGGCATAGTCAGCTGTCTTGCGCGGAGCAAGGCGACCGACACGGCTGAAACGGTCATCATTGTTGAACTTGTCGGCGGCACTCCACTCTGCGGAGAAAGGAGGATTGGCAACCACGGCATCGAACTGGGTGTCACCGAAAGCGTCCGCCTCTAAGGTGTCGCCATTCTCTATTTGGAAATTACTGAACTTGATACCATGCAGCAACATATTCATACGGCACAAGTTGTAAGTAGTGGGGTTTTTCTCCTGCCCGAATATCTCGTATGCCCGTCCCGTATGAGCTGCACGAATAAGCAGTGAACCCGAACCGCAAGTAGGGTCATATACATTGCGTAAGCGAGTATGTCCGATAGTCACTATCTCGGCAAGAATCTGGCTCACTTCTTGCGGTGTATAAAATTCTCCGGCTTTCTTGCCCGCTCCAGCGGCAAACTGAGAAATCATATATTCATAAGCATCGCCGAGAATATCTATCTGCGTAGCTTCGTCCGCTCCGAAGTCAATGCCGTTCAAAGCAATCAGTACATTGGATATGAGCGTATTCTTGTCATCGGTAGTTTTGCCGAGCTTGGGCGAAGCAAGGTCTATGTCTGAAAACAAACCTCCAAAATCGTCCTCACTCTCTTGTCCGAGCGTGCTGTCCTCAATGCGCTTCAGCGAACGTTCGAGAGAGGGAATAATATTCTCCTTGCGCTTAATTGCGTCAATGATAGAGGTGAAGAGATATTGCGGCTCTACAAAATAACCGATATTTTCCAAACACTGCTTCTTGACTTCCTCTTGAAGTTCAAGGGCATCTTCTTCGCCTGACTGCCACAACTGTTTGAAAGTGATTTCGTCATCTTCAAGCGCACGGTCGGCATAGTTCTCTATTTTTTCAGAAAGGTACTTATAAAAGATAAAGCCCAACGAGAAGTACATAAATTCGTTGGCTGACATATTGCCGCGCAGGTTGTTGGCAACCTCCCAAAGCTGGGCGCGGAGTTTTTGTTGGAGTTCTTCACTCATGTTCTTAAACAGTTTTGTTTTCTACAATGTTTATTTCATTATCAGCTTCTTTTTCAAAGGCTGTCCTTAAGTCATCTAATATTTTTCCGTTGTACGAGAAATACTTGCTCCCCTGATAGGCATTTGAAGGTGTTCTCTTTTCTTCCGGAAGAAACGTACCGACAAAAGGAGACAATTTGTAAATTCGTCCGTCATATTCGATGGAATCATCACTTGCAACTTTCACTTTCAGATTGGTAGGGATAAAAGTAATATATTCACCTATCTTGATATGTACCATGCTGAATTTGAATCGCTCCCGTTTTTTCGGTCGAGAAAATTCTGATTTCTTTTCTTTCTTTTCGGGGTGCGCTATAATAGGTTTATTGTCCTCATATTCAGTTATGACCGCATCGTCAATTGTCAAAGCGATGTCTCTGAAAATATCAAGAGCCACTTTGGGGTCAACATTAAAGAATTCCCTATTTTGCCGAATACGCAAGTCTGTCAATCGGTCTATTGTCTTATGCACAAGTCTTTCAACCTCATTGAATTTAGAAGTCTTCATCGTGGCAAAGATTTCAAAAGGCAACGGCACAGCGGTATTGTCCAACTCCTTTGAACGAATGTCAACGGGGCGAGTACTTTTACCTATTTTCACCCAATCCTCTCGAAAACTGGGATTAGTCAGTATATAAACATAGCCGGGGTCATTTGTTTTCATACGCCATCTTTTAGTCCCAAGAAAATGTTCTGATAATATTGCGCAGACGGTCGAGAATACGGTTCACGGTTCTGCGCGTCTTTAGCAAGCCGAGGTGCTTCTCCTTGACTGCTGTTTGAATGATTTCGGGTTGCACTTTTTGTGAGAAGTCATACTCCGAGAGGAAACGGTTCAGCAGTTCGGTAGGCAACTGCTCATCTTCCGCAAGGCGGTCAATGGCTTTGCCTTTTTCCTGACGGATATATTGGTTGAGCCGTTCTTCGAGGTCAACAGAACCATCCGCTTTCTTCTTGCGCTCCACGAAGCCCTCCTTGTCTTCATCTACATTCTGGCGGATAAAGCCGTCAATCAGTTGAGACTTGCTGCGCAGCTCGGCATCTTTAATCATTGTGTCGATGATATGGCGGCGTTGTTCCTCATAGTTTTCACTGAACGGATTGAGTTCTGCAATCAGCTCGAGGATATAAGCCACATTGATAATGTCGCTGTGCAACAGTTCAAGACAGAAGTCGATGTCTTCAAGTCCTATTTCGTCTTCGGTGGAATTATCCTCAATGGAAGTACCGCCTACGGTAGTGCTGTCAAGGAACGTGTCGTGAATGTCGAGGTACTTACTTCGGAAGTCGTTGTACTGTTGTTCGGATATGCCCAATTCGGGGTCATCCTCCGAATAGTCCTCGTAGATTTGTATCTCCGCATGTTTCTTTATCAACTCACGGAAAGCGAGAATGAAGTCGCGCTTTTCGGGTTCGGTCTTCAACGCATCGACAGCCGCAGTGTCGGGATATTTGGCAAGGAAATCTTTGGCGATGTCGGCATATTCCTTTTTCACCACCTCGAAAGCCTCGCGGATGATAGTGCCCGTACCCCCGTTGCTGAACAGTTTTATGGATTCGTCCACATTGCTCTTGAGGTCGCGGAAACAGACAATCTTACCAAAACGTTTGCGCTCGTTGAATACACGGTTGGTACGTGAGAACGCTTGCAACAATCCGTGGTATTCCAAATTCTTATCCACATACAACGTGTTCAGCTTCTTGGAATCGAAGCCCGTGAGGAACATACCCACGACCAAACAAAGGTCGAGCGGTTTCATGTCGGTTTTCTTCTTTTTCAACCGCAGATTGACATCATCGTAGTAAGCACGGAAATTCTCGATGGAGAAATTCGTACCGAACATTTGGTTGTAGTCGTTGATGATTTCCTGCATATCGTCAGCCTCCGGCACGGATTCGCTGACAAAACCGCTGTTCATGCCCGTCAGTTCATCGTCCTCGTTAGGGTTAGATGAATAGGTGAAGATTGCACCGATTGAGATTTTAGGATTCAGTGCCTTGAAAATCTTATAGTAACGAATGAGCATCGGCACATTCTGCACGGCAAATAGCGCGTCAAACTCACCGTCAAAGGTGGATTTGCTGAAATTGTTGAGAATGAATTTGGCAATCTCGTGCATACGGCTTTCCTGTCCCGGTGATACCTCCTCGTTGCCGTGGTAGTATTCCACCAAAAAGCCAAGTACATTCTCATCAGCAATGGCATCTTTAATCAGATACTTGTGCAGACACTTGTCGAAGATTTCTTCGGTAGTACGATCGTTCTTAGAGTTCTCCTTGAATATAGGTGTCCCCGTGAAGCCGAATATTTGCGTATTGGTAAAGAAGTTGACAATATTTTTGTGGCTCTCACCGAAATGGCTACGATGACACTCATCGAAAATCATGATGATGCGCGACTTCCTCACTTCATCCAAACGCTTGCTGTACCATTGCTTCGTAACGGCTGCATTGAGTTTCTGAATGGTAGTGATAATGATTTTCGAATCGCTTGAAAGTTTCTTCGTCAGTTCATCGGTGTTGTCCGTACTATCCACTGCACCGGGTTCGAACGCTTCATATTCCGATTGCGTCTGCGTGTCAAGGTCGTGACGGTCCACCACAAACATCACCTTATCCACGCCATCCAACTCCGAAACGAGTTGTGCCGCCTTAAAAGAAGTAAGAGTCTTGCCAGCTCCCGTAGTGTGCCAAATGAAGCCGTTGTCGGTAGAGTTCTGCACCTTATCCAAAATCTCCTCCACGGCATAGAACTGATAGGGGCGCAACACCATCAGACATTTGTCACCCTCATGAAGCACGATGTATTTGCTAATCATCTTACCAAGGGTACATTTATCAAAGAACATTGCTGCAAACAGACTGAGGTCGTTGAAGGGGTTGTTATCCTTGTCCGTCCAATTGAAAGTAAACTTGTAGCCTTGATTGGGGTTGTTGGCGAAATAGCGGGTGTTTACACCGTTGGAGATAACGAAAACCTGTATATAGTCGAACAAGCCATGAAACGATGTCTTATGGTAGCGTTGCACTTGGTCGTAGGCTTGGCGCAGTTCCACCCCTCGCTTTTTTAATTCGATTTGCACCAACGGCAAACCATTTACCAATATCGTCACATCATAGCGGCATTTCTTCCTGCCCTCAATGGTGATTTGGTTTGATACCTGAAACTCATTCTGACACCATTGTTTCTTATTGAGAAATTCCACCCACACACGTTCCCCATTTTCGGTTTCGAGTGGATAGAGGTCGCGCAGTTTCTTGGATTTTTCAAAGCGTGAGCCGCCCTCCAAATGAAGCAAAATCTTTTCAAACTCCGATTCGGTGAAATGTTCACGCCCTATTTCCGCAAGTTGTTTGCGATTATGTTTTTCGAGCTGGCATTTGAAATTATCGCGAAGATTGCTTTCTTCTTCAATCTTCACGTATTCATAGCTCATTTGTTCAAGAGCATGAATCAGAGCATTTTCAAGTGCGGCTTCACTTTGTACAGCCATGGTTTATATTAAAGCGAAAACTCCTTCGCTATCCCTGCGAGGCTGACCAAAGCCTATAAGACAACGAAGGAGTTTCATATGTTGTTTTAATTGCTTTCTCAGGTCATTAGCAGTCCGATAATGAGTGCAAAGGTAGCAATTTTTATCAGTTTTTCCTTGCGCATTTGAATAAACAGTATAAGAGAAGAGAGAGAGTTTATTATGTGTAACCCTATATTCACCACAAGGTATCGTTGATTTTGGAATTATCCGACTTTGGAGGATAATCCTGCTCCCTGCAAGGACAAGGCGTTTAGAGTTACTCGAATCGTTTCGGGCAACCCAAAACATACCTTGCGATGTTCTCGGGACAAAGGTACAAAGATTATGAAAAACCAGCGGGAAAATATATTTTCACCGTAGAAAAATTTTTGTTTCACTGTTTGGAAACCTTTGTTTCGATATCGGAAAATTCTTTCTTTGTTTGGTTGCAATTTATCTTATGCTTACTTTTGCCCAAAAACAAAATATGACTGAAACCATCGCATACATTAAGGAATCATTGAGGGATCTATACCCATCCTCCGAGGTCAGCAGCCTAGTTCGTTTAATTATGGAGCGGGTTTGTAATATTCAGCCGCATCATTTTTTATTTTGTAAAGACAAAGAACTGCCAGAAAGCGAAAAAAGCCGAATTCATGACATAGTCGAACGTTTGAAGCAGATGGAGCCTATCCAATACATATTAGGAACGGCCGATTTCTACAGCCTTCAGTTCGAAGTAGACCCGTCCGTCCTGATACCGCGTCCGGAAACAGAAGAACTGGTCGAGCAGGTCATCCTCGACAATGCAGACCAAAAGATCAAGATATTGGATATCGGAACGGGAAGCGGCTGCATAGCCGTCACACTCCGGAAGCATCTGAAAAAAGCAAGCGTGATTGCGACGGACATTTCGGCGGAAGCGCTCGCGACCGCCCGCCGGAATGCCAAACGCAACAACACAACGGTCACTTTCATCCAGACAGATATCCTAGACCCGGAGAAAGCGGAAATGGACATTCCGTTTATTCTGGACGTTATCGTCAGCAATCCGCCCTACATCAAGGAGGAAGAAAAAAAAGACATGGAGCGGAACGTGCTGGACTACGAACCACACCTGGCTCTTTTCGTCCCGGACAACGACCCGCTGCTCTATTATTGGCATATTGCCCATTTCGGAAAGAAAAAACTGAGAAGAAACGGCCGTCTCTACTTCGAAATCAATGCGGCATGCGGCAATATGGTTGTTGAGATGCTGGAGGAAGAAGGCTACAAGAATATCGAATTGATCCAAGACCTGTCCGGCAGGGACCGGATCATAAAAGCACGCAAATGAAACAAATCAGTGAATCTGAAATGCTTCACCGGGCAGCCGCCTACTGTTCTGCCAGCGAACGCTGCATCCAGGATGTCGAAAAGAAAATCAAAGCGGCGGGATTGGCCGGGGAAGAAAGCGGCCGGATCGTTTCCCGCCTGCTACAAGAACGTTTCATCGACGAAAGCCGCTTTGCACGCTATTTCGTAAACGACAAATTACGCTTCAACAAATGGGGACGTGTCAAGATCAACTACGAGATGCAGCGGAAAGGCATTCCGTCCAGTATCCGCTCGGAAGCACTGGAAGGTATCGACGAACAAGAATATCGCTCCATCCTTCTTTCTCTCCTGAAAAGCAAAAAGAAAGTAACCCGTGGTAAGGACGATCGGGAAGTTTACGCCAAACTGCTCCGCTTCGCCGCCGGACGCGGTTTCGAAACAAGGGAAACAAGCCGCTGCCTGAAACAACTGTTCAACGGGAATGACTACGAGGATGATTTTGAATGACCTCCTCAACCTTTTCTATCCCCGCCTCTGCCTGCTTTGCCAGAGGTCTTTGATGGAAGGGGAAGAGCATATTTGCCTGCATTGTTCGAATCATTTGCCCTACACGCATTTTACGGATATGGAGACGAATCCGGTCTGTCTGCTTTTACAGGGAAAAACATCTTTCGTCGCCGCCACCGCTCTGCTCCACTTCACGAAAGGGGGAAGCGGGCAAAAGCTGATCCATTCCTTAAAATATCATGGAAACAAAAAACTCGGATACGAACTGGGACACATGGCTGCTACCACCTACCGGGAGACAGGGCTGTTCGACACCGTCGATCTCCTTTTGCCGGTCCCGCTCCACCCGAAAAGAATGAGGCAAAGAGGTTATAACCAGTCGGAATGGATCGCATACGGCATCCGTTCCGCCACTGGAATCGCGGTCGACACCTCATCCTTGTCCCGCATAAAAAAGACCGAAAGTCAAACCCGCAAGCAGATATTCGAACGATCGGAAAATGTAGAGGACATCTTCCGTGTAGAGAACACCGACACGTTGAAAAACAAACACATTCTACTGGTGGACGATGTTATTACGACCGGTTCCACCATGAACGCCTGTGCAGAAGCCATGAAAGCCATATCCGGCATCCGGATCAGTATTTTAGGCATAGCTGTGGCATAAACTCTCCTTAAACCTGCTATACAATATGTATAGCTTATTTTTTTGAAGAACTACAAGGTTATCTCATTCCCTTTGTCTACCTTTGCAGACTGATATAAACATTTTTATTAGGTTGTATGAAAACACTGGAAAGATTAGTAGCAGAGAGATTATTAAAGATTAAGGCGGTCAAATTGCAGCCGGCCAATCCTTTCACATGGGCATCCGGTTGGAAATCACCAATCTACAACGACAACAGAAAGACACTTTCCTATCCGGAAATCAGAAGTTTCATTAAACTGGAGCTGGCTCGCACAATCAGCGAAAAGTATGAAAATGCCGATGCTATTGCTGGTGTTGCAACCGGAGCAATCGCCCAGGGTGCATTAGTTGCCGACCTACTGGGTCTGCCGTTCGTGTACATCCGTTCAACTCCTAAAGATCATGGATTGGAAAACCTGATTGAAGGCGAACTGAAACCGGGTTCAAAAGTAGTGATTGTAGAAGATTTGGTTTCTACAGGTGGTAGTAGTTTGAAAGCCGTACAGGCTGTCCGTAATTTCGGTTGTGACGTTGCCGGTATGGTTGCCATTTTCACGTATGGTTTCCCTGTTGCAGTAGAGGCTTTCAAAGAGGCAAAAGTTACATTGACGACTCTAAGTAACTATGATGCCGTGCTGGAAGAAGCATTGCGTACAGATTACATTGACGAATCCGAAATCGCAGTCCTTCAGGAATGGCGCAAAGATCCGGCAAACTGGAATCCCGAAACAAAGTAAGTGAAAATGACTGAATTTGTTAGCGAAGTGAAAACGATCCCCTTTAACGAGGATCGTATTTTTAATATGCTGTCCGACCTATCCAACTTAGGAAAGGTGCAGGACCGCATACCTCAAGATAAGATTCAAGATTTCGAGTTCGATAAAGACTCTTGCAGTTTTTCCGTCGCACCGGTAGGCAAGATAACCTTCCAGATCGTGGAACGTGAACCGAACAAGACGATCAAATTCACGACCACGAACTCGCCTGTTCCCCTGTTCCTTTGGATTCAGCTAAAACAGGTAGAAGAGAACGACACACGGATGAAAATAACCGTCCGCGCCGAACTGAATCCGTTTATCAAACCAATGGTATCAAAACCATTGCAGGATGCGATCGATAAAATATCGACCATGTTGGCATCCCTGCCTTATTAAATGTTTTTTTGATGGCTCAGAAACTTTGGGAAAAGAATGTTCAGGTAGACCAGGAAGTGGATACCTTTACGGTAGGCAAAGACCGTGAGATGGATCTCTATCTCGCCAAGTACGACGTGCTCGGCTCGATGGCTCACATCACCATGCTGGAAAGCATCGGGCTGCTTACCAAAGAGGAACTGACGATCTTGCTTGCCGAACTGAAAAATATCTATGCCGTTGCCGACTGTGGCCGGTTTGTAATTGAAGAGGGCGTGGAAGACGTCCACTCGCAGGTGGAATTGATGCTGACACGCAGCCTGGGTGACACAGGGAAAAAGATACACAGCGGACGTTCACGTAACGACCAAGTACTGCTGGATCTGAAGCTGTTCACCCGCGCACAGATTCAGGAAATCGTAGAGTTGGTATCCGACCTGTTCGAGGTGTTGATCTCGCAGAGTAACCGTTATAAGGACGTGCTGCTTCCCGGATATACACATTTACAGATTGCCATGCCGTCATCATTCGGACTTTGGTTCGGCGCCTATGCCGAAAGCCTGACCGATGATTTGCAGATGATGCAGGCTGCTTATAAAGTTTGCAACCGCAACCCGTTGGGCTCTGCGGCCGGATATGGCTCTTCTTTCCCACTGAGACGCCAGATGACAACAGATCTGCTCGGCTTCGACTCGCTCGATTATAATGTCGTTTACGCCCAGATGGGACGTGGCAAAATGGAACGTACCGTAGCTTTTGCCATGGCCGGCATTGCGGCAACCCTTTCCAAACTAGCTTTCGATGCTTGTATGTTCAACAGCCAGAACTTCGGTTTCATCAAGTTGCCGGACCAGTTCACAACAGGATCCAGTATCATGCCGCATAAAAAGAATCCGGACGTGTTCGAGCTGACGCGTGCCAAATGCAACAAGCTGCAAGGATTGCCCCAGCAGATCACACTGATCAGCAACAACCTTCCATCAGGCTATTTCCGCGACCTGCAGATCATAAAGGAAGTATTCCTCCCCTCTTTCGACGAGTTGAAGGATTGCCTTCGCATGGTTACGCACATGATGCGGGAAGTAAAGGTGAACGAGCAGATCTTAGACGATGACAAATATGCACTCCTCTTTAGTGTGGAAGAGGTAAACCGCCTCGTTTTGGAAGGTATGCCTTTCCGTGACGCTTACAAGCAGGTAGGATTGAACATCGAAGCTGGTAAATTCGTCCCTGTCAAGAAAGTTCACCATACGCACGAAGGAAGTATCGGAAATTTATGCAATGACCAGATTTCCGCCTTGATGCAAAATATCATGGACGGTTTCGCGTTTAATAGAGTAAACGAAGCTGAGCAACAGCTGTTATCCTAATAAACGATGAAACGGTTTTTATTTTGCTTACTTATATCATTAGTTTGTTCGTGTTCCAAAATCGAAGAATCGGATATACCCTATGCACCGGTATATTTGGAACTAGACCTGCGCTTCGGCGACAAAGATCTAGTAGGCATATACAATCACAAATCCATCACTAAAGCCCGTACTGCCGGAGAAAAGACGGGCTTTTCCGGTGTTTTGGTTGTATGCGGAATCGACAATTACGGAAATGCGGCCTACTATGCATTTGATCTGTGCTGTCCCCACGAAGCCAAAAAGAATATCATCATAGAAGCCGACAATGCAGGAAAAGCAATTTGCCCGGAATGCGGAACTGAATATGATATCGGCTATGGGACCGGAGCACCGACAAAGGGCGTATCGCAATTTCCATTAAGAAAATATTACATGACTCCAGTATCGTCCGACAGACAGGAATGGGTTGTGAGAAACTAAAAAAATGCGTTACCCTGCATTTTTTTATTCCAAATATTTGCAGAAACAAAAATTTCATCTACCTTTGCACTCGCAAACGAAAACAATGCAACAATGCGGAAGTAGCTCAGTTGGTAGAGCATAACCTTGCCAAGGTTAGGGTCGCGGGTT
>OWJI01001880.1_pt1 | contig 12349 bp, 10 predicted proteins | sample 1732541 | NCBI WGS metagenome assembly OWJI01 (sample SAMN05065727, study PRJEB22554) | human gut metagenome | biome: ENVO:2100002; feature: ENVO:00000062; material: ENVO:00002003 | host: Homo sapiens | place: USA
GTAGCAAATAAGGAGCGATAGTGGGTAATACTCCCAAACGGAACATGCCTGATAATGATTGCTTATCTTCACTGATGATTTCTTTTACTTGAGCTGCCTGCGCCAGAATCACACGAGCCTGGTCTATCACTTTCTGCCCGATGGGTGTCGGACAAACAGGTTGCACTGTCCTATCGAACAACTTTACTCCCAATTCATCTTCCAGCTTCTGAATCATGGCACTCAATGTAGGCTGCGTCACCCGGCAATATTCAGCCGCCCGGGCAAAATGCCGGAACTGATCTACCGCTAATATGTATTCCAATTGTTGTATTGTCATCTATCAAATTATTTAATGTTATAGATTTCATCTATGCAAAGATAGAAATTTTCAGTTTGACAGCAAGCATTTTACGCCTTATCTTTGCAGTACAGAAAAAAAATAAAACGAGTATAAATAATTAAAAATAAAACGAATATGAAAACTTTAGAATTTATCAAATTGAACGAATCGGGAGCAAACAACGTAGTAGCATCTTTGCAACAACTATTAGCAGACTTCCAAGTGTATTACACCAATCTCCGCGGTTTCCACTGGAATATCAAAGGACATGATTTCTTTGTTCTCCACAGCCAATTCGAAAAGATGTATGATGACACTGCCGAAAAAGTGGACGAAATCGCAGAACGTATCCTGATGTTGGGCGGTACGCCCGAAAACAAATTCAGCGAATATCTCAAGGTTGCCAAAGTGAAGGAAATCTCCGGTATTACTTGTGGCGGTGAGGCTGTTGAGCATATCCTCGAAACTTACAGCTATCTTATCGGTGAAGAAAGAAAAGTGATAGAACTGGCCAATGAAGCCGGTGATGATGCAACGGCCGACTTAATGACCGGTTACCTGAAAGAGCAGGAAAAAATGGTTTGGATGCTCGTTGCTTTCAGTACCAAGAGCTGTACGAAATAGGAGATAAAAAGCAATAAGATAATAGGGTGATAAAGTGATGATGCATTGCTTTGTCACCCTATTGCTTTGTTACACTGTTATTTATCACCTTGTCACTCCATCATCTTTTTAGAATAATGACGGTTACGGCTGAAATGATGAGCAGGATGCCCAGTGCTATGCTTCGGGTAAACGGCTCTCCGAAGATGGCAATGCCTACGCATACCGCCGTTACAGGTTCCATAGCTCCCAATACGGATGTCAGTGTGGAGCCTATGTTTTTGATGGCGCGTACCAGTGCAAGGTTGGATATTACGGTAGGTACTAACGCAAGCATCACCAGATTGCCCAATGTGGTGCGGTCCGGAATGGCCTGTAACCCTATCCCGGAGATTTCCGTTCCGGTGAATAACAGGATACCGCCGAACAAAAAGACGTAAAACGTCATTTTAAGCCCTTTCATTTCGAGATTTTTCAGTTGGCTTACCGTTATCAGGTAAAGGGCATATCCCAATGCAGAAAGCAAAACAATGAATATGCCGGACCAGGTGACGCTTCCCGTACCGTCTCCGTTGGACAGGAAAAATACGCCGGCTACTGCCAGTGCAATGGCCGCCATGCGCCACAAAGATTTCTTCTCGTGGAAGAATATCATCATGATAAGCGTAGTCAGCACCGGATACATGAAATGAAGGGTGGTGGCCACACCGCTCGACATGAACTGATACCCCCAAAAGAGGAATACTGCGGAACTGTCGTAAAGGCATGCCAGCAGCAGAAGCGGCAATATCTCCTTACGGCGTATGCGGAAAGGCTGCTTGTCGAGCAGCAGTATGCCTGCCAATGCCAGCATGGCGAAAAGAAAACGATATAATAGAATAGACCAGAAACCCATTCCTTGCTGCATGGCGGGGATTGTAAATAGCGGAATCAATCCGAAGCTGGCAGAAGACAATAGTCCATATAAAAAACCGTTGACTTTGTTCACGTCGTTTGCTTATTTCTTTTTAGGTGTCCGTTTTGCCCAGCCTTCTTCGCTGAAGTCCGGTTCTGAATCTTTAAATTCGTTATTGCCTTGAAAGAACTGTTTCCAATCGTCTTTTTTGCCGCGTGCCTTGGTATAACCGCGTTCTTCGCGACTGGGCTTGTTCTTTTTCTTATCGGTAGCGGCATATTCGGTCTTATCGCTGCGTTTGCCGGCAACCTCGCTGCGACGCTCATCCTTGTAGCTGCGTTTTTTGCCGTCAAATTCCTTTTTACCGTAGTTGCCGCCTTCGTTCCTGCGTTTTCCTTTGGGAGCGTCTTTCCCTTCTTCTCCCGCAATCTCTACAGAAACCTTACGGCCGTTCCAGTTGGCCCGGTTTAAGGCTTTTATAACGTTGCCCGCTTCTTTGTCTTCCACTTCAAAGAAAGAGAACTTCTGCATCAGGTCGATACGGCCTAATTCAACACGCCCGCGGGTATTGTTGTTCAGGAGGCTGATCAGTTCGTTGGGGAAGAAGTTGTCCATTTTACCGAGATTGATAAACAGACGTTTAAAGCCCGGAGTTGCCTTACGGGCATTGCTGCCGCGTTCGCCGCTTTTGGCGCTGCGTTCGCTGCCGGTGGCAATTTCTATTTCCTCACGGTCGCGATAGTAGTCCAGGAAGCGGTTGAATTCGAGGGAAACCATGCGTTTAATCAGGTCTTCCTTACTCAACCAGTCCAGCTTGCGGTAAATGTCGGGCATGAAATCACGGATTTCATCCTCATTTACTTTTACTTTTTCGAGTTCGTCAATAACCTTCAGCAACTGCTTCTCGCAGATTTGCTTGCCGGTAGGCATTTCTCCCTGAATGAATTTCTTGCCGATGATGCGTTCGATTTCACGCATTTTGCCTTTTTCGCGCAGGTTGATGATGGCGATGGATGTGCCTGTTTTTCCGGCACGTCCCGTACGTCCGCTGCGGTGTGTGTAGCTTTCCGTATCATCGGGCAGGCCGTAGTTGATGACGTGGGTGAGGTCGTCGACGTCCAGACCGCGTGCGGCAACGTCGGTAGCCACCAGCAGTTGCAGGTTGCGTATGCGGAATTTCTGCATGACGGCATCGCGCTGCGCCTGGCTCAGTTCACCGTGCAAAGAGTCGGCATTGTAACCTTCCTGCATCAGTTTGTCGGCAATTTCCTGAGTTTCCTTGCGGGTACGGCAGAAGATGATGCCGTATATCTGCGGATAGTAATCTACGATGCGTTTCAGGGCGGCGTACTTATCTTTGGCATGAACGGTGAACACCACGTGTTTCACGTTGCTGGTTCCTTCATTTCTGCGTCCGATGGTGATTTCCTTTGCATTGTGCAGGTATTTTTTGGAAATACGTGCGATTTCGGGACTCATGGTCGCGGAGAACAGCAGTGTGTTACGCTCTTGGGGCACATCTGCGAGAATGGCATTAATGCTGTCCGTAAATCCCATGTTCAGCATTTCGTCCGCCTCGTCCATAACCACGTTCTGGATGGTGGAGAGTGAGACGGTCTTGCGTTCCATAAGGTCGAGCAGACGTCCGGGGGTAGCTACGATGATGTGTACCCCCCGCTTCAGGGCACGTATCTGGCTTTCGATGGACGAACCGCCGTACACGGGCAATACCCGCAGACCGTCGATGTACTTGGAGTAATCATTCAGGTCGCCCGCTATCTGTAAACAGAGTTCGCGGGTAGGGCAAAGAATAAGTGATTGGGGTATTCGGTTGTTAACGTTGATTTGCTGTATAAGCGGCAGACCGAACGCTGCGGTCTTTCCTGTTCCTGTTTGTGCCAGTGCTACTACATCATTATTTTCTCCCAAAAGGTAAGGGATTACTTCCTCTTGTACCGGCATGGGACACGCATATCCCATTTCTTCAATGGCGCGGCGTATCTCCGGCGACACACCGAGCTCTTCAAATGTCTTCATTAAATCTTTGTATATCTTTATATTTCAGGTGCAAAGATAATGCAAGCCGGGAGCATATATAAAATAAACTTGTCTGTTTTTTTATGCCGAGGTGCGGTTTATCTTCGCATTTGGCGCAAAGATAAGAGTTTTTTGGCGATTAATCATTAATTACTGAGCAAAATACTCCGTAACCTTTTTATTTCGTTCTTGCTTAGTCCGATACCTTTCCGCAGGTAAGTATCCATGTCACCGTATCGGCGTTCCGCTTCGTCTTTGGCCGCGTTCAGGAAATCCTCGCGTGCGGAGAAAAGGGTAGTGATGGCTTCCTGCGAGCGTGCAGGCAACTGATAAGCGTATTTGGAGGCGCTTGGAATGTTGAAGTAATCATTGCTCAGCCGGTAATCTTCCATGATTATGTCCTCGTTTATTCCCAGTGCGGCAAGCACCAGTGCGGACACGATACCGGTACGTCCTTTGCCGGAGGAACAGTGTATGACTACCGGATAACTGTTTTTATCCAACAGGATATCGAATATCTGCCGGTATTCTTTGGTATATTGGTCTATTAAAATGCGGTTCATACGCTCTACCATGCGGTAGACGGTGTCACTTTTGATTTTTTCTTCCCGTATGCCTTTCAGTATGTCTTCCATATCTCCTGTGGCAAGCGGAATATGCACGACGTTGAACCCTTTTTGCAGCGGCGACTGCCTGCCTATCTCCGAAGAAGCCCGCAAGTCGATAAGTGTCTTGATACCGAGGTTTTTGAGCTCCCTGCGTGAGGAACATTCAAGGCTGTCTATCTCTGCCGAGCGGTAAATCATTCCCCAGCGCATCTGTTTCTTGGTGGAATAAGAAGGATAGCCGCCCAAATCACGGAAGTTCTGTACACCGGGAATGTTGATGTTGCGCGTGGCAATCTTAACACGATATTTGTCGTCGAACAAAAGGGTGTAATAATAACGTTTGGTCGGATCGTTCGTGACGATGGTCATTTTCAAGTCCGAGATATCGGCCATGGCCACGGGAACATCTTCCGGAATGAAGTCAGGATCGGTCGAAGCATATACTTTTATGTTCCCTTTGATAAGCGGAGCCATTTCCCATTTGACGATACAGTTCCCTACATTATTTTCTTCGCATACAACGGATATGTGTGGAGCTGTGCCGCTGCAAGAAGGAAGCAACACTGCCAGAACAAGCAAGTTCAACAGATTCTTATACATAATTCGTAAACTCTCTAATGTCGTTTACAGCAAATATATGGTTTTTCGTTGCAGATTATACAGCGTATATGAAGCTTTTATAATTTTTAAATGATAATTTATTTTTAAGTGCTGATTGGAGAAGGCCCTCAATATTTGCATCTCTCCGCAAACTCGTTTGACACCGAATTGCTGTAGCTTTTGCAGACTTCTGCGGCAAATTCCATGCCGTAACGGATAATCTGGTCCCACTTGGCTTCACCGATTGTATTCAGGTCGTCATAGCGGACATCGTATTTCAGCAAGCCGTAAATGATGCCTGCATTGAAGTTGTCGCCCGCTCCGACGGTACTTACGGCTTTCAGTGGCGGTATGTCATATTCTTTGGAGACGGAAGCGGTGCGGAGCGCAATCTTTTCCGCTCCTGCCGTGCATAGGAAATTGGGACAGTAGAATTTAATCTTGTCCTTGTATATCTTGTCTGCTTCGCGCAGGTTGTACATATAGAAGAAATCGTCCTGCGAGCCGCGTACAATGTTCGCGTATTCCAGATTTTCAATAATGGTCGGCGCCAATTTTATGGCCTCTTCCTTATGGGAAGAACGAAAATTGGGGTCGTAGTACACGATGGCTTTCTTTTCGCGTGCCTGGTCGAGCAGCTCCAACACTTTCTCGCGCAGCACCGGATTCAATGCGTAGTAAGAGCCGATGACAACAATGTCGTCCTCTTCCAGTTTGGGGTATATGACATCCAGCCGCTGTTTGGGATAATCCTTGTAGAAGATATATTCGGCATCGCTGTTATCATCCAGAAAGGCAAGCGAAACGGGCGATTTCCCGTCAGGAAATACGTTGACGTAGTCCGTAGAGATATGATTGTCACGCATGAACCTGAGAATGATATTGCCTACATGGTCGTTGCCGGTTTCACAGATGAAACAGACTGGAACGCCGGTGCGGCTCAATGAAACGATTCCATTGAATACGGAACCGCCCGGAACGGCAGCCGAAGGTTGCTCGTTACGGAAAATAATGTCTAATATCGTTTCCCCGATGCCGATTACTTTACGCATAACGCTCTTGATTTTTCTCCGAGGTAACCGCCGTGGTGACGTTTGGAGTAGTCTTCAATGGTAAATCCGGTTTTCTGCATGGTCTGTACTACCAGAATATCTCCTATAACGGTCATTACCGTTGTGGAAGTGGTAGGGGTCATGCCCAGTATGCAGACTTCCTTGGGACTTCCTGTGCTGAGACATACATCCGATTCCTGTGCCAGCGGACTGTCCGGATTTCCTGTAATGACGATAAATTTCAGTTTCGGATTCAGGTTATGCGCCAGCTGTGTCAGTTCGACGATTTCCCGTGTTTTGCCCGAATTGGAGATAAGCAGCAGCAGGTCATTCTCCTGCAGGATACCCAGGTCTCCATGCTGTGCTTCGCTGGGATGCAGAAATACGGAAGGAATGCCGGTCGAGCAAAAGGTTGTAGCAATATTCATGGCTATTTGCCCTGCTTTACCCATGCCGGAAGTTACCAGTTTGCCTTTTTTACGGTGTACCTGTTCTACGATAAGTTCTACCGCCTTTTCGTATGCGTCCGTTACAGGGATATTCAATACGGCCTGCGCTTCTTTCTGCAAAAGCTCTTGAATGGATGCTATCATTGTCTCAATTTTGATTTATGGATTATAAGTCTACAAATATCCGTAATTTTCCATAAACGGCAATAAGTTTTATTGTATTTTTGTGCCGGTAAACTGTTTGTAGCGTAAGAATGAAGAATTTAACAGAAGAAATACAGCCTCGCCATAATCAGCACACATTGCCGAACGGCTTGCGCATCATCCATGAACCCTCCTTGTCGAAGGTGGCTTATTGTGGTTTTGCGGTGGATGCCGGAACACGCGATGAACTCGAAAACGAGCAGGGGATGGCGCATTTTGTGGAGCATCTTATTTTTAAAGGCACCAGGAAGCGCAGGGCGTGGCATATTCTGAACCGCATGGAGAATGTGGGCGGCGATTTGAACGCTTACACCAATAAGGAAGAAACCGTAATTTATTCCGCATTTCTTACCGAACATTTCGGGCGTGCTTTTGAGTTGCTGACGGATATTGTATTCCATTCCACTTTCCCTCAGCGGGAGATTGAAAAGGAGACAGAGGTCATTATAGACGAAATCCAGTCGTACGAAGACAACCCGTCCGAACTGATTTTTGATGATTTTGAGGATTTAATCTTTCGCGGGCATCCTCTGGGACGTAATATCCTCGGCAATCCGGAACAGTTGAAGAAGTTCCGCAGCGAAGATGCGGCGGCCTTTACTTCCCGCTTTTACCGTCCGGGCAATATGGTGTTCTTTGTTTTAGGCAATATGGATTTCAGACAAGTGGTGCGTTGGGCGGAAAAACTATTGGCTGATATTCCGGCTGAGGCTGTCGATAACCGTCGTACGCCCCCGCCTTTATATGTTCCGAAAAATCTGGTTTTACACAAAGATACCCATCAGGCGCACATCATGATTGGCAGTAGGGGGTACAATGCGTATGAAGACAAGCGTACGGCGCTCTATCTGCTGAATAACATCCTCGGAGGTCCGGGCATGAACAGCCGGCTGAATGTGGCCTTGCGCGAACGGCGCGGACTGGTCTATAATGTAGAGTCCAACCTGACTTCTTATACCGATACCGGAACTTTCTGTATTTATTTCGGTTGCGACCCGGAGGATGCGGAGCTTTGTACCCGCCTTGTGTATAAAGAACTGAAACGCCTGCGCGATACCCGGATGACTTCTTCCCAGCTTGCCGCCGCCAAAAAACAGCTTATCGGGCAGATAGGCGTGGCTTCGGACAATAACGAGAACAATGCCCTCGGCATGGCAAAGACCTTCCTGCATTACAATAAATATGAAACGGCTGAAGCCGTGTTCCGGCGTATCGGACAACTGACTCCCGAAATTCTGTTGGAAGTGGCAAACGAGATGTTTGCGGAGGATTATTTATCGACACTTGTTTACGATTGACAGCCTTTTCCGTTGCTGAACTCAGGTGTTGAAGCAGGGATTGTTATGTCGGACTCTTATTGAATTTAATTCGTTAGACGGATGTTGCCCTTTCGTCAGACATCCGTTATCTTTTCGTCAGACAGTTGTTGAACGAAAGGGTAACAACTGTCTGACGAATTAGGATGTGTGGTCCGGCTGCTTGTTTTTGGAATCTCCCTTTACTAAAAATACCTTATTCCCGCTTATTCTCTTCAGGCTGTTCCAACCGCTTCCTGCTGAATTCACAGCCGCAGTACAGTTGGTTATAGAAGTCATACTCTTTGAGGAGCTGGTTGCGGCGGTCTTGCAATCCGCCTTTCCGCCAGTTCTGTTCCCAAAAGATTGTACCGGGATAAAGGGCGGCTGCCCGTTTTCCCGCTTCGTTTATCTGCTCGAGGCTTTTCCAACGCGAAGATGCGAGGGTAGTGGTAAAGACAGAGAAGCCGTGTTCGGAAGCATAGCGTGCCGTTTCCGTCAGGCGTAATGTAAAGCATTTCAGGCAACGGCTGCCTCGTTCCGGTTCGTTTTCCAGTCCCAGCATTGTGTTCCGCCAGTGGGTATAATCGTAATCCGCATCGATGAAATCGAGGTTTTGGGACGTTACGAAACGAACGGCTTCCTGCTTTCTTATCTCATATTCCTCTTGCGGATAGATGTTGGGATTACAATAAAACACTGTCGGGCGGATGCCGTTTGCCAGCAGGCATTCAATGATGGCAGAGGAACAGGGAGCACAGCAGGAATGGAGCAGAACTCTGTCTTCGCCGTTGGGAGTTTGAATTTTCAACATAGTCATGAAGTATTTTAAACTTTCAGTTTTATTTTGCTTTTCACCAGCAGTCCTGTCAACTGTACGATGATGATGGAGAAGACAAGCGATTTGAGCAGTCCCGGTACACCGCTTCCCAATGCTTCCGGATAAGCCCAGCCGGCTAATTGCTGGACGGAGTACCATATATAGGGAAGAATGTAGCAAGTGAGCGTTGCCGTTCCTGCGGGTTTGATTATATCGAACCGGTTGGTTTTGCCCTTTACATCGGTCAGCCAATAGAAAAAGCCGAATAACGGGAAGAAGGCGGCAAGACAATAAAACAGCCAGGACGGGGTAGCCTGTATCTTGGAGATAATCCAGTATGGATGCGAAACCAGTGCAAGAATCAACATGCCGGCACCAAGGATGCAGAGCATACCGATGAATTTGCCTGGGTGTTCGCGATTGGCGTAGCGTTGCATGAGCAAGGAGGTCAGCAGACCCGACATTCCGAATGCGTGCAGCGTCCAGTCACTGGGAATGAAAGGCAACAACAGGATACGGCTTCCGTACTCTTCCGGGATAAGGCCGGAATGGCTGATTACAGCGAGCGTTATCACTGCAAACCATGCAACCGCGTTTTTACGCAGGCTTTCGCGGGTGAACAGATAGATACCGGCACATACGGCATATGTCCAGCCTATAAGACCGAGGATTCCCCACCAACTTGTATGGAACGGTTTCCCGTTGAGGTCTTTATAAATAACCAGCGTTGCAAGCAATACCACGCCTGCTACTTTCATTACGGTGAAAAGGGCTTTTTTTGTACCTTCGGCCTTTGGATATACTCCCCATGTCAGGAAGAAACCGATTACCATAAGGATAGTAAACCAGGAATGGGAAAGACCGCCTTCGATGCCGCCGCTATTAAGTGAGAACAGCCCCATGGCAATGAGCGCCACCGTACGCCAGAATATATGTGCAATGACCTGTGTGGTTGTATCGCCCTTTTTATAACGGTTCTGTATGGCAAAGGATACTGACATGCCCATGCAGAACAGAAAGGCCGGGAAGATGGTATCGGAAAATCCCAGCATATCCTCATCGGCAGCGGCGTGCATCAGCCAGTGAGGAACATTCTTCAAACCGGGAATGTCGTTTACGAAGAGCATAAGGAACATGGTGAGTGCGCGGAATACATCTACCGCAGCCACTCGTTGGAGTGTTAAGTTTTTCATGATAAATCTGTTTTGGGGGTTCAAGGGGCAAATATAGGAAAGAATTTCTCAATATGGGGTATCAGGTTATAAAAAAGCCATTCAATCGCAGTATCATTGCAGTTGAATGGCTTTTAGCACGTTTTTAAAGGAATTCCTTATTCAAACAAGGATTTGGCGATTCCCATTTCCAGCCCTCTCAGCTCTGCCAATCCTCTCAGACGGCCGATGCAGGAGTACCCCGGGTTGGTTTTCTTCTTCAAGTCATCCACCATCTGGTGACCGTGGTCGGGACGCATCGGGATGGAAACCTTACGGCGCTGCTGCAGTTCGAGGAAAGCCTTCATCACATGGTACATATCGACGTTGCCTTCCAGATGGTTGGCTTCGTAGAAGTTGCCTTCCTCATCGCGTTGCGTGCTGCGCAGGTGCACGAAGTTGATGCGGTCGCCGAACTGCTCCATCAGGGCGGCACAGTCATTGGCGCTGCTTACGCCCAAAGAACCGGTGCAGAGGCACAGACCGTTGCTCTTGTTGGGAACAGCGTCAATCAGAGCCTGGAAATCGGCGCCACAGCTCATGATACGCGGCAGGCCCAGGATTGAGCAGGGCGGGTCGTCCGGATGGATCACCAGCTCGATGCCGGCCTCGTCGGCAACGGGACAGATTTCGCTGAGGAAATATATCAGGTTGGAGCGCAGCTTTTCGGGGGTGATGTCCTTATAGCGGTCAAGCTCTTTCTGGAACTGCTCCAAGGTAAAGCTCTCTTCCGAACCGGGCAGGCCGGCAATCATGTTGCGTACCAGCAACTGCCTGTCGTCTTCCGTCATCTGCTCGAAGCGGGCTTTGGCTCTGGCCTTTTCCGCGTCGGTGTAATCGGCTTCCGCACCGGGGCGCTTCAGCAGGAAGAGGTCGAAAGCGATGAAGGCCGCGCGTTCGAAGCGCAGGGCGCGGCTGCCGTCGGGAAGCTCGTAGGCAAGGTCGGTACGCGTCCAGTCCAGTACGGGCATGAAGTTGTACGTCACGATGTTCACACCGCATTTGCCGAGGTTGCGCAGGCTTTCCTTGTAGTTGTCGATATACCGTTGGAAATCTCCGGTCTGCGTCTTGATGTGCTCGTGTACGGGTACGCTTTCAACGACCGACCAGCGGAGACCTGCGGCTTCAATCATCTCCTTGCGTTTCATGATTTCTTCCACCGTCCACACCTCGCCGTTGGGGATGTGGTGCAGGGCGTTCACGATGCCGGTGGCTCCGGCCTGTCTGATGTCCCATAGGCTGACAGGGTCGTTAGGACCGTACCACCGCCAGGTTTGTTCACAAAGTATCATATTGTAATGGTATAAGTTTATAAAGTATATGTCTGTCTATTATGAATGAGGATGTGTCAAAATATACTTGATGATTTCTTTTTTAGGCACGGATTACACGGATTTCATCAGATGGAGAATGCGTCGAAACCGCCGTCCACCACCGAGAGTGCCCCGGTCACGAAGCTGGAAGCGTCACTGATGAGGTAGTGGATGGTTCCGAACAATTCTTCCGGTTCGGCAAAGCGTCCGCACGGAGTGTGGGCGATGATGGTCTTTGCACGGTCTGTGTACGAACCGTCAGGGTTGGTGAGCAGCGCACGGTTCTGGTTGGTGAGCAGGAATCCCGGAACAATGGCGTTCACGCGGAGTTCGGGGCTGAATTTGGTTGCCAGTTCGGTCGCCATATAGCGTGTATAATTGCCGATGGCCGCTTTGGCAGAACCGTAACCTACCACGCGCGTCAGCGGACGAAGGGCGGATTCGGAGCAGAAGTTAACGATGGCGCCTTTCTTGTTCTTTGCCATGACGTCTACGAACACCATGGTGGGAAGCACCGTACCGAAGAGATTCAGGTCTACCACTTTGCGGAATGCGTCCACATCGAGGTCGAGCACGGTCTTGTCCGGAGCAATGGTAGCGCCCGGCATGTTGCCGCCTGCGGCGTTCAGCAGCACGTCGATGGTGCCGAAGCGCTCGAGGATGGCTTTCTTGTTTTCTTCCAGCACTTCCTTGTTCAGTACGTCGGTTACGAGAAACAGGGCTTCGGACTTTCGGTTAAGCTCGGCTTCCAGTTCCCTGCCTGCCTCTTCCACACGGTCCAGAATTACGATTTTAGCTCCTTGCTCGGCCAGATAGTTGGCGATGTTTTTTCCTAAAATGCCACAACCGCCTGTTATGACGATTACTTTGTCTTTAATGTCGAATAAGTTTTTCATGATTTATGTATTTAATGTGAGTTCGATATTATTCAATAAATATC
>OWJI01001893.1_pt1 | contig 12261 bp, 12 predicted proteins | sample 1732541 | NCBI WGS metagenome assembly OWJI01 (sample SAMN05065727, study PRJEB22554) | human gut metagenome | biome: ENVO:2100002; feature: ENVO:00000062; material: ENVO:00002003 | host: Homo sapiens | place: USA
CGAGATCTGCGCATGTCTCGTGGGCTCGGAGATGTGTATAAGAGACAGCTATCAATTCATACCTATTTACGCTGAATCAGTTACATAAAATGTATGATATATCGTATCTAACCAAGAAAAAGTTATTAGATTACAAGATGTTTTTGATTGAAAACTATCGCCCGCAAACAGTAAATCTTCGTATTCGTGGGGTTAATTGCTATTTAGAAAGCATCAAAAAAGAAAATCTACGATTAACAACAATTAAAGTTCAGTCAAAAAATTACCTTGAAAATGTTATAAGTGAAGCTGATTATGAGTATTTGAAGAAAAGATTAAAACGATATGATAAATTTTGGTATTTTGTTATTCGTTTTATGGCGGCTACTGGTGCTCGTGTTAGCGAATTGGTGCAAATAAAAGCCGAACATATTAAAATTGGTTATTTGGATTTATACTCAAAAGGTGGCAAGCTACGCAGGATTTATATCCCTATAAAATTGCAAGTGGAAGTGCAAAAATGGCTTGAAGAAAAGAATATTACAACAGGTTTTATCTTTCTCAATCGCTATGGGGAAAAAATTACACCAAGAGGAATTGCTGGCCAATTAAAGGTTATCGCCGACAAATATGGCATAGACAAGAAAGTAGTTTATCCTCACTCATTTAGGCATCGGTTTGCTAAAAACTTTTTAAGTAGGTTTAACGATATTTCATTACTTGCAGACCTTATGGGACACGAAAGCATTGAAACAACAAGGATTTACTTACGAAGGACAAGTACGGAACAGCAAAAAATAGTAAATGATATAATTGATTGGTAGCAACATTTATGAATAGATTTTGGAAAAACTATTGACTTTTAAATAGTTATGTGTTATATAAAATAATAAATGGTCATCTACCACGTGTGGAAAGATTTCTGAAGGTCGTCCTCTTGGGCGACTTTCACTTTTTTAAATATCTATGATTTTCTCGGGTCTGGATATTCACAAGATTGCTTTTCAAAACGATAGAGAGTATCTGGGTCATTTGTACAATAAGAAGTAATTAGCTGATAGCCTTCAGGTTTCTTTTGTTTACCCAAGATAACAACAAAATCATATTTTTTAGCCCACAAGTAGATTCTATCTTCTACGAGAGATTTTCTACCAACTTTTCTTCTATGTTGTTTTACCCAACAAACTATATCAGATGACTGGTAATTTGTTATAATTTTTGCAATCCAATGAATTCTGCGACATCTATGTAAATCAGGAAAACGCTCACCATTTGTTTTTCTTTTTTCAAAATCTTGTGTCATTAAATGCCAAAAGCATTCGTGCTTGTTATCATATATGGGGATAATACGACAATGAACGGGTTTTCCAAAGAACGATAATTTCCCATAGATTTCATTCAAATATACATCATAAATATCACCTATGCGTTCTGCATAGTTAGACCAATCAATATCTAAAAGTTCAGGAAGCTCTAAAGTCATTTATTACCTTCCCAAAGAAACAAATTGAACTTTTGGTCAGAATATCTGGAATTTTTATCAAAGCTTACATTTAGCGTTTGCTCTATTTTTTCACATAGCTTTATTTTTGTTTGGCTAGGAGATACATTTATTTCATTTATCCTATCTTTATATCCAACAGCACCAATTAAAACATCAGCCAACTGTAATAATTCAGATTCGTGAGAGCGAATTTGTTGAACATCTATGGCTTTATTTTTATTCGTATATTGCAAAATATCTTTTAATTTGCATACTTTTTCGCAGCCAATAGTATCTTTGATATCAATATAAATTTTATAGTTTTTATATGGTTGTAAGATATGTCTCAACATATCATAATACATTTTGTAATACCATTCGTTATGTGTTTGATGAAATTTTTGATGATTAAGTTGTTTTTTATCTACAATTTTAATAGCTCTAAATCGTAGGCATTCTTCACTTACAAATAAATTAATCAAATCTGAATAAAAATCATATTTAGCAGGAGAAATCTTTGTCCATTTGATTTCCATCTTGCGACTCATACTATGTTTTTCTTTTAAGTGCCTTATTTTTAGGCTAATATCTCTGACTTTGCTAATTGGGCAAGAGATACCACCAATAACCATAGATTTATGGTGGTCATTTTCCAAGTGGCAAGATTCATCGCAATATATGTTGATTGTAGGATTTTCCATACTTATTCCTTTGATTAAATTTACTTTATGCTATGGTATATTTCTTAAAAATTCAATAAAAATATACTGTTAGCACAATATAATCGCCATTATGAGAAGATTGGCTCAGAAACAAAGGATATTACAGAGGAGATTCCCTTTGAAATAGCAAATTCGTGGTCTTGGTGCAGATTGGGGAGTGTTGTGAATTTGGTTTCAGGTAGAGACTTAACGCCTGAAAATTACACAAATATTCATATAAATGATGCTATTCCTTATATTACAGGAGCAAGTAATATTGAAAATGAAAGTGTTTTAATTAATAGATGGACAACAAAACCTCAAACATTTTCGTATAGAGGTGATTTACTCTTAACCTGTAAAGGAACTATAGGACAAATGGCTTTCTTGCAATGTGAAAAGGTTCATATAGCAAGACAGATAATGGCAATCCAATCTACTTCATCAATAAACTTATTTTATATGAAATACTTTATAGCTTCTTATTTAACAGAATTACAAAGAAAAGCTAAAAGTATAATTCCAGGAATTTCACGAGATGATGTATTGCAAATTTTATGTCCCATTCCTCCATTAAATGAACAAAAGCGAATAATAGATAAAATTACAAAACTATATGAAATTATTAAGAAGCTATAAGTTTTTAATGTATTTGTTTAGTTTTTCTATCTTTTCAACAATTCTCTGTTGTTCAGATAAAGGTGGTAAAGGAATCATTGTTTGCCCAAATTCTGAACCTGAAATTTCCTTAAATGTCGTCCCTGATGCTCTGGATTTAATATCATCTGTCAGAGCTATAAGTGCATAGTATATAAATCCGATAATTTTTGAATTAAAAGGCTCTAATGACTTAAATCCTTGATTAGTGCAAAGTGCGTTTTGAGTAATTGCAATATATCCAATTGGAGCCCGAGATGAATAAACAATACTATTTGCAGACATAAGCATTGCAGAAGATGACGATAACCCTTTAGGTGTAATATTCCTTGCACCTTCACTAACATATTTTCCTTTTATGTATTTCATATCAGCAGGTGTAAGCCAAGGAATTGAGCCATTTTCCCAATTTTCTTTAATTTCTGTTTTAGGTGTTCCTCCACCTATAATACTTCCTAATTGATTTAACCTAACCCACGCCCAGTTTTTTGGTATCTCAAAAGGGATTTCGTCAGTAATATCCTTGGTCTCTGTACCTACCTTCTCATAATGGCGATTATCAGCTCCTTTGAAGATGTAGCTTTCTTGCTTGTCTTTCTTTATTTTCCCTTGTTTTATGAGCTCTTGTTTTTCTGCTTTTATTTTTTCTAATAACACCGATGCAGGCTCGTCATTCGGGTCTTGCTCTACCAATTTCCCTTGAATGGCATATTGCAATATGGACTTCTTTATTTGTTCAGGGAAATTATTATTCAATGTTGTTAGTTCTACTTCTGCTTTGCCATATTCCTCTATAAAGGGCTCTAATTCCTCTATCTTCTTTACTATCCTCTCTTGCTCCGATAACGGGGGTAAGGGAAATATTGAAGAAGAAACCTTTTCACTGTTAAGATTAGAAACAACTGCTCCACTTACTTTTCCGCAAAATTGATTATAGGCAAAGCTTGATGATATTAAATAATATAGAAAGTCAACTGAAAAGGCTTTAAACTTATCAGAAATAACTAACCAACCATCGTGTATGCAACCATCTATGTTTAATATATATGGTCTGCCAAAACTCATTGAATTTGTAAGTAGAAAATCGCCCTTATGAACAAATCTTGTTTTCTTTAATCCTTCAGGCTTTATCTTTTCTTTTGTAGAACTAATATATTTTCCACCTTTATCTGTATCACCTATTTTAATCCAATTTAAGCCATTGTCTTCGGTTGTTATATAATTTTGAATAGGTCTTGGAGAACCACCTCTTGCTATCTCCATTATATTACCCAATCTCACCCATTCCCACGAATTTGGAATTTCAAAAGGAATTTCATCGGTGATGTCCTTGGTCTCTAAGCCAATCTTCTCATAATAGTTGTTATCATTATGTTGTTATTTTCTTAATATTTACTTCTTCCTAAGTCTAATAACCCTGAAAAGTGAATTTAACCAACTTGTTCCTCTTTTAAGCTAACTAATAGAAGATTTTATATAACAATACACTGTTTTGTTATAGCCGATGAAGCTATCTGAAGGTTATTCTGACAACGGATATTTTACAAACAGGGACAATTGAAGATGGTATCAAAATCCTTATAGATTGGTTGCAGGAAGGTAATTAAAGACCATAATTTTGCTTATATCTGTAAAAAGTAGGTTTAGTAATACCGTATTTTTTGCAAATATCGGTAATTTTAACTTTATCCACAATATCTTTTTTTAGCTCTTCAATTTTTGATATTGATAATTTTTTGCAACGCTCTTTTGCATAAACACCTTTTTGCTTAGCAAGAAAAATTCCTTCTTTTTGACGCATTTTTATCATATTTCTTTCAAATTCAGCAATGGAGCCAATGATTTGAAGCGTTAATTTGTTAAAAGGATTATTTGTGTCATCCGTAAAACGCAAATTTTCTTTAATAAAATAAATTTCAGCGTGGCGTTCTTCTGTAATTGTTTTAACAATTTGCAACAAATCATTGATGTTTCTTGCCAAGCGGTCAATAGAATGGACTTCAACAATATCACCTTTTCTAATCCATTTAAGCATCTCTTGGAGCTTTGGACGATTGGTAGAACCACCAGAAGCATAGTCTTCAAATACTTCATCATATTTTTCAATTTCTGTTGTCTGTCTGTCAATTTTTTGTGAACCGTCACAACTACTGACTCTTGCATATAAAAACTTCATTATTAAACCCCATTAAAGTAACATTATAGTTTTAATATACCATTTACTTTTCTGAAGTCAATGTAAATATTACCTTAATGTTACTTTTTATGAGCCTTTCTTATGGAAACAATAAGGTATGCTCTAATGTTACTTATAAGCTATCTGTTTAATAACAATTATGAATTGTTACAAAATAGCAAAATAAAGTTTTTTTTAGCAATTCCAGAAAAGAAATATAAAGAAGAAACTCCGTTGAGTAAAATTAGTCCGTATATGCAGGCCTTTGCAAACAGCTTAGTAGAGTGGTTGTTACAGGTCTTTAATGATTCTTACTATCAAGTAAAAGTTGAAGATTTTATATATCATTTGAACTCAAGAGTAATTCTATGTGAACAAACTGATGTTCTATGTGCATAGCTAAAGAAATGTAAATTTGAAATAAGCATTTACAAAATCTTCACATAAGAAATTCCAATATGGTAACCATTTGAAAAGACAATATAGAAATTATTTGCAATTTAATCAAATGTTAATTAGTGTGAAAAATATCTTTTAATTGTTTATACGCTGCAACTTTTAAATTTTTAATACCGATTAAGGAATATGCTTTATTAGCCGAATATATTCATAAAATGCAGTTGATTAATTACACATCAAATTTTGAGACTTGACATCTTTCTAAAAATGGAAAAGAATTAAGCCATAAGTGATACAGAAGGATGATACAGCAAAATTTTCTTCTAAAAAATAATCTTTTGATTCAACTGATTATTTCATTTCTTACACGGATGTTCGAAAACCGTATACGTTCAGACGGCTCGGCTTATTTGGCTGAGCCTTATTCGCCGACATCCGTCCGAAAAAAACAGACAAGATAAGTCGGCACAATATTTAAAGTCGTGTGCACACGACTAAACGTATCAAGGGTTTTCGAAGCCCTAGACGGATGGCGATAACCATTTCGTCCATAAGCAGAATATAAAACAAACGTCGGAGAAGCAAGCTAAATTGTCGAAAACCCTCCGTTTTTTTAAATAAACCTTTTCCCGGCTGTTTTCAGGGGGAGAAAATCCGGCTTTGTTTTTTCCTCTGAAGAGGGACATGCTTAATTTATTCGTTGACTATCGTAATTGTTAATTCTAAAATTTTAAAAATTCAACTTATAGGGTGACATGATGGACAAACGGGAAATCATCGAACAAATCAGGCAAAAATCGGACACCGATGTCGACTATACTCAATTTGAGAAAAAAGCCGTTGAACTGTATGAAAAATTTGCTAAAGAGTATTCTCCTCCGAAATTGGCGGAACTAAAAGGGGAGGCGTTGTTAGACACGATATTTCTCAATCCGCGTCAATTTCGTAAAAATCTGTGTTATGAATTAGAGTTCGGAGAATGTAAAATTTTAGGGGGAATCGGCGGCGGCAGTGCGGCCAAGTACGGGCTTTATTTTTCTGAAAAGGAAAAATCCTGGGCCGAAGGACACGGCAGGAGATTTCGTCCCCTTTCTCCCGACGAGGCCGTTCTCAGGGGAACGGAAATCCGGGACGCCCTGTTGAAGTATTGCCGTTTGGCGGAACAATGCAAGCCGCTGGTGACATTGGAAGATTATCGGAAACTGGGAGATTTGGCCGGGGATGTTTCTCTTAATCAGTGGATGAGGAAATATCTGAACATGGTTTTTCCTGACGAGTTTCCCGCTTTCTTTGCCGACAACATGCAGTTGAAAATATTAAAACTGTTTGGCGTCGTTCCGGAAAAAAATGTTTTTTCAAGGATGGGGCAACTTGTTCTTATGGCGAGAGAAGCGGGAATTTCCAACGCCCTTTTTGCCCGTGTCGTTGAGGATATGCTGTTAAAAGAAAACGTTGTAAACGCAAATGGAGAAAACGAGAAAATGAAAGACGAATTTAATGCTGCCGAAGCGGGGAATGTTCCGTTGAATCAAATTTTGTATGGTCCGCCGGGAACGGGAAAGACCTATCATGCCGTTTTGAAAGCAATGGAAATCGTTACTTTTAAACAAATGTTTTCGGATTATTTGCGCTCCCGGAAGGAAAAATATTCGGAAGAGGTTTTGAACGAATACGTTAAGCATATGGAAAAAATAAACACGGAATGTTTGAAAAGCGACAACATTTTCAGATATTACGATTTGCAGAAATATAAAAGGCTGGAAGAGGAAATTCTTGCCGGTGATTACATCAACGGCGACGAGGTTAGGAAAAATGAAAATTCATATTATCGTTATGCTCTTAAGAGATATGAAGAATTTTTGTCCGATTTGCGTTATGAAGACGTTTTGGCCGAATTTAACCGGTTGAAGCAGGCCGGACAGATAGAATTCGTTACCTTTCACCAGTCATATTCCTATGAGGAGTTTGTTGAGGGGATCAGACCCTGCGTTTCCTGGGAAGGTAAGGCGAACGAAGTTCGATATGAGGGGAAAAAAGGAATTTTCCGGGAAATTTGCGAGAATGCCGGAAAGGCAAGCGGCGCCGGAAAAACAAATATGGGGAAGAATATCGCCGACGTGGATTTTTCCCGCACGCGCGTATTTAAAATGTCGCTGGTAGACAAGGCCGCACCGGGCGACAATCTGTACGACTATTGCATAGGGCATAACGTTGTCGCCCTGGGGTACAGTAACGATAAGGATTTTTCAAATTGCAACTGTGCGGACGATTTTTCGATGATTGAGGACAAATGGGGCAAAAGCGCTCTTGAAATATTCAAAGATCGAATGAGAATCGGGGACGTCGTGATTATTGCCAACGGCAACCGGAAGTTCCGGGCAGTGGGCAGAATTACCGGCGAATACAGGTATGACAAGAACAGCGAAGTCCGCTACTGCCATTTTCGCAGCGTGGAGTGGCTGTATGCGGGGCAGGATATTGAAGTTTCGGAAATATACGACAGGAATTTTTCTCAGCAGGCCATTTATGGTTTTTACCGAACCAGGAACGAAGGCCGGGAAAATTACAACGTGATTGATACGAAAAAGCTGGTTTCCGTCGTTTTGGAGCATTCGGGCGAAGAAGTTTGCCGCAAGCCGTATATTTTGATTATTGACGAGATTAACCGCGGCAATATTTCTAAAATTTTCGGTGAACTGATAACCTTGATCGAAGATGACAAAAGGGAAGCTTTTTCGGTTTGTCTGCCATATTCCCGCAATCGTTTTTCCGTTCCCAAAAATCTTTACATCATCGGAACAATGAATACGTCGGACCGGTCGATCGCAAGCGTTGACATTGCTTTGCGCCGTCGTTTCGTCTTCGTTCCGGTAATGCCGGACGTTCGTCTTGTCGCCGATAATGTCGAAGGAGTCGATTTGCGGCGCATTTTACGCAATATCAACGGCAAAATATCCGTTTTGCTGGATGAAGACCATCAGATCGGCCATAGCTATTTTATGAACGTGCGGACGCTTAAGGAATTACGGAAGGTGCTTCAATTCGAAGTTTTGCCGTTGCTGAACGAGTACTTTTACGGCGACTGGAAAAAACTGGTGTTGCTGGTTCCGGGGTTTGTCGTTTCCGAAGAAATCCGGGATCAGGAATTGCGCGAAGAAGCGGGGGAAAGCGTTTTTTGTAAGTTTTGTGACGTTGAAAACATGGCGGACGACGAATTTCTGAAGGCGCTGAAAGCGTTGGAGGCTTAGCGTGAAGGTATTTCGGCTGAAAGAATATTCCGTTTCCGGCGAAAATAGCCTGAGCCGCTGCGAGGCGGAAAGGCTTTCGGCCTATTTGAGGAAAAAGAAGCTGCAGAACGTTGTGTCCCTGACGCCGCAGGGGATTGTTTCAAAATCTTTTGTCGGAGTCATAAGATGCGGAAACGTCCAAATCGAAATATTGCCGAAGATATTGTCCGCCAATGACGACAGGCGCGAGATTATGGAAAATCTGGTGTATATGCTGTCGTATACCCGCCGGTTGGACATCAGGACCGAAAGCGGTGCCAGACTGGCGGCGTGCAAAAACCCTTTTCTCGAAATTCTGATTTATGAATATGCTTCTTCGTTGTTTGACTGTCTGAAAAAGCAGCCGCTTAGGAACTATGTAACGGAAGAAACGGAGGTCAATTTTATCAAAGGCAAACTGATGCTGCCGGAGCAGATAAGAAAAAGCTGCGTCAACAGGGCAAAGTTTTATTGTCAATATGACGAGTTTTCCGAAAACAATATGTTGAACAGGCTCTTTTTGTATGTTGCCGTATGTCTTTACAAGTTAAGCGAAAACAGCGGCAATAAAAGGATTTTGCGGCGGATCGTCAATTATTACGCCGATGTTGAGCCGTTGCCCGTTTCGGCGGCCGAGGCAAACCGGATTGTGCTGCCGCGCAACCAGATTTTGTTTAAAAAGCCTCTTTCTTTGGCTAAAATGTTTGTTAATCAGTGTTCCGTCGACCTTTCGAGGAATAAGATAGAAAACGTTGCGCTGGTCTGGGACATGAATGTTTTGTTTGAGGAGTTTATAGGAGAGGTTTTCAAAAGAAAGTGTCCGACGCTGGACATTGAGCTGCAAAAGGGAAAAAGACTGTTGTCGGAAGCGGGGACGGGGCGGAAGAAATGCGATACTTTTGTGGATATTTTTGAAAAAAACAACAAAATCGTGATTGATACGAAATATAAAGAGTTTCATTCGTTAAAAGACGTGTCGAATGCCGATGTTTTTCAGGTTATGACATACTGTATGCTGCATGGTGCCAAAAGGGCGATTTTGATTTATCCGCAATACGGCGATATTGCGCCGGATGTGCCGGTTCATCGTTTGAACGCGGCGTCGGAAGATTTGGGGTATGCCGTACAATTTAAAACCGTTGATTTGCGGCGAAACCTGAAAAAAGCCCGTATTGAACGGGAGCTTTTGGAGGTTGTCGAAAACTTTTCCTGAATGTTTCGCGTAAAAGTTGAAAATCGGAAAGTGAAAGCTTTTGCCGCGCCGGCGGAAACAGGGGCGTTTGTCTGGCAAAAGGTATGAGAGTTTTCCGTTTGCCGTTGCGGAAAAAGCCGGTGTTGTCCGTTTGACAACCGCCGACATGTTCAAGCGCAAAAATCCGGCCAAAGCGCCGGCGGCTGCCGGCAGTGTCAACGAAGCGGCGCCGATGACCGGCGGCGCCGGCGCGGAAATTGCTGTCTGATGTCGTTGGAGAAATCCGTATTTGTAACGTTAGCGGTATTTGTAAACCCGGTAAGTAAAGAGATTATCCGGGAGTTTGAAGGTCCAAAGAGGGGTGCCGTCTTTGTCCAGTTCTTCCGCCGCTTTTCCCTTGTTGCTGCCATAGCCGACAATGTATGTCTTGTCTTCCGTTTCAAATACGTTGCCCATAAATTCGGAATATACGGACAATGGAATTTCTTGCCAGTTCAGTATCTTTTTGTTTTTTTCATCCAGTTTGAATTTTAAAATCCGTGAAGTTTTTCGGGGCAAAAAGGAAAAATTTCCGGCACATTCGGTGTTGATTTCGGCGGTGTGGTTGTCATAAAGCATCAGATATCCGTCGTTGGTCAGAGAAGCCGTGTGTTGAAAGTTGAAACGTTGTTCCGGCGTCAGGCCGAAGTCGTCGTTTTTGCCGCCTAAACGCCAAATGATTTCTCCGGTTTTCCGATCTATTTTGTAAATTGCGGAAGTATGTCTGAAAGACAATATCAGGTTGTTGTCGGAGGGATCGATGATCATGCTGTTAAAATGCACGTAATCCAGGTCTTTTTTGTAATTGCAGGCTGTCAGCGATTCTTTGATCAGTTCGGGATGGTCACCGCTGTTCCATTCAAAGATGACCCGGTTGTTTTTTATTTCCTGCAAAAGCAGGGTAACAACGGAGCTTTCCCTGCCGTTTATTCTTTCTTTCCGTTGTCGGTAACCGGTTAGTATATAATGGTTGTCCGTCAATAACAAAGAGTCGTGATTTTCAATTAAGCCCTCGTCTGCCGTCGGCGCGATCAGTGAAAGCTCGTTGATTTTTTGAAAGTTTTCGTCGAGTACGATCAGCTTTCCGTACCACCAGGCATAAGGGGGCATGGGTTTAGTTTGCTGCATAAATGTATAGCGGATGCTGCCGTCGGTAAGCTTTTGCCGCTTGAAGTCTGAAATTCCATAATTTTTTATCGGATTTGTATGGTAAAATTCTATCGTTCCGTCTGTTGTCATGATTGTTGCAAACGATTGGGCATCACCTTTCGGACTGAAAAAAGAGGTTGCTATGTACCCCCCCCCCGTATATTCCGCGATATCGGGAACCGGCAGTTTTCGAGGAAACAGATTCAGTTGATAAATTTCGCCGTTAACGGAAAATTTTAAAATGTCACCGGGCTTGATGCGAAACAGGCGGAACCGTTTTTGAACACCGTCGACTTCGATTGTGTTAAAGCCGCGCGTGTTCAGCGTTACCGCTTCAAAAACTTTCCGCTGCGGTTCAATCGGCAACAGAGGATAGCCGTTTACGGTGACGACGTGATTGTCGGCTGAAGAAAAATCCAGCAATGTTTCCGCTGCCTGACCGGCGGAAATTTGCAGAAGAACAATGAAAAAGAGAAGAATGCTTTTCATGACGGCTGCCTTTACTTTTAGTCTTTTATGGCGAATATATATTGGCGGCGCAAAATTGTCATCAAAATTTTGCGTTTGTTAAAATGCCGGTTCGGAACGGAATCATTCATAAGGCCGGTTGTTGAACATTGATTGAATTTTGAGGCCGCCGGTTACTGTCGGTCCGGCTGTCCTTTGGGGGCCTTTAGGGCTGTTTTCTTTGTTATGAAACGTATGCGGAATATGAAAGTTTTTTTACGGCGGGGTAATGAAATGCGGATCTCCGGATGTAAAAAAAGCGTTTGAAATTTAAAAAAATCCGCATTAAAAAACACCGGTTGGAAAAAGTTTTTTTTAAGGAACGGAAAATGACGGTCAAAGGAAAATCCGCAGGCAATTCGGCGCGGTTTGATTTGGTGTTTGCGGGGTTTCTGACGGCGTTCGGTCCGTTTGCAACCGATGTGAAGCTGCCGGCAACGGCGACATGTTGTAACGACGGCGCGCCGGCGGAACCGGCATTTGCCGCGGCGGGAGAAGCGGTCGATGAATAAAAATGCCAGACTTTTTCTTTCTTATGTGCTGCCGTCGATGGTCGGCATGCTCATCGTCGGTTCCTACAGTATCGTGGATACCATTTTTATCGGCTGGAGTGCAGGAGAACTCGGGCTTGCTTCGGTGGCCGTTACCTGGCCGCTGGTGATGATGTTCGGTGCGGTCGGCGACATGCTGGGAACCGGTGCGGCAATTATTAT
>OWJI01001898.1_pt1 | contig 12229 bp, 10 predicted proteins | sample 1732541 | NCBI WGS metagenome assembly OWJI01 (sample SAMN05065727, study PRJEB22554) | human gut metagenome | biome: ENVO:2100002; feature: ENVO:00000062; material: ENVO:00002003 | host: Homo sapiens | place: USA
GTACGTTCTGAATCAGCCGCGCCTCCTGTTCCTCCATCTGCATGACGATCTTGATGCGGCTGGAATCCAGAATCCCTTTGCCGTATTTGCCGTTATCCAGCGAGAACAGATCCTGCATACCCTGCGTGGACGTAATAGCGATACCGCCGAGGCCGCGGATGGTCTTGACCATCTCCTGAATGTAGCCTGCCGCCAGCGGATTGGAGTTTGCGCCGACGAGCGACCATAGCTCGTCTGAAATGAGCGCGGAGAGCTGCCCACCGGCACCGGAGATGAGGTCATTTGCAATGTCCGTCGCCCAGAAGATACCGGGCAAAAGCAGATCGTCGGGCATACCAGACGTGTCAATGACGATGTATTTGTTGTCGAGGCCAATTTCATTCCGGCTGCCCATCGCAGAGGCTGAGCCGGTCACATAGCGAGCTAAAACGACGGCAAGATGCTTCGTGTCTGCGCTGCTTTGCAGCACGTCGTACCAGTCCGCCAGAATGGGCATTCTGCGAAAACTCCCGTCCTCGTTCAGAACGGAAGCATTGTCAAACGTGATGCCATAGCGCCGGTAACACTCGACCAGCGATGTGTCCAGATAGTTCCGATCCTCATCGCTGAGGTCGCGTTTTTGCAGGCTGTACCAGATGATAAGCCGTGAAATTTTATCCGCCAGCACGGAATCGTCGCGGGAGGCAAGCCCTTTGAGGCCCGCGTAGGTGTCGAGCGATTTTCTGCGGATGGCCATAATATTCGGGCAGTCCGGCGAGGACGGCGACATCCGCAGATATAGTCCACCGAGCTGTTCGCAGCGCGGTCGAAATTCGTGGCCTTTCTTCGGGATGATGTAAATGACGCGCTTGCCTTGCTGTCGTAAGCGGCCGCCAACACATTGGAGCGTGAACGTCTTGCCTGCACCGGACGAGCCGCCGATCCAGATGTTGCCGTTCGTATATTTATAGTCGTCATAGGGGTTCAGAAAGACTGGCGAACGGTTGTACATATTGAGACCGAGGAAGATACCGTTGCGGTCGGACAGCTCATAGGACGCGAATGGAAACGCCGCCGCTACGCCGCTGGTGAGCGCATTTCGGCGGGATTTGCGCTCAATGTCCGGATCAAGATAGAGAATTGGGAGCATGGACAAGAAAGCCTGCTCCTGCTTGTACTCGCAGCGTCGGGCGATCATGTCCACGGAGACACAGAGCTTTTCCACCGCTGTAACGCGATGCTCCAGCGCTTCAGGGTCACCGGCCGTGACCTCGATGAGCGTGTGCATATAGTAAAAATCCTCGCCCTGCCGGTTCATCACGTCCTTGAGGTACATACCGGACGCGATGGCGCTGTCCAGCTCCTCGAAGTCCTGCCGGGTGTCCGCAACGTCGCGCATCCGGCTGCGGTTCATCATAGTCTGCTGGGAGATCTTCGCCAGAATTTTCTCCTTGGATTGCTTGTCAAAGTGGAACGAAATACTGACGCCCTCGCCAGCCTCGACCAGCGGGGCCAGCCAGCTTGCGCCGACGGTCGTGGAATAGCCATAGCCCGTGATGTAAAGATAGGCATGAAAAATGCCGTCCACTACAATGTAGTCCCGGCTTTTGGTGTCCACGCTCGTGGGCGAAAGAATGTCCAGAATTGTTGTAGAGCCGGCCTCCAGCTCGCTCAGATCCGGCGTTTCCTCGCCGAACAGCAGGCGCTTGAGAAACGGCTGCTTCTTCGGCTGCTCCTTGACTGGCGGCTTCTCCTCCGGCGGCAAGTCGGGCGGCGGGGCGTTTTTGTTCTTGCGGTTCTTTTTCAATCAAACAACCTCCTTAAAGCTAAAACGTACTTTTCACGCTAATATGTCACGTTGTAACAAATATTTCATTTTTATTTTGTCTTTTGTTATTGCGTTTCTGGAATCCTTATGATAAAATATGCATACACTAGATTGTAACTAGTTACGATTTTGGCTTGGGCGTAAGCTCTTTGGGCCACCGCAGGCGGGAAGAATTTCCCGCCATTTTTTATAGCTGGAGAACAGAGCGTAATGAGTGAACTTAGCGTTTTTATTGATGAATCCGGCGATTTTGGGGAGTACAGCATACAGCCCGCGTATTATCTTGTCACATTTGTTTTCCATGATCAAAGGCAAGATATTACTACCAATATTCAACATCTTGAAGAAAGTGTGTCTAATTCTGGTTTCCATCTTGATTATATCCATACGGGACCGGTTATTCGCCGAGAAGAAATTTTCGACTCATATACGATTGACGAGCGTAGAAAACTGATTTATAAAATGCTCAATTTTGTTGTTGCAAGTCCAATTTCCCACCTTACCGTCTGTATTGATAGGAGGCAGGCGCAGGACAAGGTAACTCTTTCAGGCAGGCTAGCGCGTGCGATTAACATAGCAATGTTAGAACACATCGACTATTTTAATTCGTTCGATCGTATTCTTGTGTATTATGATAATGGTCAAAATGAACTCAGTTCGATTTTGAATGCTGTTTTTTCAGTGTTGTTTTCAAACGTTGAGTTCAGAAAGGCAGAGCCACAGAGATATCGACTGCTGCAGGCCGCTGATTTTATTTGTACTGTTGAGCTACTGAAAATCAAGCAGGCAGAACATCGCTTAAGTAAGTCTGAAGAAAAGTTCTTCTATAAACCACAGGAACTCAAGAAGACGTTTTTCAAAAGTGTTGCAAAAAAGCATATTTAGAGGATCGCGGTGTTACTCTGCGGAGGGCACCTAGGGGGAGCGGATGCGTCCGCTCCTCCTTTTCCTTTCATTCTTCATACACCCCATGCACCTCCGTAGTCATGTCGAACACGCCCTCCGGGAGCTTGACGCGCAGACTCGTGCCCTTGTTGATGAGTTCGTACAGGAGCTTCAGCACGAAATCATCCGTGTAGCGCGGCTCTAAGCCCTCCAATTCGCAGATATCCAGATAGCGCCGCGCGGTATCTGCTTCTTCGTTCAGACGCTGAATGATGCCCTTGACGGTGTTGCGCTTGGCGCGCATCTTGGCTTCGTACTGGAACACGAGGAAGAACCGATGCCGGATGGATTCGCTGGCAATGCCGAGACCGATCTTCTCAATATTGTCCTCGATCTCCGCACGGCAGTTTTCGCTTTCTTCGCTTTTCTGAAACTGCCGCATCTGCTCGACGTATTCGCTTGTGTCCGGCGGAAGTGTGCGCACCTCGCAGCTCATACTGTCCGGCGCAATTTTGAGGTATGCTGCGTAGGACGTAATAATGTTCTGCTGGTCAGACGGGGATTTCAGATAGAAGTTGACCGGCAGCACCTCAAGAATTTTGATGAACCGATTGTCCTTTGTGATGACCACGCCGCCAATGATGTTCTTGACCGGCAGCCACGCCTGAATGCTGTCACGATAGGTTGCGCCGCCGTGACTGGATGGCGCGGCTGTGCCGAAAATGGCGTCCTTCATGCTCATAGACGCACCTCCCCGCGGTAAAAGATCATGCGCCGGTGCTTGCGCCAGTGCATCCACGCCTTGAGCCATCTGGTGAGGCTGTCGCCGCCGATGCCAATGAGCGCAAAGCCGCCCACGGGGACGAGAATCGCCATTGTGACGATGATCTTCGGCATAAGCGTCAGCGGCAGAAGCGCCAGACAGAGAAAGAGGATGGGAATGCACAGCAGCACGGTTTCGACCGCATTGCGGATCTCAAACACGCCGAACAGCTTGCCCGCGTCCGTAAAATTTACGGGGATATGATAGGTTTCATAGCTCATATTCGTATTCTCCCACGCGCTCCATCAGACTGTTTTTGCAGGCGATATATTCTTGCTGCAATGTATCAAGTTTTTCTCCGCGCTGCGCGATGATCGCCTCAAAGCCGCTTTGGATTTTCTGTACAGTCTCCGCCGACGGCTTGTTTTCGCTCAGTTCCAGTTCGCTGATCCGCTGCGCGGATACGCCGCAGGCCCGGCCAAGCTCCACCATACTGACATGGTGCCGCAGGCGGAGAATGCGGAATTTTCTGACCTTCATAGGCCCCTCCTTTATTCGTCATATTGTATGTACGGGATCTTGCACCAGCCCTGCCAGCCGCGGCCTTCGACCTTTGTGCGCACCACGCCGTACTGCGTGCCCATCGCTTCAATGGCATAGCCGTTCCCGACATAGACGCCCCAGTGTCCCTGCTTCCAAAGACCAAGTCCAACGATATCGGGCATCGTGTCCATACCGCCGTACTCGGTGCCGTTTTCCTTGGCAGACGCATACATCCGGTCGGCATTGTAGTCCGGCATCCCGTTGGTGTTGTAATCAATGGTCAGCGTATCGGGGTTCAGCCAGCCGTAGCCTTTGAGAAGGCCCACGCAGTCCGTTGTGCGTCGGCCGAGCCAGTGCTCGCGGATAAATGCTTCCGACGCGCCGATGTCCGGATACTGCTCCAGCTTGTATTGGAGCATGGATTCCGTCAGGACGGTTCCAAACGTCCCCCACACATACCCCCAGCCATGCTCCCACGCCTGTATCGCATAGGCGGCAAGATCATGGTTGTTTTTTGTGCGCGGATTTGTAAAGCCGGAGATGTCGATGGTATTGTCGGCGCTGCCGCCGCTCTCCGCGCCGCCTCCGCCACCACTGCCGCCAGGGGAGGATTCTGCCGGGCCGGTATAGCCGGTATCGCCCGCGTAATTTGGCTTATAAGCTTCAAATTTGTCTTTGTATTTACCCAGCGCGTCGCTCTCATAGATCGTCTCAAACAGTGCGCCTGCCCACGTTTTTGCATCCTCATCGAACGCCAGATCATCCATGAGCTTGTCTTTATCGAGCGGCTGGAAGATAATACGGAGGACAGTCTGGTTGCCGGAGGATTCCAGCCGCGTTGTGTGCTTGAGATTGGAGATCAGAAGTGACTGGATCTCCTCCGGCTTCATTTCGGACAAATCCTGCTTGTGGGCGACGGAGTTGATAGCGATGTACCAGCAGAGATCTTCTTCATCAAATTTGCTGGACACCCGAATTTCATCAATTGTGACGCCCTGATTCTCATACGCGGCAGCTTCGCCGGTGATGATGGCGTCCTGCTGCGTCTTTTCAAAGTCCTCCAACGATAGATATGCGCCGCCGATGGAAAGCGCCTGCTCCCGCATGGTGATCTGCGAGTCCTTTTCGGACGTTTCGTAACCGAAAAACATATTTGGCATAGCGGAGATCACAAATATGGGTATCACGATGATGGCAATGAGAACGCCGACGGCAAACTTGATGATCGTTGGCAAAAGCTCCTTCGCAGCGGCAGCCGCCGCGCCGTGAAGCCCTCCTGCGATCGCCGCCCGCACGATGTTGACAGCTGCCTTGACCACGCGTGCCGCATTCGCCATGACCTCCGCAGCGGAGCGGCGGTTCTGGTCATTCATCCGATGCCACCTCCTGCGTGTTCTCTTGCGGGCGCTTCGTCGTCTTCTGCGAGGCTTCATGCAGATCGAGATGCGACGGAATGGATTCCGGGGTTCTGCCGGTCAGCGGAACGAACGGTTTTTTTGCCGTCTTTTCCGAGGTAGGCTTCTGCGCCGCCGATGCTGCTTCCGTATTGAGCCCAACTGCCGTGGGCGCAATTCCTGCGGCACCGGGGCGATGGTAGAGCGTCTGCTCCTTCTTCTGCGGCTCCGGCTGTGCGCCGGCCTTGCGTTCCTGCGGTACCGGACGCTTGGCAGAGGATTCTGCTGCAGGGCTTCTTTGCGGCCCGCGCGATTCCTGCGATACCGGAGCCGACGCAGTCATGCTGCCCATAGCAGACGGGGTCGCCGGTTTCCTGCTCTGCCGTTCGGAAGAAGCGGCGGAAACAGGAGAAGCTTGTGTGCCAGTCTGCGGTATCGGCTTTTCTGCGCTGCCGCTTTGTGCGGGAATTGGGCGCTGCGAAGCGCGCTGTTCTGCCGGACGCGCTGCATCAGGCCGCGCGGTCGAACGTGGGGGCGTACCAGCTTCGCGGTTGGAAGACGGCGCTGCCGGAGATACCGGCGTTGTGGGTGCGGGATGCTCCCGATTTGTAGAGCGGCCATCCATGCGGGCTCCGCTGGACGGCTGCACCGTGCCGCCGGACTGCTGGGCAGAAACATGGTTCTGCTGCGTGATCTGGGTGTTTCCATTCGTGGAAACGCGTGTCGTCTGCTGCACGGGCTGGGTATAGCGTCCGCCGATGGACGTGCGCTGCGTTCCTGCTGTACCGGGGACTGGCGTATTCTGCGGGCCACTTGATTGCTGCGGCCGCGTACCAGTTCCTGCGGTATCGCGGGCGGGTGCGGAATGAGAATCTGGCTGTTTTCCTGCTACACCGTTTTGTGCGGGAATTGGCGGTGTGCTGCTGTGTGGCACAGACGGATTTCCTGCCATACCGGATCGCGGAGAGGTAGGAGAAGACGGATGTTCTGCTGCTGGCTGCGCGCCTGCCATGTTTGGAGCTTGCACAAAGGTACTGCGCTGCTGAACGGATTCTGCTTGCGTATTTCGTACCTGGCTGCCGTTCGGATGGTTTGGCATTCCTGCGCTGCCGACAGGTTGTGCCGGGCTGCGCGGAGTGGCAGACGGCAAAACAGAATTGTTCGGCATTGCATTTGGAGCAGCTGCCATTCCGGGCGCTCCGCGTTGTGTATCAGGCGGCTGCACAAAGGTGCTGCGCTGCTGTGCGGACTCGGCCTGTACCGTCTGCCCCTGTGCGTTGCTGCTGTGATAGGACTTTCCTGCGGGACCGGTCGGCTGATTGGTACTGCGCAGCGGATTTTGACCTGCCGTTTTTCCTGCCGCACCGAACGAAACCACGCCAGCGTGATTCTGTACCGATGCGCTGCTGCGTGGATGGGATTCCGACTGGGAATCTACGCTCTGCTCCTGCTGCGTGTTCTGCGTGCCCGCGCCGCCCATGATGGGCTGTGAAGTATCCGCACGATGATACGGCGCACCGGGCGAGGTTTTTGCTGCCGTGGGCGCTGCATAGTTCTTCGGAGCTGCCACATGGCCCGGCGCACGTCTGGTGCCGGGCGGCACGGCGGTTTTGCGCGTGGAGTTCGGCTGCTTTCCGGTTCCAGCAGGCGCGGCTTGAGGGAATGCGCCCGCCATCTTTTCGGTGGCGGATTGTACGGTATCCGTCTGTGCAGCAACCGTCTGAGCCGAAATAGATTCTTGATTGAATGCAGGATTCGCGCTGTTTTGCTGCGCAGACGTGCTATGATGATAGCCGTTTGCGTGCGAGGGCGCATTGACATTGGAAGCGCTGCCAGAGCCGCCAGCGCGCGGTCCGGTCGGTGCATTCGGCTTGGAATTTCCGCTGCCGCTGCGCGGCTGATTGCCGTTCCTGCCGATGGTATGTGCCGCATTGGACACCAGCGAACGAACGACCATCATCGTCATCGCGCCGGGGAGGCCGCGGCCTAATGGATCGCCCGTCATAGCTGGATTCAGGCCGATACGCGCAAGGATGCTGTCCGCTTTTTTCGCTACCTTGACGATGGTAACGACCAGCACCATCCATGGCAGCACGTCAAGGCCGCTCGGATAGTACGACAGCACAGATAAAAGCATCTTGACGAACATCACGTTCGTCGCCATGAGCAAACACATGGAGCCGAACATCCGGCACCAGCCATTAAAAATGTCCGACGTATTCCGGCTTCCGCCCATGCCAAAGGCGAGGGGTGAGGTGATCGTCAGCACGGCGAGGATAAAATACCGCTCTGCCATTTCCATAATGAGTTTGAACGTCTGAAACATGACGATGATGCCGCAAATCACGACAAGCAGCCAAGAACCGGTCAGACCACCGAAGGAGGCTTCATCCGCAAAAGTAATATCTACGGCGTCCGGCATTTGCAAAAGCTCAATGACGGTCGATGTCATATTCAGCCCCAGCTCGCAGATCTGTGGGCTTGCCACCAGCAGAAACGAAAAGGCAAATGTCCGTGTAAAAAGCAGCTTTGGGTCCTCAGCATCGAAGCCGAGCCCCGCCGCCATGCCGCGCGTTGCCTGAAAGACGAGATTGCCGATGAGCAGCGCCCAGCCGACACCCAGCATGATCTGGCGGATGGTATCAATGACGGGCATGTGCTCACGCAGATACGCAAAATCCAGACTCATCAGGTCAAACAGCACGGACGCAAAATACTCCCAGCATTCCAGGATCAGGCCATAGATCCATTCGATAAAGCCCTGAAAGAGCAGTTCCAGCAAGCGGCCCGCACCTCCTTTTCTACCGGATGATTCTGTTTAGCCTTGGATCGTTGCAAGACCCTGAAACAGCGGTGCAACATAGGCGATAAACGCGCCGATGCCGTTGATGACCGCCCACGCGATCCAGATGCGGCGCAGCCAGTCCCACGCCTGATCGACCTTGTGCTGGTTGTTGGAGAGCTTCGCGCCGACGACCGCGACGGCGGACATCAGGCCGGCCAGCACCGTGCTGACGCCTGCGATTTTGCTGTAAACGTCCACGATGATGCGGTTCGCCGCCGTCCACATATCCTCGACGGCAAACGCCTGCACACAAAACAGGCTGACGCACAGCAAAAGCAGCAGGCAGAGTGTATAAAAACGATATAGCTTTTTCATTGATTCCTCCAAAAATGGATGTACCGAAGACTGAGCAGCCCCCGGCGTTGAAATGTTCACATTTGAACGGTAAACTAAAAACATAAAGGAGTGAACGCCATGCTCTACGCATGTAATACCTGTGAGCAAACCTTTTGGGGCTTTGACCGCTTCATGCCGCAGCAGTGCCCGGAATGCGGGTGTATGACGGTGCGCAAAGCAACCGAGGAAGAACAGACCGTCTATGAATTGGAGCAGGCCCTGTCATGGCAGGCTGCGCACAACAGAAAAGAAGCATAAACCTGAGAACGGAAACCCGTTCTCAGGTTTTTTTGATCATTCACCGCCCCATTCCAGAACAAAGACAATGGAGAGAACTTCCTGCTCGGTGATTGCTTTGGATACGGCGCTGACAACGGCATCGTAGGAGAGTGGCAACCGGCTGTTCTCCGCAATTTCCCACGGGGAGGTCAGGGAGAATATCTCTGTATCACCAGTTTTGTTGGTCTGCGCATCATTGATCTTGAAACCGAGGAGCTTCGCGTCAACCTTTTCATGCGCCATGTCAGTCGTGTAGGGAACGAGCTGCCAGCCATTCTTCGTGCTGATGCTAACCGAAGATACAACAACTGTGCCGGTAGAAGCATTGATGATCTCCGCGCTGCCCGTGTGAACCTCGCCGCTTTCATCGACAACGAGGGGCAATGTGACCGGAACAGTGACCGAGAAAACCTCGGTGATCTCCCAATGGGCGTAATACGTTTTATCTGCGGTTTCCGTGAAAACGTCATTTGCTGTTACCTGCGTACCGCCGTTCGCTTCGGTGAACCAGCCTAAAAATTCTGCATTTTTGCGTTCCGGGTCCTTGGGCAGCAGCAGCTTTTCACCGTAAGTCTGCTCGGTCGTTTCACTCTGACCGGTTCCAAGATCCCATATCACGACGTATTTGTTTGCTTCAAACTGCGCGTAAAATGTTGTGCTGGCCGTGATCGAAGTGACGGTATTGTAGAGCTTGCCGCCTGTTTTGGCCGTGTACCAGCCCTTAAAGCTGTGTCCCTTTTTGACCGGGAGCGATGCAGGGATCGTCGGCTTGCTATTCGGCTGGACGGTTTCGCTGTATGTTGCCTTCCCGTCGATCAAACCGCCATTCGCACCTGCATCCCATGTAACCGTCAGCGAAACAGTAGCCCCGCAGTCATCGCATTTCCCATCGTTGTCGGTATCTACATGGTCAGCGTATTCATAGCCAGAATCTCCGCAAGCCGAGCACGTCTTGGTGCGCTTATGCTGCGTTTCGCTGTCCGAAACCCACGAGCCGTAGCTATACGAATGGTCAGCATAGTCATAGGTAGACGCACCGCAGCCGGAGCAGGTCTTTGTACGCCGGTGCTGGGTATCACTGTACTTGCTCCAAGAGCCTGTCGAATAGCTGTGACTGCTATACTCTGTTGTGGAGTACCCGCAGGTGCGGCAGGTGGCAGAACGGCTGTGCTGACTGGAAGAAGAATTGCTCCAGGAACTATAGCTCATGCTGTGGCTGGCATAATCATAATCCGTTGCACCGCAGTTCTGGCAAGAACCGGTGCGCCGGTGCTGGCTGGAGGAATGCTGCTCCCACGAGCCATAGCTATAGCTGTGACCGCTGGAATAGATGGTTTCGCTCTTGGTTTGGCCACAAGCACAGCTATAATTACGGTATCCATTACTGGTGCAAGTTGCGGCCCGCTGACTCTGTAATACCCATGTATGGCTACCGCATTCCGGGCAGGTGCCCGACCCATAAGCACCGGATCCGTGGCTCTTGGTAGTGTATGTTCCTAAATATTGAACGTAATGGCAGCTATTGCATTCATTATAGTTGGCATGACCACGCGAGGAATGTGCGACTTCGACGTATGTTCCTTGGAATGAATACTTCCCACACGACGGGCAGTTGCCGATAATCGAGCCAGTTGAGGTGACGGAAATGCCCGGCGCACTCATGATGCCAACGGCTGCGGGGGTATCGGAATATATGCCGTACAAATCGTAGAAGTATTTGTTGTTCCGATTGGAGCCGGCCCAATCATAATCGTAGAACGGCACCGACGATTTGGGATACCCGATGATATAGCCGATATAGAGTGTATCGCCGCTGTCATTTTCCCGCCAGAAGGCATCTTCGCCGATGCTGTTCAGAACCGTTTCACCGTAGTACATGGTCAGTGTAGAGAGTTTTGGGCAGTTATAAAAGGCGTGCTTGCCAATGGTCGGCGCGAGCGGCAGCTCGGCGGTGGTCAGGTTGACGCAGCCCTCGAACCAGTACGCCAGATCCGGGATCGTCAGCGTTTCCACGTCCTCAAACCAGACCTCGGTGATCTGCTCCCGGACGGCCGACCACGGCTGATCGTCCGCACTGGTAAAGACCGGCGCTTCGCCGCTGCCGGAGATGGTAAGCCAGCCTTTGGAATCCAGCGACCATTTGATACTGCTGCCCGGAATTGTGCCACTGGTTGCAGCTTCGGCAGACTGCACGGTGATTTCTTCTTCCGGCGCGCTTTCGTAGACTGTGTGTTCATCCGCTTCCGCTGCAAATGCAGCAACGGACAGGGAAAACACTATGCAAAGAGCCAGCACAAATGCGGTGAATTTCTTAAAATTCTTCATTATGCAGCCTCCTTTTCGTTCACGGCGGCGATGGTGAACACAATCGTCGCGGCGTTGATGTTCGTGACAGCTTCACTTGCGGAAACCTTTGCCTTGTAGCGGATGGCGAGTTTTTTCTCGGCGGCAATCACCGGGAACGCACCGTCCACAAGCGTCAGACTGCCCGCACCTTTCGTGCTACAACCATTGATGCTAAGTGCGATGCTGTTCTTGCTTGCCGTAAAATCGTCAAAATTGCCGATTTCAAACGTGCCCGCCTGAACATCTACCTTGGTCACACGAATTGCGCCGGTCTTGCCGGTGTTGGTGATTGCGGCATTGTTGGCGCAGACCACATAGCCGTCAACGAGAGAAACCGGCAGCGCAGCGGGAACCGTGCATGAGATCGGCGACACAGTATTTACGACGGTTAACGTAACGGGAACCTTTGCTTCGGTTGTCTCAGCCGCTGATACGCCCACGCTCAGTGACAGAATCATTGTCAGTGCTAACAGAAAAGTGATAAGTTTCTTCTTATCCATCACTGCACCTCCTTCGGCCAGAGGTATGCGGTATGGAGCGTCAATTCTGTTTGCATGGAGCCGATCTGCTTGCCGTCGCGGAACGCCGTGACTGTTACGGTGCAATCTACATTGCCGAACTCTGCCGCTTCGAGCAGCGTAAGCGTCGAAATGCTCTTGCCAGCGGCAAGCTCGAAAGCATCTGCGATCAGCGCGTTATCCTTATTCTTGCGGATTTCCACTTTGTAAGTGTCCGATTTGCTGTTGTTGATGAACTCAGCTTTCACGTTGGTTGCCCCGACAAGTGCGTAAAGATGAGCAGGAGCAGTAACAGCCAGAAGATTGTTCTCGACGATAGAGTTGAGATCTTTCTGGGCTTCACGGAGCCCGGAGACGTCATAAAAGATAACCTCGGTTTCTTTGAACGCCTTTGCTCTGTCCGTAATGCGTACCTTGATGGTGTCGATGACCGCGAGCGTAGAATCTCTGTCGTAGATTACTTTTACAGCATCCTGTCTCTTATACACATCTCCGAGCCCACGAGACATGCGC
>OWJI01001906.1_pt1 | contig 12165 bp, 6 predicted proteins | sample 1732541 | NCBI WGS metagenome assembly OWJI01 (sample SAMN05065727, study PRJEB22554) | human gut metagenome | biome: ENVO:2100002; feature: ENVO:00000062; material: ENVO:00002003 | host: Homo sapiens | place: USA
CGGCTTTCATCGCATTCGGCGCACTCTACACATTTTCCCTTTTCAAACCGGTTTTAGAGGTGACCTTATATCATTTGCTTTTATCTCTTTCTGTTTCCCCCATTTTTTATCTCCATATTGTTCCTTCCTGCCTTTATTCAATATCCGCCGTCCACTCCCTGAGCGCAGCGGAAAGCCGTCGGTCTATGTCCTTTCGGGTCTGCTCGCATTCGTCGGGGTAGTCCTTCGCCGCCCTGAAAATGAACCGCAGCACGAATTTCAGTCCCACCGGAAGCGCCGCGCGCAGCAGCGATTCCGGCAGCACGAAGTGCGTTCCGTGCTCATAGGCAAGCGCTTCGTACTCACAATTGTGCGGACGCGTTTTTAGCCGCTCGTCCATCCTGCGGACGTACTTCCCCGCCTCCCAGAAGGAATCATCATCGGCGCCGATGAGGAACAGCTTACCGTGGATATTCTCTACTTTTATCATTTCATCTTCGGAATGCTCCCTTGCCTTTTCGGAATCAATAAACAAGCATGTCGTGCGCATGAAATCGCCAGAGCCTTTCGTTTCTTCCTGTACCTTATTCCAATATTCCGGGTGCTGATATACAAACGGCATGTACGGCAGAGGCTCACCTTTCCAGGAAAGCGTTGAAGCGCCCGGGACAGGCCATTCGCCGCAGCCGTCCTTTTTTCCCTGCTCGAATCCCTGCCATATGAAGTCGCTTGCCGTAAGCCCGAAAGTCAGTGTTATATCAGGAAAATACGACGCCGCAGCGAGGGAATCCATTCCCGCCGTGCTCATTCCCATAACGCCTATCTTTCTTGTTCCGTGGGCTTTAAGCCACGCAATGGCAGCCGCGTAATGCTCCAGCGGCATGTTAACGTGGCTGTAGTTCTTTTTCCCTGGGGACATGCAGAGCGCGTTCACGCCGTTCTTATGCAGCCACTTTACTCCGCACTTCGCCATATAGTCGTTGGGGTCATCTCCGAACAATCCAAGCACCGTGCAGTCCGAACCATGCGGGTTTTCATAATATGTTCCGTAGAATCCGTCCTTTTCTATGCTGAAAAATATTTTTTTCATAAGCAGCTCCTGTAAACTAAGTTAGATGCAGCTAACTGCAACATCAAATAACAGGAACACAGCGTGCCCCCATATAAAATAATACCACAAAATATAAAAGAAGTCAAGCGGATATTTCTGTGGCAATACCGCACAAAGATTGTGCGTGTATTGCGCAGCTAGATTAGCCAATAACACGCTTTGCTGATTGGCTAATCTCGATTTTTCGTCAGATTGTACAATGATGAGTTGTTGACGGAAGCGATAGCGTTTTCAGCGGCGTTGGCTATCAGACCAGTAAGTTTGCGGTAAACGGCATGACCAAGAGCCTTGCGCGCGAACTCGGACGCAGCGGCATACGCGTAAATGCGGTCGCACCTGGCGTTACAAGAACGGATATGGTCGCGGCGCTTCCTGCTGAGATTGTGGAGCGTATCTCCGCGCCGATACCACTGGGGCGTATCGGCGAGCCGGAGGAAGTCGCAAATGTGTTTCTGTTCCTCGCAAGCGACCTTTCCAGCTATGTCACTGGAACCGTGATCTCAGTGGACGGAGCCGCTCAGACCTGATGACCAGTCGCTCCGCTTAAATCAAAGAATTGACCGCCAGGCTCAGAGTCTGGCGGTTTTGCATATTGAACCAGGGTAATTAAAAAGCTATTCCCGCTCTTCCTTGAGACATTCCACCATGTCTATCTTTTTCAGCTTCCGCGCGGAAAGCGCAAGGGACAGGATGTAGGCTGCCGCTATGAAAACGGCGCTGATCAGAAGCGTTTTTCCGGTCAGCAAAATTGACATCATTACACCGCCAGAATCTGCGTTTGCGCGGGCTATCATGTCTGCAAGCGCAAGTCCGAGTGGGATTCCCAGCGCAAATCCCACCGGCACCAGCAGGTGATTTGGAGACAGTACCAGCCGGCGTAACTCCTGGTCGCGGTAGCCGAGCACTTCCAGCGTGGAAATGCTGCGGCGGTTCTCCTCGATTATCATTCCTGAAAGCAGTATCACTACCAGTATGCATATGAGCGAGCCGATGACTTTCACGATGGAAAGGACTACCCGCGCGGTGTTAAGAGCGCTTTCGGTGCTGCGGCGGTAATCCTCCAGCGAGGCGCTTTTTCTGAGAAGCTCCGGCGGGATATTGAGAGGTCCTTCGCTGATTATCACGTTGAATCCTTCCGCGTTCCTGCCTATGATCTGCGCGACGTTCGCTTTGCTGGTTATCATCAGCGAGAGCACGTCGTTTTCTACGATGTCGCTTATCGTGATGGTGGTGTGCTCCATTGATATCAGATCGTAGAATGTAAATTCATCGCCGGATTCCACGCCGAATATCCTTGCGGCGGAAGATGTCATATAGAACCCGCCGTATTCCATGGAAGCGCCGGAGATTGTTTCAGCTGTAAGCAGTGGGCAGCCCTCGTCGTATCCTATCAGATTGAACATGCTGTCAGTGCCGTCCACCCCGAAAGATACGTCCATGATACCATATCCCCCGTAGTTGTTTTCGGACTGGAAATCCCTAAAGCCGTACTCGTACTGACCGCCCATCATAGCCAGCGGGACTTTGTTGTCAAGCATATCATCGTAAGCGTCCTGATACACTCCGGCTAAAATTACCGCCATCAAAGCGACCGCGATACCGACTATCATGGTAAGGCTGCGTGAAATGTTGCCGCAAAGACTGCGAATGCCGTACAGCAGCGGAAAAGGCAGCCTGCTACGGCTCAGCATATGCGCGGTCTTTCCCTTTGCGGAGCCTTTCAGCAGCGGGACGATATCCTGTCCCAGCGCCCTTGCGAGCACTAGCAGCGCGCTTGCCCCATAGGCGGTGGGAGGAATTAGCAGCGCGGCGATAAGTATTCCGACAGGCACCTGCACCTGATACACGATGTGCTCCGCAAAGCTGAACATATACAGATTGAACAGCTTCGCAAAGGGATAGCACAGCGCAAGCCCAAGGACGTCTCCGAAAACGGCGGGGATAAGCGCGTACCACATATAGTGCCGAATAAGTTCGCCCCGACGGTATCCCAGAGCCATCAGTGTGCCGATGGTCCGGCTTTCCCGCCTGACTGTCCGTCCGAGCACCATTGCTATAACCACGACAACGACCAGCATGATTATAGGGCTGTAGACTGAGAATTCTGCCTCAATGTCAGCTGCCTGGCTCAGCAGTCCTCCTGTTCTTGGGTTAGCGGATTTCCCGATGTATTCCAGTGTTCCGTACCTGCTGTAGACCGCGGCGCGGAAATCCACTTCCTGCGCCGTATCCGGATATTTCACCGAGTAGTAGCTGGAATACCCGCCTATGGAGCGCATTGTGTTTTCGCTTATTAGCGCAATGCCGAAATCGGTGCTGTTGGGGAAGCTGTCCTCGAAATTGGCGTACATCGCCGCGTAATCCGGTTTTAAGCACAGTCCGTTTATCTCGAAGTCGATTCCGGCAAGCGTTATGTAGTCGCCGACCGACAGTCCCTGAGCCTTTGCGTAGTTGTACGTCAGGAGAACACAGTTGTCCCCGCTGAGCGGCTTGCCCTCCAGAATGACCGCCTTGTTCGTTTTCTGCGTGTCTGCGAACAGCCGGACAGTCGTTTCGCCGTAAGATATATTCCGAAAGCGCTGGCGTTCAAGAATAACGTTAAATTCGCTTTCCAGCGCGGTTATGTCCTGGTCGGAAATGGACGATGAAACGGTGAACTGACCGTCCTCAAGGTCGCTTTCCTCAAACAGTCTGGTGTAAGTCCCGCTGACAGTCCTGCTGACGGAAAACGCGCCTACCCACAGCATTATGCAAAGCGCGGTCAGGAGCGAACCGGTGAGGTAAAAGGACAGGTTCTTTCTCAGACCCCGAAGTATCTTCTTTTGCAGAGTCATCAGATGTCCAGCTCCTTTACCGGTTTCCTTGTGTTGATGATGTTTTCTACTATCCTGCCATCGTGAATGCGCAGGATACGGTCAGCCATGGGCGCTATGTTTTCATTGTGGGTAATCAGCAGAATGGTCGTGCGATACTTGACGTTTATTTTCTGGAGAAGCTGAAGAACGTCCCGCGAGGTCTTTGAATCCAGCGCGCCCGTAGGCTCGTCGCAGAGCAGTATCGCGGGATTCTTTATCAGCGCGCGGGCGATGGCGCAGCGCTGCTGCTGACCTCCGGAAAGCTGCTCGGGGAAGTGTGCAGCGTGCCTTTCAAGTCCCAGGTCTTTCAGCAGTTCTTCAATGGAAAGCGGGGCTGCGGATATATCCCGGACTACCTTGATATTTTCCCGGACGGTGAGTTCTCCTATCAGGTTGTATGTCTGGAACACGATGCCGACCTTATTGCGTCGGTATTCCCGGAGTTCCTTTTTAGATATGGAGCTGAGATCGCAGCCGTCAACGATTATCGTGCCATCGTCCGCGCTGTCAAGCCCGCCGAGCATGTTCAGCAGTGTGCTCTTTCCCGAGCCGGAGGGACCGAGAATAACGCACATTTCGCCCTTTTCAAGCTCCAGAGAAGCGTGATCCAGTGCGAAGATCGTGTTTTCTCCCTCGCCGTATTTCTTTACAACATCTTTCATCTGAATATACATTTCAGCACGTTCCTTTCCCGTTATCCGTGTTTCCGCTGAGGTAGTCGAGCATCATATCGAATATCGTCCTGAGATTCTTCTCGAACGCTTCCTGACAGAATGCGCCGCGGTTCTCTATCGCAAGGTTTACAAGCTTCGCGAAGTTTGCGATGTAAGCGTAGTCCACGTCCTCGCGCACGCCGTCCACATATTCCAGCACAAGCTTTGTGGTCTTTACAGCGTGTTCCTGGGAGAAAAACTTCCGGGTCTCCTCCATTTCCTGCATGACCGTTATGTCGTCCGGCGTGAAATGGAACGAGAACGCCGTGTCCGGACGAAACAGTTCCACATAGTACTTGTAGAACTCCGCTATCGGTATTTTGTCCCTGCCGCCGATTTTGTTTCTCAGTTCCCGCTCTGACGCGGCGTCGAAGTCGTCCATTATTTCAGCCACAAGCTGACCCTTGGTCGCGTAAAAATTGTAAAAGGTGCCTTTGGCTATGCCGACGCTCTCCGCAAGTTCGGCGACCGTTGTCTTGCGTACCCCTTTCGTCTTGAACAGCCGGAGAGCCGCTTCCTTTATCTGCCGGCTTATCTCATGGCGTTTTTTCTCGCTGAAAATTACGGGCATTATCGTTCCCTCCTGCCTAAAATGACTGTTTTGCATACGGGTCATTTACATTATACCACACTAACTCATCGTTTGTCAAGAACGGTAAACAAAAAATCAGCAGAACTTATTTCTGCAGCAGGTTATTTGACTTTTCTTCAGCGAAGCATTATAATTTAAAAAAAGATTCTGAGGTTTACGGGTGAGGGTATGGTTTTAAGGAAGCTAAAATTCAAAAAAATTTTGAGTAAAATATGTAAAGCTATATTGACAATATCATTCTCGACCTTCATGATTAATTCCGGATAATGTTTCTGGTCAACAATGAGATGAACTGTCGTAATCATCAGCACGCTTTCCTGCGGGATTCACCGTCCGCCACCATATAGCGGCAGTGATCCCGGAGCCTGTCGAAAAATCTGCGCATGCCGATACCGGACTTCCGCGCCTCGCCCGGGTTTAGGTTGGTTGTGACAATAAGCAGCTTGCCGGAGCAGTCAACGCGACGAACACGCCGCAAATCCACCCAAACAAAACGTTGATACGATCGTCCTTATGACGTCCTGCAAAGCTCTTCTGACAGCGACTTGCAGCCATCCTATTTGGGTTGCTCGTGCGATATGCCTTACAGCCAGATGGGCGCACGTCACCGTGCGCCCATCATTTTGTTCAGTTTTCGTCAGCGGATCATGCGCTCAGCCCGACCACCCATCTGAGTACCATACTGGCGTCGGCACAGTTGACCATACCATCGCCGTTGAGGTCAATTAGCTGGAGGTTTTCGCCCGAATCAAGCCCTACTGAATAACGCAGCAGCGCAACCGCGTCGTAAATGTCAAGAATGCCGTTGTTGTCAAAGTCGCCCTGCCTGTCGCTGTATCTGCATACCATTACCGCGTATTCACCCGGAGCGCTCATACCCGGAACAACGGCTGTTCCGTCCTCTGCAAGCTTTATGCAGGTCTGGAATACGAGCTTGCCGTCTACCAGCTTGTAGACATTCGCGAACTCGCCTGCATACCGCTTCAGGAACGTAAACCTGATCTCGGCAGGAATATCAGCGCTTATCCTGTATTTGCCGCCCGATACCCCGCGCAGCGAGCTAGTGTCAACAGAACCGGGAAACAGCGAGAAATCGGCTGCGGATACAGTTGTTATTTTCGCACCGTCAATAAGCCAGCTCTTTGTGCTGTCGTAAGCGAACTCGACCTTTATCTTCCTGTCCGCGATTGCCTTAATGACCTCCGCGGGAACTGTGGTTTCGCCGCTCATGGAAATAGTCGCACTGCCGCCGTTCTGTCTGCCAAGGTCTGCAGCAATTTCCGTCCAAGTTTTTCGTTCACCGTTTATTATGGGTCTTGTGTCGGTCGGAGTGGTATCTCTGCCACCGCCGCTTACATGACCGCCTGAGCTTCCGCCCTTTCTGGGAGTTATAATGTACCCGCACACCGTGCAGTACTCCGCCTCTGTGGCGGTAGCTTCGCCGCTTGAAACATGGCTCTCAGCTCCGGTCACGGCGTCGCAGTATTCGCACTTGTGCCAGTGACCGTTCTTGTCGTATGTGTACTTTACCGACCACTTGTGGTCGGTCTTTGCAATGATCACGTCCGCAGGAGAGACCTCCGCCGCTGCAGCCTCGTCGCTGTAATACTTTGCGCAGGTTTCACACTCCCAGTACTCGATATTGCCGGTATTCTGGCAGGTAGCCTGCACGGCTGCATGATGAACGAGCTTGCCGTGTCCCGATTTTACCGTCTTGAAAACAGCCTCGCTGGCGTTCAGTTCGTCAGTTTCCTTGAAGCGGAGATATGCGGTAACGTCCTTGAGGTGAGCCACGGTCGTGGTGTTCACGCCGCTCCATGTCGTGCCGTCAAAGCTGTATTCAACACCCTTAAGCCCGGTCTTTATCGTTGCCGTAAGTTCGCTGCCGTCGTTGGTGAATACTACGTAAAACGCAGCGGGATCGGGCGCATCCTGGTTATCCTTGGCGGTCAGGGTGATCTTAACTGTGAATGTAACGCTCTCATAATTATCCGCAGCAAGCGTGATTGTGAACGAGCCTGTCTTGCCTATATCGTCAACAGTGTTCGGACCAAGATGGAAAGTGAACTTTCCGTCAGAATAGCAGGAACCCGGAATAATTCCCGCGCTTATCGTCCCGTCCTTTTTAGTTCTGACTACGGTTACCTGCCCCATATTCTCAGGAAGTCCTGCAACGCTCACCGTTATATCCTTGTCAGTTGACCACCTGTACGAAACTCCGGTATCGGGAAGCGTTTCAGCCCCAGCCTTTTCTATCGTGAACTTCCAGCTGTCGGCGGTAAGACCGGAAACCGCCTTATAGTTGCTGCCTTCGGCAGCGTCTATCTTAAATGTATACGTTCCTGCACTGAAAGGCTCTGCTTCCTTGCCGCTCTCACCGTAATACTTTACGGTGATTTCGCCCGCGCCCGTAATGCCGGGCTTAGCCGTAACCGTGACTGCCTTTTCGGTGTTGCTGAACACCATATCCGCAGGGAGTGCAACGTTAAAGTCAGCCACCGTCAGCGCCTTCTTGCCGACTGTTACAATAAAGTCCTCAGAGTAATCATCAGGGAAATAATCAGACCCCTTATAAATGAGCCTGTATGTTATATCGCCCACAGCGTCCGCCGTATCTTCAAACCTGTTGTCTACAACGATAATTGTTTTGCCGCCGACCTCTGCATTTAACGTTCCCGTGGTATCCTCAGCGGAAACATCGTCGCCATAATAGTCATTCCTGAAAAGTATCAGCGCCTTTGTTGTGAACTCAATGTCGTCACCATAAACAGGAGCTTCATCGCCGGAACGGTTCAGCTCAAGCTTTGCGGTGTACTTAACGGACGGTACATAGGTGCTTCCCTTGAACGAGGGATAATATGCAACTCCGTTCGCAGTATCGTTGGGCAGCTTCTCCCAGATGTCGTCGGTAAAGTTCATCTTTGCAAGCGCGCCGTAAGACGTCATTTCAAGGGTTGTAAGCTCCTTCGCCGCTTTATCCTCAGGGGATATGCTTAATTCCTTATTGTAGTAACAATTCTTAGAAGAATTGCCCACGCTAATCATTCCAGTGATATCACTGTCAACATTTCCGACAAAATAACAGGATTCCAGGCTGTCGCTTAAATTTGTTACGCTGATACCGCTTGCGTAATCACTCGCTTTTACATCTGCCAGAGCAAAGCAATTGCTTATTGTTCCCTGATTATCGTAGCATATGCCGCCGGCGTGAGCCCCGGTAGTGTGAACTTTTCCCTCAAAGGAGCAGCCGTATATAGTGCCGTGATTATCTTCACAGATACTGCCAATGTCTCTATCACTTTCAATGTTGCCCTTGACCGCAAGGTTAATGATAGTACCCCTGTTTGTGCCAAACAGTCCACAGGTGCTGTCGTCTGTCATGGTTACAGTATGACCGTTGCCGCTGAACATGCCGCTGAACGTACCCGTACTCAGGCTCGTCGGAATTAAATCACTAGGCGCCAGTGAACAAGCAAGGGTTATATCGTCGCCGAGAACGAAATTTTCAGACCACTTCACGTCCCACTGCCAATAGGTACGAAAAACATCTTCTGAACTGATAAGGATGTAGGACTGCCAGTCGTCCCTGCCGCATGCGTAGGCGAAGTTATAGACATCTCCGGTAATGGGCTCAGGTTCGCCGAAGCACTTAAGGCTCATATAATAGCAGGTTTTTGTGCCGAATTTGCCGTCTTTTGCGTCGGGAGTAACAGCAACTCCCTTTCCGGCATTCCAGATATCGGGGTCGAAGCTGTCGATATTATCGCCGCAAAGGATCTCGGTTTTGTAGGAATAATTATCGCCTCTGTTGGTTATGGTATTCCCGCCAATGATAAGGTTTATCGACCCGCTGACATCCATGTCAAACCGGCAATGGCTCAATTCTGAGCTGCCGCCATAGGAAACTCCGATGCCATATCCGCAGATACCGCCGACAATTGCAGAGCCTGTGAAACCGCTGACCTTGCCAACGCTTACGCAGTACACTACTACAGGGTCTTTACCACACATTTCTCCGCAAATGCCGCCTATATAATCCTTACCGCTTACATCAGCCGAGTTAAAGCAGTTGGATATTGTGGCATAGTTTGTGCCGCATATACCGCCAACCTTGCCTTTACGCTGCGTGGTCGCCGATTGCTTTACTTCACCGTCAAAGGAGCAGCTATAGATCGTGCCTTCATTCTTTGCGCAGATACCGCCGATATACTCCTCGCCGGTAACTTCGCCGCTTACAGCGAGGTTCATTATCAGACCCTTGTTTGTACCGAACAGGCCGACTAAATCATCATCATAATTCACTCTGATATTACTGATGGTATGCCCGTTGCCGCTGAACTTTCCCGTAAAGGAAGTGCCGCTCTTATATGCTATGGGACGATAATTGTTGCCGCCAAAATCGATATTTTTGGCAAGAACGTAGTTTCCGGAAAGATCATCGTCAATTTTCCTGAAATCTTCAACCGTTTCAATATACTTAAACTCCTGCCAGTCCGGGGTGGAGTCAGTGCTGAAATTATAGACTTCGACTTCTCTTGCAGCAGCAGAACCTACGCCGTTAAGGCTCGGATATGAATAGGATTTTGCCGCGAATCTGTCGGCTGCGTCTTTATCGACTATGCCTCCAACGCCGCCCACGTTCCAGACGCTGCCATCGAAGCCATCAGGGAGCGAACCGCCGCAAAGTTCGGCGGTGGTTTTGTAGTAAACTGTAGTATTATTTCTAAAACCGCCGAAAAGCTCTTTGGGGCACACATCGCTGTCGCTATAGCAGTTTTCCAGCGAAGCGCCAGGTACATTCATGACACAAATGCCGTAACCCCTTATTACGCTGCCCTCTTCAGAGATCTTGTCTTCAGCGATCACCGCTCCGAGATTCAGGCAGGTTTTAATTTTGCCATAATTGTTGGTGTTTATTCCGCTTGCAGAGGAGGAACCCTCGAGCGTGCCGGTATTATAGCAATCCTGTACGACGCCAATTCCTCTATTGATGTAAACAATACCTGCGCTGGTTGCGCCTTTTACTGACGCGTTACTAAAGCACCGGCTGATAGTACCGCTGTTTTCCATGCAGATACCGCCGAGCTGACCGCCGTTGGGGTTGGAGCATATGATAGTTCCGCTCAACACGCCGCAGCCCTCAATGGTTCCGCTGTTGAACGCGCATACTCCGCCTGCGTTCATAGTTGTTGTGATATCTATCTTCTCAAGGTAAAGGTTTTTGATCTCGCCGCTGCTGTATGAAAACAGACCCCTGTTGTCACCACCGCCGACCGTCAGATTACTTATAGTATTCCCGTTGCCGAAAAGCTTTCCGGCGAACTGGCTGTCTTTCGTCCCTATCGGCGTCCACTCTTTGCCGCCGAGGTCGATGTCTGCGGTAAGCTCAAAGTATGTACTCTCATAGGTTTCTCCACCGCTCACCATCTTCGCGAGATTTGCAAGCTCCCCGGCGCTCGATATCTGATAGGGCGCGCCCTGGGTGCCGTCGCCGGCTGCAAATTCCGCCGCCGATTCGATCCATGTTTCCGCGCCTGCCGTTTTCTGCGGAATGATAAACAATACCGCTGCGATAAACAGCAGCAGTCCTGTTCCGACTGAAATCAGCCGATTTCTTGTTTTTGTCATATGTACCTCCAAACGTCCGGTCTGCCGGGCAGAGCCCTTTTATCCAAACCATTTCCTTATATTATACTGGAATTTTTCAGATTTGTCAATCACTTCATAAGAATTTGCACCCGGATTTTACAAATTCTGTTCTGGAGCATTTCAAGCATTTTCCGGACTGCCGCTATCGGCAATTCTGATAAATAATTCCCCGGAAATCCTTTTGATTTTTGCCGATATCGGTATATAATATACTAAAGGAAAAGCCGAACAAAACGAATTATGCCCGTTCAAACTGGCGTACTCACGGGTCTGATTTTGTTACGCTGCGCCTTATTCAGCGCCCCCAAATGAGTTGATGTCATGAAATATAGCAAGCCGCAGAGCTGTGGAACCTGTCCGAACGCAGCGTCCGGAATTACTGCGCACAAGGGCGCATAGATGGCGCGTTTCTGACCGGAAAGACATGGGATATCCCTTAGAACGCGACCAGGCCCACGTGCGCCGCGACAACAAAGAAAGCTCCATCCACCCTCGCTGAAATACTCGCGGACAAAATGCATAGCGGTTGCAAAGGCGGTATCTATCACAAGTTACAGGTGGAGCTGACCTACAACTCCAACAACATTGAGGGCATCCGTCTGACCGTCGGCCAGACACGTACATCTTTGAAACCAACACAATTGGCGTGCTGAAAGACGAAACCGTCAACGTGGACGACATAATTGAAACGTCCAACCACTTACGCTGCATCGACCTCATCATCGAGAACCGCAGTAAAAAGCTGTCCGAAGCGTTCACCAAGGAGCTTCACCGGGTTCTGAAATCCGGGATCTACGACAGCCGGAAAGCATGGTTCGCAGTCGGAAACTACAAGAAACATCTGAACAAGGACGGCGGCGAAATAACGGAGCTCCCGGTGGAAGTCCACGCGGGAATGCGCAGGCTGCTTTCGGGTTACGGAAACGGCCGCGTCGGGCGACTCATCATGTTCAAGGAGTGCATGCGGTTTGGCGTTGTGCCGTTCAGCAGAGACAGGCACGCTTGATGAACCCTGTCGCACATACACACCGTCTGGTCTGATCCCCAAGCTCCTCTGCGATGAAATAATGCATTTCAACAAGCTGAGTTCAAATGTTGAAAAAAGTCTTTATCATCCCTGCTCAAACCGCCTGCGCAGCTTCTCTAAAGCCTTTTTCTCTATCCGCGAAATGTAGCTCCGCGAGATTTTGAGCTGCTTCGCTATCTCACGCTGGGTCATCGCTTCGCAGACGAATCCCCTGCCGTCCCGTATCCCATACCGTTTGC
>OWJI01001912.1_pt1 | contig 12112 bp, 9 predicted proteins | sample 1732541 | NCBI WGS metagenome assembly OWJI01 (sample SAMN05065727, study PRJEB22554) | human gut metagenome | biome: ENVO:2100002; feature: ENVO:00000062; material: ENVO:00002003 | host: Homo sapiens | place: USA
CGGCAGATTATTTGAGCAGGATTCTTCTTACTATCTGCTGTGTTCTCTGGAAAATTTGGACGAGCAGGGGCAGCTCAAGAGCAAGGCGGCGATGTTCACCAAACGCACCATCCGCCCAGAACGCACCATCACCAGCGTGGACACTCCCACGGAAGCCCTTGCAGTTTCCATCGGAGAGCGTGGCCGGGTGGATTTACCCTATATGGCAGAGTTGCTCGGTACTCCCAGCGAGTATGGGCGCATCACCAGCGAACTGTCCGGTGTGATTTTCAAAGACCCCGGCGCAGACCCCACCGACCCGGAAGCGGGCTGGCAGATGGCAGACGAATACCTGTCCGGCAACGTCCGGGCAAAGCTGCGCATGGCACAGCTTGCCGCCGAAACCAACCCGGAGTTTGCGGTCAATGTCACCGCACTGGAAAAGGCACAACCGAAAGACCTTGAAGCGTCCGAAATTGATGTACGGCTGGGTGCAACATGGCTTCCGCCCGAAATTATTCAGAAGTTCATGGCAGAAACGTTCCAGATTCCCTACTATCTGCGCCATGCAGTCAAGGTGAGATATTCTCCCTATACCGCAGAATGGCGCGTTGAGGGCAAGTCGGCTATGGGCAGAGGTGACATTATCTCCTCCGAAACCTACGGCACATCCCGCGCCAACGCCTACAAGATTCTGGAAGACACACTCAACCTGAAAGATGTACGCATCTATGACACCATCGAAGATGAAGAAGGCAGACTGAAGCGCATACTGAACAAAAAGGACACCATGCTGGCACAGCAGAAACAGCAGGTCATCAAAGATGCTTTCGCCAACTGGATTTGGCAAGACCCTCAGCGGCGCATTTCGCTGGTGCGGCAGTACAACGAGTTGTTCAACAGCAGCAGACCGCGAGAGTACGATGGTTCCCATATCCACTTTGTCGGTATGAACCCGGAGATCACCCTCCGGGAACACCAGCGCAATGCCATTGCTCATGTGCTTTATGGCGGTAATACGCTACTTGCACACGAAGTGGGAGCGGGCAAAACATTTGAAATGGCGGCCTCCGCAATGGAAGCCAAACGGCTGGGGCTGTGTCAGAAAAGCCTTTTTGTCGTTCCCAACCATCTGACGGAGCAGTGGGCTTCGGAGTTCCTGCACCTTTATCCCAATGCCAAGCTGCTGGTGGCACGGAAAAAGGATTTTGAAACAGCCAACCGTAAAAAATTCTGCGCCAGAATCGCCACCGGGGACTATGATGCAGTCATCATCGGCCACAGCCAGTTTGAGCGTATTCCGCTGTCTTATGAACGGCAGGAGCGCATCATTCAGGAGCAGATTGATGAAACGCTTGCCGCCATCGAGGAACTGAAAGCCAATGCTGGCGAAAATTTCAGCATCAAGCAGATGGAAAAGACCCGCAAAACACTGGAAACCAAGCTGGAAAAGCTGCGCTCCGATGAGCGCAAGGATGATGTTATCACCTTTGAGCAGTTGGGCGTAGATAGGCTTTTTGTGGACGAGTCGCATTTTTACAAGAACCTTTTCCTCACGACAAAAATGCGCAATGTCGCAGGATTATCCACCAGCGAAGCGCAGAAATCTTCCGATATGTTCGGCAAGTGCCGCTATCTGGACGAGATCACAGGCGGACGCGGTGTGGTATTTGCAACGGGAACCCCTGTGAGCAACTCCATGAGCGAGTTGTATACGGTCATGCGCTATCTGCAATACAGCACACTCCAGCAGAAAGGGCTGACGCATTTCGACTGCTGGGCATCGACCTTTGGCGAAACCACCACCGCCATCGAACTGGCCCCGGAGGGTACGGGCTACCGGGCAAGGACGAGATTTGCAAAGTTTTTCAACCTCCCGGAGTTGATGTCGATGTTCAAAGAGGTGGCTGACATTAAAACCAGCGACCAGCTTCATCTGCCTGTGCCGGATGCAAAGTTTGAAACCGTGGTGGCCAAACCGTCCGAGATGCAGAAAGAAATGGTGCAGGAACTGAGCAAGCGCGCCGCAAAAATCCATTCTGGCGCAGTGGATGCTTCCGAGGACAATATGCTCTGCGTCACCAACGATGGCCGGAAGATTGGTCTGGATGTTCGCCTGATGAATCCCATGCTGCCGGACGACCCCAACAGCAAGCTGAACACCTGCGTTCGGAACGTGCTGCAAATCTGGGAAGATGGCAAGGAGCAGAAGCTGACACAACTTCTGTTCTGCGACCTCTCGACACCAAAGAACGATGGCAACTTCAACGTCTACGATGATATTCGCAAAAAATTGGTCGCCGCCGGGGTGCCGGAAAACGAAGTTGAGTTCATCCACAACGCCGACACCGAAGCAAAAAAGGCCGCATTGTTCTCCAAAGTACGCTCTGGCGATGTGCGGATTCTGCTGGGCAGCACCGCAAAAATGGGAGCCGGAACGAACGTCCAACAGCGGCTTGCGGCGGTGCATCACTTGGACGTTGGATGGAAGCCCAGCGACATGACCCAGCGCAACGGTAGAATTATCCGGCAGGGCAACCAAAATAAGCAAGTCCAGATTTATAACTATGTCACAGAAGGTACGTTCGATTCGTACCTCTTTGTGCGACACGAAGTCGCTTAAATCAACTGTCTGGCTATGACCAGACCTGTTATTCCATTAGCAGTAGTCTACTGTCAACAAAGCAGCTGGTAACGGCTGTGAGGAAGCGTGACAGGACAAGGGTAGCCCCACCCGAAAGGGTTCAAGCCGAAACCGCGAGGTGGAAGCGATAAACTGCAAGCAACAATGTGGTTGGGGAGCCTGACTTGTATGGTATGGTTAATGTAATGTGAATCACTGTTAAACGTCGTTAAAGCTGAACAGGCTAAAGTTGCTGACAAGCCTGAACCAAAACGGTAACGCAGCTGGTTGCTCCTCTATAGAGTGGGAACACATGGATTCAAAAGCTGCTGGCGGAGAAGTGAAACCTAACCCATACTGTTGAATAAGCGGAACGTGGTAAGCCCGTATTTCCCCGAGCAATCGGACGGAAACCGTAAGGAGACTTTATGAAATGCGGGTAGAAGAAAGATGGAAAAAGCGAATGCCGACCCTGTAATGGGGACGGATAGAGGTTGCAACATCACCTCGTGCGAAAGCAGGCAGACTTCCATCTATGGTCTTTCTTTACGAGAGAATTTACAGAACTTTTCAAAAAGGAGGAATTGCAAATGAACGAGAAATCGTGTGCACCGACTTGCAGAGCGGGAAATTGGGACAGCATCGACTGGAACAAGGCTCGTGCTTATGTTAAAAAGCTGCAAATGCGTATCGTAAAGGCTCAACAAGAAGGTCATTACAGCAAGGTAAAAACGCTGCAATGGCTGCTAACTCACTCGTTTTACGCCAAAGCCTTGGCAGTGAAGCGGGTAACAAGCAATCGTGGTAAAAATACGGCTGGAGTTGACCATGAATTGTGGCTAACTTCTGAGGCAAAATTCAAGGCAATCAGTAAACTGAAACGGAGAGGATACCGTCCTCAGCCCCTGAAACGTGTTTATATTCCGAAGAAAAACGGCAAACTGCGGCCTCTGAGCATTCCGACAATGACAGACCGTGCCATGCAGACCCTATACAAGTTTGCATTGGAACCGCTTGCTGAAACCTACGGTGACCTCAACTCCTACGGATTCCGAATCGGAAGAAGCACACACGATGCAATCGAGCAGTGTTTCACCGACCTGAACAAGGGCAAGTCTCCTCAGTGGATTCTTGAAGGTGACATCAAGGGATGCTTCGACCACATCAGCCATGAATGGCTCATGGAGAATATCCCGATGGATACGCAGGTTTTACAGAAGTGGTTAAAGTGTGGATACGTTGATACAAAGCAACTTTTCCCCACTGAGGAAGGCACACCGCAAGGTGGAGCCATCTCGCCTACTCTGATGAATATGACGCTGGATGGACTGGAACGGCTCTTAAAGGAACGACTGCCGACCCGCAAAAAGGTCAATGGTAAAACTCATTTTAATAAGATGAACTTCGTGCGCTATGCTGACGACTTTATCGTAACCGGAGAAAGCCCGGAATTTCTGCGTGAAGAAGTGCTCCCTATTATCAGAGATTTCATGACGGAACGTGGGTTGCAGTTATCTGAAGAAAAGACGGTCATCACTCACATTGATGATGGATTTGACTTCTTGGGCAAGAACATCCGTAAGTATAACGGAAAACTTCTAATCAAACCCTCGAAGCAGTCGGTCGGCTCTCTGCTGAAAAAGGTGCGTGAAATCGTCAAGAGCAACAAATCGGCAAAGCAGGATTCCCTGATTCGCCAGCTCAACCCGGTTATCCGTGGATGGGTCAATAACCAGCGATTTGTTGTATCCGCTGAAACATTCAGCAAAATCGACTATCAGATTTACAATTGTCTTTGGCAGTGGGCAAAGCGCAGGCATAAGAACAAAGGCAGACGGTGGATAGCATTGAAATACTGGCATTGCATCGGAACCCGAAACTGGACTTTTGCCGCAGAGGAACGCACCAAGAAGAACGGTGAGCAATCCTACTTTGCTCTTGAATATGCAACGGACACCAAAATCATCCGCTTTAAGAAAATCGTCTCTAACGCAAATCCCTTCGATGAGCGATGGAGCGGTTATTATGAAGAGCGCGATGGTGAGAAAATGTTGAACAGCACTAACGGACGCGAAAAACTCCTGAAAGTATGGAGAAATCAACACCGCTGTTGCCCAGTATGCAATGAGCCTATTACCTCGGAAACGAGTTTCAAGGTTCATAAGGTGTTCCGAAGCGGGAAGTCGCCATGGCTGGAAATGGTGCATCCCGAATGCCATGCCGTATTGCACAAAAACGATTCTTGTTTTGTTGAGCCGGGTTCCCTGATGGGAGCTTTATGAAAGGCTTGAGCCGTATGAGGGGAAACTCTCACGTACGGTTCTTAGGGGAGGGGCTGGCAGTAATGCCATCCTCTTACCCGATCAGACCCTTGAGAATAAACAGCGGTTTATCTCGCAGATTATGACTTCCAAATCTCCGGTGCGCTCCTGTGATGATGTGGACGAACAGGCATTGTCCTATGCGGAGATCAAGGCATTGTGTGCTGGAAATCCGCTCATCAAAGAGAAGATGGATTTGGATGTGCAGGTCGCAAAGCTCAAAGTTCTGAAAGCCGACCACCAAAGCCAGAAGTTCCGTCTGGAAGATAAGCTGCTCACAAAATTCCCGGCTGACATTCAGGAAACGACTGCCTATATTACTGGGTTGAAATCGGATGCGGAACTTGCCGCCGTGCATCCGCAGGAGAAAGAGGGCTTCTGCGGCATTACCATCAAAGGCATGGCCTACGATGAGAAAAAGACTGCTGGTGAGCGGCTTCTCCTCGCTTGCTCCGAACTGCCCAACAGTGAAGAAAAAGTGATTGGCAGCTATCGCGGCTTTGAACTGTCCCTGCGGTTCGACACCTACCACAGCGAGTATCAGGCTCTTTTGAAAGGCCAGCGAAAATACTCGGTAGCACTGGGCAAAGACCCACTCGGCTGCATCATCCGTCTGGACAACTCTCTGAATAATTTCCCGGAGCGCATCACTTCTGCCGAAAACGAACTGGCCACCCTCAAACAGCAGCAGGCCGCAGCGCAGATCGAAGTGGAGAAGCCGTTCCCGCAGGAGGAAGAACTGGCCGAAAAGTCGGCGCGCCTTGCGGAACTGAACGCCCAGTTGGATGCAGACGAAAAGCACGAGCCGGAACAGGGCGAGGAAGAAAAGGCGGATGAACCTCGCCGTCCCTCAGTGCTGGCGGCTCTGGAAGAAAAGTCAGATAAGGCCGAACCTGTCAAACCGTTCAAAAGTTATCTGGATAAGGATGGTGATGCCCGATGAATGACCGCCGTGACCAGCAGCTTCATTTCCGCGTCAGTAAGCAGGAACTGGAACGCATCTGGAGCAAGATGGAATCCAGCGGTATTTTGAGCATCGGCTCCTATCTGCGCAAGATGGCACTGGATGGCTACTGTCTGCATCTCGATTTGCCAGAGCTGCGCCGCATGGCCCATCTTCTGCAAATGTGCAGTAATAACCTGAACCAGTATGCCAAAGCTGCCAATGAAAGCGGTCAGGTCTATGCTGCCGATTTGGAAGATTTGCGCATTCGGTTGGATGAACTGATTGCCATTAGCAAACAGATTCTCTCCTGGCTGGCTGGTTTCTGATTTTTGCCCCACGGCTTCGGCTGTGGGGATACATATTATATAAGGATAAAGCCGTAGGAGGTGGTGGACATAGCCGCAACACGCTTGATTGCGCTGCACAAAAACAAAGGAAAATCGGTTGTGGCCTGCTTGAAAAGCCGCACAGACTATGCACAAAACCCGGAGAAGACCGAACAGGGCGAACTGGTCAGCAGCTACGAGTGCAGCCCTCTGACGGTGGACGAAGAATTTATGCTGTCCAAGCGGCAGTATGAACTTGCTACCGGGCGCAGGCAGAAAAGTGATGTAATCGCCTATCAAATTCGTCAGTCCTTCAAGCCCGGCGAGATCACCGCAACGGAAGCCAACAAGGTAGGCTATGAACTTGCGATGCGGTTTACCAAAGGCAAATATGCTTTTATCGTTGCCACCCACACAGACCGGGAACACACTCACAACCACATTATCTACAATTCTACTGCGTTGGACAGCACCCGGAAATTCCGGAACTTTTTATTGTCCGGGCTGGCCGTGCAGCGATTGAGTGACCTGATCTGCTTGGAGCATCAACTCTCCGTCATTGAGAAAAAGCCCTATCGGGAGCGGCAGAAGCGGACACTCTACCCGCCCAAAGAAAGCAATCGTGACCGTCTATGCGGTGTCATTGACAACATTCTTGCTGAAAAGCCCACCGACTACGAAGATTTTCTGCAAAAGCTGGAGCAGCGGGGTTACGAGGTCAAGCGCGGAAAATATACTTCTGTCAAGGGAAAGCGGCAGAAACGCTTCATCCGCTTCAAAACGCTGGGTGCAGGATACAGCGAAGAAGAACTGAAAGCTGTGATTGCCGGAGAAGCCGAGCATCGTCCGCGCCAGAAGCAGACGGTGAAAGAAAAACCGTTCAATCTTCTGGTGGATGTGCAGGCAAAGCTGGCCGAGGGCAAGAGCTGCGGCTATGCGCAGTGGGCGAAAAAGTACAATCTGAAAGAAATGTCCAAGACGCTGATTTTCTTGCAGGAGAAGAAAATCGGCAGCGTAGCGGAAATGCAGGAGCGCGTGAACGCTGCTACTGCCCGCTATCACGAGCTGGGCGGTTCCATCAAGACGGCAGAAACACGCATGGCAGAAATTGCGGTGCTGAAAGCGCACATTGTCAACTATGCCAAGACCCGGCCTGTTTATGATGCCTACCGCAAGGCCGGATACAGCAAGCGGTTTCTGGAAAGCCATCGTGCGGAAATCACACTGCATAAGGCCGCAAAAGCGGCTTTCAATGAAGCCGACCTAAAAAAACTCCCCAAGGTAAAAGAACTAGATGCAGAATATTCCAAGTTGCTGACGGAAAAGAAAGCAGCCTACCCGGATTACCGTAAAGCGAAAGACGAGATGCAGGAACTTCTTCGTGCGCAGCGTAACGTAGAACTGTTCTTTGCAGAAGAAAAGAACACCATCGAAAAAGCACAGTCCCGATAAACGATGACAGCCTAGGATTCTTCCGTTGTGGGAGAGTCCTAGGCTGTCTTTTTTTGTTATAGAAGTGTTTGGAACAAACGCGCGGCCTGCATCGGCACGATGCAGATCGAAAGGGGTTTGGGCACAGCCCAACAAGCAGTTTGAATTTTGATTTGAAAAATCCGATTCAAAAATTGCAAGTTGGTACCAACTTGCCCTGCTTGCTACGGTAACCCTACCCTCGTATTCTCCCTCTACTAATACTACAATTTGAAACGGAGATTTTGGCCGAACATTCAAGAAAATACTTTTTATAAATGGGCTATTTTCTTGAATTTTGTCCAGGCGTGTGTTATTATAAAATCAGTAAGATATAACTAACTGATTGGAGTGAGGATAATGGGAAATGCCAGTTTCAATCAAGACTGGTACGGTATGCAGGCCAAAGTTCTGGCGCAAAGTGATGATCGTGTAGTCGTAGATTATGGCTGCAAAGGCCGGGGAATTGTAAAAAACTATAATCTGTTTGAGGGAATACAGCTTTGTTTCCTCGATTTTGAATCAGATGAGTCTATGGAAACACAAAAGTTTAATCCAGATATTATTCAGATCACGCACTGCCAGACCGGCCGGTATGAATGTGAATTTGCTAACCACACTGTATCGTATTTGCCAGAGGGCTATTTTAGCGTTGCGGCAACAGAGCATTTGCCGGTTTCCTTTTCTTTCCCTTTGGGAAAATATTACGGCGTCAGCCTCGTCATTGACCGTCAGGCGCTTTCAGATGGAACACGCCGGATGATGCAGACAATCCCTATTGATCTTGATAAAATAGGAACAACGCTGAGACTTGAAACACGGTGGTATGTCAGTGATACCCCAGCGCAGTTGAAGCATCTGTTTTCAGAATTATATTCTGCCGCTGAGACGGAGCCAATCGGCTATTTCAAAATTAAGGCTATTGAACTCCTGTACCACATGGATCAGCTAACGCAGATTAATGGGTGCGACTTGAAGTATTTTGATAAGAAACAAATACAGTCTACAAAAGCAATCCGGGAATATCTTGTTTCTCACTTGGACGAAAAAGTGTCTTTGGAGCAGATGGCAAAAGAAGCGCATTTGAACCTATCTGTTTTTCATTTGGTTTTTTCCCATATCTATGGAGACACGCCGTATGCCTATCTCAAAAAATACAAAATGAATTTAGCAGCTCAGTGGCTTTCGGAAAATAAAATGAAAATCGTGGATATAGCTTTGGAACTTGGATATAGTAACGCAAGTAAGTTCGCAAAGGCTTTTCAATCTGTCTATGGGATGTTGCCAAAGGACTATCGAAAAAAATAAATAGGAAGAATGGGCTGTTTTCTGCGTCATCTCAAAGGAATGGAGCAGAAAAAATTGCGCAGCCAGATATAATGAGCTGGTGTGGTTGGTTTATGCTAACCCATCAGCTTTTTATTTAGGAGGTGGTCTCCCTGCTTGCCATAGATACTCGAATCAAGTTGCTTCTGTTTTTGCTCATCAACTTCATGGTGTTCGGCTTGAAAGATTTTGTCCTTGGCAGCGTATGTTTTTCCTTTATCTGCATCCTCTCGTGCCTGATGGGACAGAAAAAGATCGTGTTGAAATATATCGTCTTTTATGTGGTGATCGCGGCTATACAGCAGCTTTGTATCTACCTCCCCCAAGCCATCGAAACTATTTTGTCGATCTTCACATTGTTTATCCGGGTGATGATACCCGTGGTACTCTTTGCCTCAACCTTTATCGCTACAACGAAAGTCAGCGAATTGATTGCGGCTATGTACTCGCTAAAAATACCTCGGAGCATTACCATTACATTCGCTATGGTGCTACGCTTTTTCCCTACTTTCAGTGAGGAGATTCACAACATTTATGACGCGATGAAGTTAAGAGGCATCGCCCTTTCGTGGAAAAATGTATTCACGCGCCCCATGCTCATTCTGGAGGCAATCACTATCCCCATCGTGATGCGCTCTGCCTCGATTGCAGAAGAATTATCTGCTTCTGCGGTGACGAGAGGTATTGATAATCCGGCACAACGGACTTCGTTCATTCAGCTAAAAGTTCATGCTAAAGATTGGATGGTACTGTGCTTCTTTCTTGTTGCCTTCGTTGTGCTGTTTTTCTGCAAATACCAGATATATGGGAGGATATGATGATGATTGATATTGACCATGTATCTTTTCAATACTCCGGCGCTGAACAGGAAAATCTGCAAGATTTCAATTTGCAGATTAAAAAGGGGGAGTGTGTTGTTCTCACTGGCGAATCTGGATGTGGAAAGACTTGTGTGACCAGGTTGATAAATACGCTTATTCCCCACTTTTACGAAGGGAAAATGTCCGGGGCGGTTCTCATTGACGGAGTTGATACCCGCACGATCCAACCGCACGATTTGTCGGACAAGATAGGCTCCGTTTTCCAAAATCCACGCAGTCAGTTTTTTAGTCTGGATACGGACAGCGAGATTGTGTTTGGTATGGAAAATAAGGGTATGCCCTATCAAGTGATGCTGGATCGTTATCAACAGACTATTCGGGAATTACATATTGAAAAGTTAAAGGATCGCAACCTGTTTGACTTGTCCGGCGGACAAAAGCAGACCATAGCCTTTGCTAGCGTTTACGCATTAAATCCTGATATTTTTGTCTTGGACGAGCCTTCGTCAAACCTGGACCCAGAGGCCATTCAAGAACTACGACGGTTGCTTTTACTGATTAAGGCGCTGGGAAAAACGATTGTTGTATCCGAACACCGCCTTTACTTCTTGAATGGGATTGCCGACCGCATTGTCCTTATGGAGCATGGTAAGCTGAAACAATCTTGGTCCGCCAGTGATTTCGCTTTATTCAATACCGAGCAAATCAAGGCGCTGGGACTTAGAAGCTATACGACTACAAGGTTAGAGCTTCCCGATACGATGCCCTCTCGAAACGAGCCCCCGGCTGTCGAAGTTAAAGATCTTGCGATTGGCTATGAGAAAGGGGAACCCGTGGCGCAGCACCTGAATTTTCGTGTCTACCCAGGAGAAATTGTTGGCGTGGTAGGAAAAAATGGCTGTGGGAAATCAACTTTAGCCCGGACCTTATGTGGCTTGCAGAAGGAACTCCGTGGAGAAGTTCTATACAAAAACAGTATGGTCCCAAGTAAACGGCGGATCAGGAAAGCGTATCTTGTCATGCAGGACCCGGATTATCAACTGTTTACCGATAGCGTTTACCAGGAACTGCTGCTGGCATTATCTGACCAGAAGGATAAAGACGAAAAGAGAATAGACGATATTCTGGATGAGCTGAATTTGACGACTTATAAAGAGCGGCATCCAATGTCCCTATCTGGCGGTCAGAAGCAGCGCACCGCGATTGGCGTTGCGGCACTCCGAGATGCAGAGGTACTTATTTTTGATGAGCCTACAAGCGGCTTGGACTACAAAAATATGGAGAGTGTTGCAGAAATTTTAAGTGCGCTGTCCAAAAGAGGGAAAGCCATCTTGGTGATTTCCCATGACAATGAACTACTGATGAAGATTTGTTCCCGCGTCATTCGCGTGGATGAAAGGACTTCATCTTAGTTATATACAAAATATAGAAAGGGGCTATCTGTATGAGTGAACAAGCAAAACCTGTCGGGGCATCCGACAAAATGAAAGCAAAGGATTTTATCACGCTGGGCATTTTTACGGTGTTATTCTTTGCTGTGGTAATGGTGTGCATCTTTGCCTCCGCAGCTACCGTGGTGACCTTCGCATTTGGGAGTGCCATTGCTGCAATTCCTGGAGGCATTATCTATATGCTGATGCGCGCTAAAGTGCCAAAGGCTGGGAGCGTTCTGTTGAGCGGTGTGGTGATCGGCCTGATCGAATTTCTGATTGGCGCAGGCTGGGCGGTTGCCGTCGGTTTTATTGCCGGTGCTGTAATTGCGGAGCTTCTGGCCCGTATCGGCCACTACAAGAGCTTCTGGCTGAATACCATTGGCTATTCCGTGTATATGATGTTCTTTGCGCTGGGAACCTATCTCCCTATGGTCATTATGACCGGCTATGTGGATGATATGTCTACGTCGAATGGCGTCAGCGCCGAGTATCTGACGGAGCTGCATAGCTTTATGAATGGAACAATGGTAGTCATCATCGCTGTTGTGACCTTCGTTGCAGGCATCGTCGGCGCTTTGATTGCAAAAGGCGTGTTCAAAAAGCATTTCCAGAAGGCAGGCATTGTCTAAGGGCGATATAGTTGTGGCTAACTCCATGGTATCTTTGGGCTATTTTGGGCAGTGGAACAGAGTTATGGAGTGGCAGGCAATTTCAAAGGTTGATAAAATGAGTGGTGAGGTTAGGGATTGCCAACCTCACCACTTTCAATTTTAAGGAGGGTTAATGCTATGTCAAACTCAAAGTCGAAACAGGCAAAACCAAAGACGGGTTTGGCACGATGCATGGAATTGGCTTCTGACAGAAAGG
>OWJI01001915.1_pt1 | contig 12099 bp, 8 predicted proteins | sample 1732541 | NCBI WGS metagenome assembly OWJI01 (sample SAMN05065727, study PRJEB22554) | human gut metagenome | biome: ENVO:2100002; feature: ENVO:00000062; material: ENVO:00002003 | host: Homo sapiens | place: USA
GAGATCTGCGCATGTCTCGTGGGCTCGGAGATGTGTATAAGAGACAGGTTGTAGAGATATACAAGGACTATATAGAGTATCTGCACCAAACCTATCCTAAATATACAGAAGACGATTGTCTATTTTCATGCCTCTCAATTTGTGGATTAGATGATTTTACCATTGCTCTCTGCTTTGGGAATGTCAATAAGCAAATTGTGGCTCAAAGGAGGCATCGGATAAAATTAAAGGTTGCTAATTAGCCTGCTTTTTGAAATTGTTATTACTTCTCTTTGTAAGTGGTTGATAAGTAACTAGTTGTGAAAATTAGTTGTTATCACTTATGTTCTTTTTTTTGCTTTTATGTCACTAACTTTGTCACATTACTAATTGGGGTAAGTGTGAAAGACATATGGGTGAACGCATTACTATTAGTTTTTATCCGGCGGAAAAGCCTAAGAGGAAAAAAGGATTTTTTGTTCGTTTATTCGAGTGCATAAAAAGATGGATTAAGAGACTTCTGAGTTTTAGTTAACATATTTAATAACTTCTTCAAAACGCATTATTATGGATACAAATTTATTATCGATGTCGCAGCAATTCTCCGGGCTGCCAATGGAAAGCTTAATCGGAGGTCCTTTGAATGCAGCCGCTAAGGCGAATTCTTCAATGGCTCTTACGCAAACAAGGTTTATGTTGGATACTTGTTTCAACATGAAGAAGAAGGATAAAGATGGGAACGAAATTCCGACCCAGTATGAGCCTATCATGATTGATATGGTATTAACCAGAAGTGTTATAACTCCGGGTATGGATACTACTAAAGGGATTCCTCAAGCCAGTACTAAATTTAGTCTGCCTTTATTGACAATCTTGCCAATCAATTCATTAGCTGTCGAAACCGTGGATATAAACTTTGAAATGGAAGTAAAATCAAGTTTCTCTGAAGACAATAATGAAGCAAAATCATCTGAGAGTGCAGGTGAAGGTAGTTTTGAAACTAAAATAGGCTGGGGGCTGCTAAGTACAACTATTAAAGGTTCGGCCAGTTATTCTTCAAAAGATTCTTCGACCCATGATACACATTATGAGAAGAGTAATTCTGCCAAGTATACGGTTAATGTACATGCAGGCCAATTGCCACTTCCTAAAGGAGTAAACACTATTATCGAAGCATTTGCACAAGCAATTCAGCCTATAGAATTGACCCCTGCAAAAGGTGAAGGAGCTAATGGAGGAGCTGGAGCTAATGGAGGGGCTGGAACTAATGGAGGAACTGGAGCTAATGGAGGAACTGGAGGTTAAGAACCAAAATAAGTAAATATTGGTGATAAACTTAATATGTAGAATTATCAGGGAAATTTAATATTAAGTCGAAATAAACAATTATGTCTGAAAACGAGCAAGTTACATTCAAACCTCAATTTGGGGCAGAGCTTAACATTGAATCCATCATTGGCGCACCTTTGGTGGCGGCCTCGAAAGCCAATGTTATGATGCTAACCGGGCAGGCTCAATTCTTGCTTGATTATTGCTTCACAAAAGAGGAGGGAAGTGACTTGCGACAACCTCTTATGATAGAGATGGTGCTGACTCAGCCGGTTGTTGATCATACGAAACAACCGACTGATCCGGGATACATCTCTATCAACAAAATGGCTTTCCAGGTTCCTTTACTGTGTTTACTGCCTTTAAATTCTCTTGCAATTGATAAGATCAATGTGGATTTTGATCTGGAAATCACATCGGTGGGTTCTTATGATTATAAATCGAAAGTGAATGCGGATGTGCAACTTGTAGAGAAGAAGGCGGTTCTGAATGGAAGAATTGCTCCAGCCAAACAGGAATATAAGAAAAACTTCCGTGAACAATATGATAGTACTTTGTCAAGCCGTCTTAAAGTGAATATACATGCGGGCAGACTACCTTTGCCTAAAGGAGTATTGACTTTACTTGATTTGTATACGAAATCGATACAGCCCATACAAAAAATAGATAAACAGTCGGAAAAAGAAGAATAGAAGTATGATAGATCAAAATATCCCATGTCCGGTATGCAGGACCCAAATACCCGTTGATTTGCATTTGTTAATCCAAGGCGTACAATTTTCATGCCCTAACTGTCAAGCGGCGATTGGGTTAGCATCGGAAAGCCGCTCGGTAGTGAGTGAGGCAGTCGACAACTTTGAAAAGTTGAAAAAGATAGCACCTCAGAAAAAGTAAAATAGCATAGTGTCGAATCATAAAATTCATCGATATGATTAGCTTTAAATTGTTTGTAGAGGCTATCCATCATGCCATTGTAAGTGCCAGTGACTCGCTGATGGACAAGAATGAAGGCTTGCTGGATAAGTATTTTGAAAAGCCTGTTGACGGGGAGGGGAAAAATAAAGGGGCATTGGTTCCGAAGATAGTGCAACTTGAATATCCTGCTTTGGATGATACCGGAGCAGTTACTACTACAACAGTTCAGGTCCCTTTAATCACATTGGTACCTGTTACAGCCTCTAAAATAGAAAAGGCTACTGTGACGGCAGAATTTGCCCTAGAAGTTATAAATGATGAGCTACAGATCAGCTTCCCTAATAAAAAAACACCAGAAAATGCTACGGTAGGAAAATTGGAGATCGTTATTTCACCACAAGAATTAACGGATGGACTGGAATTGATTATCGAGGGATATGCAAATGCTTTGAAACGGCAGATTACCTGACAGACAAGGAAGTTTCAATTATTAATTTTAAAAAGTAACTACTAAGAAAGTATATCGGTTTGATGTTTAGAATTTATTGGAAATAAGGACTTTACAAGGCGATAACTTCTTGTAAACAGACTCTCGACTTCTTGCTGACAAGCTATTAACTATTTGTCAGCAAGAAGTTTTTATGTAGTATCCATTTTATACCGGAAACCTCCTCATGATTCTGGCTGTTATATTACTCTTCTATAATTTCCCATCTTCTTTATTTCTTGCTATTGATCTCGCCAATTAGTGCGTTTTTCCCATATATCTTTCTATCTTAGCGAATAAATGGAAAGATTATTGCATTTATTGAGTCAATTGCGTTATTCAGAAAATGAATTTGTAGCTAACTTTGCTTCCAAACATTAAATAGAGTTACATACCATGAAAAAATTATTCATCTCGTTATTTTTAGTAACGTTTTTTATTTTGGAGAGTTCGGCTCAATGGAAACCGGCCGGAGATAGAATAAAGACAAAGTGGGCAGAACAGATCAATCCTTCCGATGTATTGCCCGAGTATCCAAGGCCCATCATGCAGCGTAATGACTGGAAAAATCTGAATGGTTTGTGGGATTATGCTATTATTGATAAAGGTGGACGCATTCCAACGGATTTTGAAGGCCAAATTCTCGTACCTTTTGCTGTAGAATCGTCTTTGTCCGGAGTAGGAAGGAGAGTGAACGAAAATCAGGAAGTAATCTATCAACGGAGCTTTGAGATACCTTCAGCCTGGAGAGGAAAACAGGTTTTGCTACATTTTGGTGCCGTTGACTGGAAAACCGATGTATGGGTGAACGATATTAAGGTTGGGAGTCATACCGGAGGATTTACTCCATTCTCCTTTGATATAACTCCTGCCTTATTGGCTAAAGGCAGCAACCGCCTGGTTGTAAAGGTTTGGGACCCTACGGACAGAGGCCCTCAACCACGTGGTAAGCAAGTCAGCAGGCCGGAAGGTATCTGGTACACTCCTGTTACTGGTATCTGGCAAACTGTATGGCTGGAACCTGTTGCTGGTAAACATATTGAAAATCTTCGTATTACTCCTGATATTGACCGTCATCTGTTAACGGTAAAAGCTGAACTGAACGCCAACAGCACATCAGATTTCGTTGAGGTGAATGTGTATGATGGTAATCAATTAATTGCTGCCGGTAAGAGTATTAATGGAGAACCTGTAGAAGTGGAGATGCCTGAAAATGCAAAACTGTGGAGCCCTGATTCTCCTTTTCTCTATACTTTGAAAGTTACTTTAAAAGAGGGGAATAAGATTGTAGATAAGGTGGATAGCTATGCGGCCATGCGTAAATATTCCACTCGCAGGGATGCCAATGGTATCGTACGTTTGGAACTGAATAATGAAGCGCTGTTCCAGTTTGGCCCGCTTGATCAAGGTTGGTGGCCTGATGGTTTGTATACGGCTCCTACGGATGAAGCTTTACTGTACGACATTCAGAAGACAAAAGATTTCGGTTATAATATGATCCGTAAACATATTAAAGTAGAGCCTGCCCGTTGGTATACGCATTGCGACCAGCTTGGAATTATTGTGTGGCAAGACATGCCGAGTGGTGACCGTGGTCCGCAATGGCAGAACCGGAAGTACTTTGACGGTACGGAAATGAAGCGTTCAGCCGAATCAGAAGCTTATTATCGCAAAGAATGGAAAGAAATAATGGACTGTCTGTATTCTTATCCTTGCATTGGTACCTGGGTGCCATTTAATGAGGCTTGGGGGCAGTTTAAGACCGTTGAAATTGCTGAATGGACGAAACAATATGATCCAACCCGTTTGGTGAATCCGGCAAGTGGTGGTAACCATTATACTTGTGGTGATATGCTTGATCTGCATAATTATCCGGCACCTGAGATGTACTTGTATGATGCCCAGCGTGCAACTGTCCTGGGTGAATACGGTGGTATCGGTCTTGTTCTAAAGGATCATATCTGGGAGCCGAACCGCAACTGGGGTTATGTTCAGTTTAATTCTTCCAAGGAAGCTACGGATGAATATGTGAAGTATGCCGATATGCTGTATAAGATGGTAGACAGAGGATTCTCCGCAGCTGTCTATACACAGACTACTGACGTGGAGGTGGAAGTGAATGGCCTGATGACCTATGACCGTAAGGTTATTAAGCTGGATGAAAAGCGTGCTAAAGAAATAAATACACGTATCTGTAATTCGTTGAAAAAGTAATCTTCCGGGAAGGAGGAGGTTATGAGCCGAACGATTATAAAACTATTCTTTTATTTGTGCATATTGACGGTGTTACCGTCATATGCACAAAATGCTGTTCATTACTATTTTAAGACAATGGACATCCGGAACGGTCTTTCACAAAATACCGTATATCAGATTTTACAGGACAGGAAAGGATTTATGTGGTTCGGAACTAAAGATGGTCTGAACCGTTATGACGGTTTATCTTACCGCGTATACAAAAAGGAAAATTCCGGTTTAGGCAAGAATTTCATTACTGCACTTTATGAAGATCATGAAGGAAATATCTGGATAGGGACGGATGGGGGAGTTTTTATCTATAATCCGGTACTTGATTCTTTCACAGCTTTTAATCAGACGAGTGATAAAGGAACTGTTATTAGAGATTTCGTAACCATGATTGGAAGCGATGAATACGATAATATTTGGATATCGGTGGAGAATCAGGGCTTGTTTTGCTACAACCATGAGAAAAGGTTGTGGAATTATCTGCATGATTCGGGCATGTCCAATGTAGCTCGTTTCTGGCTTAACGAAAGTACCTGCTGGTTGGCTTTGTATGCTGACAATCTTTACTACACAAAGGATAATTTTGAAAGTCCGCTACAACCTTTTAAGGATGCAGATGGCAATGAGATATTTAAAGGAGATATCATTAACTGGCATGTCAGTGGTCCGCACAATTGCGTTTATATAGCTTCGGTTAACGGATTGACTGAGATAAACTTTACCACCGGTAAAACTCGTAGATTGCTGGACGCCTATGTACGCGTGTTGCAGTTCAAATCCGATGATGAACTGTGGGTAGGTACGGAGTCTGGTCTGTATATATACAATCTGACAAATGATAAGGTGACACATCTGTCGGTTCCTGGTCAGGATGATTCTTATGCATTGTCGGATAATGCCATTTATTCACTGTGCCGCGATAAGGAAAATGGTATGTGGATAGGTTCATATTTCGGTGGTGTGAACTATTATCCATATCAATGGACTTATTTTGAGAAGTTCTATCCAAGGGATGATCTCAGGGGCTTCGGGCGTAGAGTGCGAGAAATATGCGAAAGCAATGACGGTACGCTGTGGATAGGTACTGAAGACAAGGGATTATTCAATTATGACCCTGCAAATGGTAAAATAGTGCCTTTTGATCATCCTGCTATTTACAAGAATGTTCATGGACTTTGCCTGGATGGAGATGATCTATGGGTGGGCACCTTTTCCGGTGGATTAAACCGGGTGAATCTGCATACCAGACAAGTGAAACATTATTCCAGAGGTGAAACTCAGAACTCGATGTCCGCTAATGATGCTTTTACCATTTGTAAAACCACTACAGGCGATGTTTGGATTGGTACAACAGCCGGTCTACTGAAATACAACCGCTCTTCTGACGACTTTACACGTATTGCTGAATTGAAGAGTATGTTTACTTATGATATATTGGAGGATTTCAACGGTAATCTTTGGTTTGCTACTTTCTCCAATGGAGTCTTTTGCTATAATGTCCGAAGTCAGAAATGGAAGAATTACCTGTCGAATGAAAAAGATTCCGCTTCGCTCTCTTACAATAAGGTGATCAGTATCTATGAAGACAGCAGAAAACGCCTGTGGTTTATGACCTTGGGCGAGGGCTTCTGCCGCTATAATCCTGAGACGGATAACTTCACCCGCTATGATATGTCGAAAGGTTTCCCAAGTAATACTATCTATAAAATGGTTGAGGATAAGCGGGGAAATCTTTGGCTTACGACTAATTATGGTCTTGTCTGTTTCAACCCGGAAACGGAAAGTAAACATGTTTATACCACGGCTAATGGATTGTTGAGCAACCAGTTTAATTTCCAGTCCGGATATTGTGACAAGAAAGGGCGTATTTACTTAGGCAGTATCAATGGATTTATAGCTTTTGACCCTGAAACTTTTGTAGAGAATACTTTTCTTCCTCCGGTGGTCATTACTGACTTTTACTTGTTCAACAAGCGGTTATCAGTGGATAGTCCGGATTCTCCCATGAAGAAGAGTATTACTTATTCAGATGAAATAGAGCTTGATGCCAATCAGAATTCCTTTTCTCTTCAGGTGGCCGCTTTAAGTTATCAGGCTCCCGAGATGAATCGGTTAGAGTATAAACTGGAAGGTTTTAACAGTGAATGGTATACGGTAGGCAGGAACTCCATGATCAATTACTCCAATCTGCCTTACGGAAGTTATACGTTGCGTATAAAGGGATCTAATAGCGACGGTAAATGGAATGAAGCGCAACGTGTGCTTAAAATACGTATTCGACCTCCTTTTTACTTGTCTACCTGGGCCTATGTCGTTTATGTACTATTGGCTTTATGTTCTCTGGTTGCCGTTATTTTCTATTTTAGGAGAAGGACCCAACAGAAGCATCAGCAGACCATGGAGAAGTTTGAGCGTGAGAAGGAGAGGGAATTGTATACGGCTAAAATAGATTTCTTCACGAATGTAGCTCATGAGATACGTACGCCGCTTACGCTCATAAAGAGTCCGCTTGAGAATGTGTTGTCGTCCAAATCGGTATCTGATGAAATCAGGGATGATTTGGAGATAATGGACCTGAATACAAATCGGCTGCTCGATCTGGTCAATCAGTTGCTCGATTTCAGAAAAACGGAGACGCAAGGATTCCAACTGAATTTTGTGGAATGTGATGTGTCGGACATCTTGCAAAAGACGTGTAAGCGTTTTAGACTTTCGGCACGTCAGAAAGAATTGGAATTTGTTATTGACTCTCCCGAAACGGTGTATGCTTCGGTCGATAAGGAAGGATTGACCAAGATTATCAGTAATCTGCTTTCCAATGCCATCAAGTATTCTGAAACTTATATCCGCGTTAGGCTGTATGTGGAAGAAGATAAACTGTTGTTTTCGGTTTGTAATGACGGTCCTGTTGTTCCGGCAAAAATGCGTGAAGAGATTTTTAAGCCGTTCATCCAGTATAAGGAGGGAGTCTTGAGCTCCGTATCCGGTACCGGCATTGGGTTGGCATTAGCTCGCTTGCTTGCCGAACTGCATGAAGGCACATTATATATGGAAGATTCCATGGAATGTAATTGTTTCTTGTTATCACTTCCGCTGAAGCATGTACAAACTGTCACAATAGAGCGAAAAGAACCGGTAATGAATGAAGAATCATCCGGAGAAGGAGAACCGGAAACCGGTCGTAAACAATGTCGGTATACCCTGTTGGTTGTAGAAGATAGTTTGGAGATGCGGTTGTTTGTGACCAAACAATTGTCATCGGAATATCAGGTGCTGACAGCCGTCAATGGTATAGAAGCGTTGAAAGTATTGGGAGAACATACGGTCAATCTGGTTATTTCTGATATTATGATGCCCGAGATGGATGGATTGGAACTGTGTGAGCATCTGAAGTCGGAGCTTGATTATAGTCATATTCCCATTATATTATTGACAGCTAAAACCACCCTTCAGGCAAAAATAGAAGGTATGAGGCTTGGTGCGGACGTTTACATAGAAAAACCGTTCTCTGTGGAATACCTAAGAGTGTGTGTGTCTAACTTGTTGAGTAACCGCGAGAAGTTGCGGGTTTCTTTTGCTCATTCTCCTTTTGTACAAGCTAACAGTATGGCGATGACTAAAGCAGACGAAACCTTTCTTAAAACATTGAAAGAAGTAGTTGTGGCCAATATGCAAAATCCTGAATTCTGTCTTGACGATATGGCGAGCCTGCTGAATATGAGCCGTTCGAGCCTGAACCGGAAAATAAAAGGGATACTGGATTTGACCCCGAATGATTACATTCGTCTGGAACGTCTGAAGAAGGCGGCACAGCTGTTGCAGGAAGGAGAATGTAAGATCAATGAAGTATGTTACATGACTGGGTTCAATACCCCTTCTTACTTCACAAAATGCTTCCAGAAGCAGTTCGGAGTTCTGCCTAAGGACTTTATAAAGTGACAACAGGGGCGATTGGTACTATTTTCGCATTGTTTGGATAAATATTTATACTCTATATCTCAGGATTTTGCTATTTTTGGACTGTCATTTTATATCGCTGTTCTGCCTTCAGTAAAAGACGGGAAATAGGCTTTATTTTAAAGATTATATTATGAAAGATATATTGATCAGTAGGAGAGAGTTTCTGAAAGATATAGGGATGATTGGAGCTGGAGTGCTGCTATCGGCAAGCCCTTGGCTTTCTGCTTTTTCGGAAGTTGTAGAAACATCCGGTGAAAAGTGCCGTCTGGCTATCATCGGTCCGGGTTCAAGAGGACGTTTTTTGATGAGCTTCCTGGTGCAGAATCCTAAAGTAGAAATTGTGGCATTGTGCGATATCTATCAGCCCTCTATTGAAAAAGCACTGGAACTGGCTCCGAAAGCTAAAGTTTATGACGATTACCGGAAAATACTGGAAGATAAAACCGTTGATGCCGTACTGGTAGCTACTCCTCTTAATTCCCATTGCCAAATTGTGCTGGATGCTTTTGATGCCGGCAAGCACGTGTTCTGTGAGAAATCCATAGGCTTTACGATGGAAGAATGTTTCCGCATTTATAGTAAGCACATCAGTACGGGCAAAATATTCTTTACCGGGCAGCAACGTCTTTTCGATCCGCGATACATCAAGGTCATGGAAATGGTTCATGCCGGCACTTTCGGTGAGATAAATGCCATCCGTACTTTCTGGAACCGGAATGGAGACTGGAGGCGGGAAGTGCCTTCACCTGATCTGGAACGTCTGATTAACTGGCGTCTGTATCGCGAATATTCCAAAGGACTGATGACCGAACTGGCTTGTCATCAGTTACAAATAGGGAGCTGGGCACTGCAAAAGCTTCCCGAGAAAGTGATGGGACATGGGGCTATCACCTATTGGAAAGACGGTAGGGAAGTATATGATAATGTAAGTTGCATATATGTGTTCGATGACGGAGTGAAGATGACATTTGATTCTGTCATATCCAATAAATTCTATGGTTTGGAAGAACAAATCATGGGTAATCTGGGGACGGTGGAACCGGAGAAAGGTAAATACTTCTTTGAAAGTGTCCCTCCTGCACCTGGATTTTTGCAGATGATTAACGAATGGGAGAATAAAGTGTTTGATTCCTTACCTTTTGCCGGAACAAGCTGGGCACCGGAAACTGCCAATGAAAACAAAGGAGAATTCATTCTGGGAGAACGGCCTAAATCGGATGGTACTTCTTTGTTATTAGAAGCTTTTGTTGAGGCTGTTATTACCCGTAGGCAGCCGGAACGCATAGCCGAAGAGGGCTATTATGCAAGTATGCTTTGCCTGTTGGGCGATCAGGCTTTACAGGAAGAACGGGTACTATACTTCCCCGATGAATATAAAATCAATTACTTGAATCATCAAGCTAAAACACCTGAAGCCGTATGAAAAACACAGTCATTACCGCCCGCCGGAAAAAGATAGAACTGCTGACTTTGCTGGCGTGCTTCATTATAGGCAATCTGGCAAATCTGTATGCCATAATTTCTTATAAGACACCTTTCTCGGAGATGCTGACATCCTTTTTCTATGTCCTCGCGTTTTCGGGCGTGCTTTATGTCTTCTGGACAATCCTGCGCATTCTGTTCTATGGGATAAGAAGTCTGTTTTTGAAGAAAAGAGATGCGGACTGAAGATGATCAAGATTCAGTAACTTAATTAATACCAATGATATATGACGACACGAAGAGATTTTTTGAAAACGATGACAATGGCTTCTGCCGGACTGGCATTCGGAGCCGGTGATGTGCTGGGAGCCCGTGCTTCCACGACGCAAAGGAAAATGACGGACAAAGTGAAGATTGCCTATATAGGCATTGGAAACCGTGGCGAGCAGATTATAAGCGATTTTGCCCGTACCGGTATGGTAGAAGTCGTGGCTCTGTGCGATGTGGATATGGGAGCCGCTCACACCCAGAAAGTGATGAACCAGTATCCTAAGGCGAAACGCTTCCGTGATTTCCGTCAGATGTTTGACAAGGCGGGCAATGATTTTGATGCAGTAGCCATAGCAACTCCCGACCATTCACATTTCCCTATCAGTATGCTGGCTTTGGCATCAGGCAAACATGTGTATGTGGAGAAGCCACTGGCGCGTACTTTCTATGAAGGAGAATTGCTGATGCAAGCTGCACTGAAACGTCCGAACCTGGCTACACAGGTCGGTAATCAAGGGCATTCGGAAGCTAACTATTTTCAGTTCAAGGCGTGGATGGATGCCGGTATTATCAAGGATGTAACGGCTGTAACGGCACACATGAATAATCCCCGTCGCTGGCACAAATGGGATACCAATATCTATAAGTTCCCTTCCGGCCAGCAACTGCCGAAAGACATGGAGTGGGATGCCTGGTTGGGAGTAACTCCTTATCACGAATATAACAAAGACTACCATTTGGGACAGTGGCGCTGCTGGTACGATTTCGGAATGGGCTGTCTGGGTGATTGGGGTGCGCATATCCTGGATACGGTTCACGAATTCCTGGAATTGGGATTGCCCTACGAAGTGTCTATGAAATATGCCAACGGACATAATGACTATTTCTTCCCTTATTCTTCCACTATCCTGTTCCGTTTCCCTCAACGTAAGGGTATGCCGCCGGTTGACATTACATGGTATGATGGTCTGGATAATCTTCCTCCTATCCCTGCCGGTTATGGTGTATCCGGTTTAGATCCTAATATTCCTGCAACTAATCAGGGAGATACGCCGGCCTCCAGTCTGAACCCCGGAAAGATTATTTATACAAAGGATTTGATATTTAAGGGTGGAAGCCATGGCAGTACACTTTCCATAATACCAGAAGAGAAAGCTAAGGAAATGGCAGGCAAACTGCCGGAAGTACCTAAGAGTCCGTCGAATCACTTCGAAAATTTCCTGTTGGCTTGTATGGGACAGGAAAAGACCCGTTCACCGTTTGAAATTAACGGTGTGCTGGGGCAGGTATTCTCGTTGGGAGTGATTGCGCAACGTCTCAATACGCAAATATTTTTTGATCCTCGCACCAAGCAGATTACAAATAATGAGTTTGCGAATGCAATGTTGACCGGCGTACCGCCTCGTAAAGGATGGGACGAGTTCTATAAACTGTAATTGCATAGTATTAAATCTGTCTCTTATACACATCTGACGCTGCCGACGATCGCA
>OWJI01001920.1_pt1 | contig 12085 bp, 10 predicted proteins | sample 1732541 | NCBI WGS metagenome assembly OWJI01 (sample SAMN05065727, study PRJEB22554) | human gut metagenome | biome: ENVO:2100002; feature: ENVO:00000062; material: ENVO:00002003 | host: Homo sapiens | place: USA
TACACTTATGCGATCGTCGGCAGCGTCAGATGTGTATAAGAGACAGAGCTGGGACTGCGCGTCGCCGCGCTGACGGCGGAACGCAATGTGGAGTTATTGGAAGCGCAGTGCCGCCAATACCGGCCGGAACTGGCCGTTCTGACGGACGAAGCCGCCGCGGAGGAATTAAAAGTCCGTCTGGCGGATATGAATATAAGGGTGCTCGCGGGCGCGGAGGCGCTGTGCGAAGCGGCGGCTCTGCAGGAGGCCGATACGGTCGTTGTGGCCGTGTGCGGCTTTGCCGCGCTGCGGCCCACGCTGACGGCGATCCACGCAAAAAAGCGCATCGCCCTTGCCAATAAAGAGACGATGGTCTGCGCAGGGCAGATCATGCAGGCTGCCGCACGGGAATCCGGCGCTGAAATTATTCCCGTCGATTCCGAGCATTCGGCCATTTTCCAGTGCCTCATGGGCTGCCGGGGCAGAGCCGAGGTCAAACGCCTGATTTTAACCTGCTCCGGCGGGCCGTTCTTCGGAAAGACGCGGGAAGAGTTGGTCTGTATGACCAAATCAGACGCGCTGCGCCATCCGAACTGGAAAATGGGCGCGAAGATCACAGTCGACTGTGCAACGCTCATGAACAAGGGGCTAGAGATCATCGAGGCCATGCGGCTGTATGAGCTGCCGCTTTCAAAGGTCGAAGCCGTCATCCACCGGCAGTCGGTTGTGCATTCGCTTGTGGAGTTTGTCGACGGAGCCGTCATGGCGCAGCTGGGCGTGCCCGATATGCGCATCCCCATCGGTCTTGCCATGACGTATCCGAACCGGGCGCACAATCCGGCCCCGGCGCTCGATCTTCTGTCCTGCGGCCCGCTGACGTTCGACGCGATCGACGAGACGGCGTTTCCGTGCTTCGCGCTTGCACAGCAGGCAGCGCAGACCGGCGGCACGGCCTGCACGGCCATGAACGCCGCCAATGAAGAGGCCGTCGGCCTGTTTTTGCAGGACAAAATCAGATTTTACGACATCGCGGACGCGGTCGAGGCCGCGCTGCGCCTGCCGGTTGTGCAGGAGCCGTCGCTTGCCGATATTTTTGAGGCCGACCGCCTCGCCCGCATCCATACCCGGGAGCGGTTTTTGAAATAAAGGTGATTTCATGTATATTCTCATTGCGATCCTCATTTTTGGCTTTCTGATCTTTATCCACGAGCTGGGCCATTTTCTGACGGCCAAGGCGCTGGACGTGCAGGTGAACGAATTTTCCATCTGCATGGGCCCGGCAATCCTCAAAAAGCAGAAGGGCGAGACGCTCTATTCTCTGCGCTGCATCCCCGTGGGCGGCTACTGCGCGATGGAGGGCGAGGATGAAGAATCCGACAATCCCAGAGCGTTCACGTCCAAGGTCTGGTGGAAACGGCTGATCATTCTGGCGGCAGGCTCGTTTATGAACTTCCTGACGGGTCTTGTCGTGCTGGCTATGATCTATTCCTGCGTCTCGGGCTTCTCAACGGCGAAAATCTCCGGCTTTTTTGACGGCTGCCCGCTGGAGTCCGAACAGGGGCTTCAGGTCGGCGATGAACTTTACAAGATCGACGGACGGCGCGTGTATATCTACTCCGACGTCGGCACGCTTCTGGCCCGGAACAAGACGGGGAAATTCGATCTTGTCGTCAAGCGGGACGGGAAACTCATCAAGCTGGACGACTTTGAAATGAAGCAGCAGCTCTATGAAGTCGACGGCGAGCAGCAGTATAAATACGGCCTGTACTTTGGCTATGAGGAAAAGACCGTCGGGACGGTGCTCAAAAACACGTGGTACACGGCGCTGGATTTTGCGCGGCTCGTGTGGATGAGCCTCGGCGATCTGGTGTCGGGTCTTGTGTCGGTCAACGATATGTCCGGGCCGGTCGGCATTGTGTCGGCCATCGCGCAGACGGGACAGAGCGCCGCGACGACGGCAGACGGCATTCTGAACGTTCTCTACCTTGGCGCGTTCATCGCGATCAATCTGGCCGTTATGAATATGCTACCGCTCCCGGCGCTCGACGGCGGACGCGCGTTTTTGCTGCTGGTGAACACGGTGTTTACGGCCATTACGAAGAAAAAGATCCCCTCGAAATTTGAAGGCTATATCCATGCCGCAGGCATGATCCTGCTGCTGGGCTTCATAGCGTTTATCACATTTAAGGATATCTGGAAGCTGGTGCGATAAAAATGGAGCGGAAACTCACAAGAAAAATTATGGTCGGCGGCGTTCCGGTCGGCGGAGGCGCGCCGGTATCCATCCAGTCGATGCTGAACACGAGAACGACCGACGTGGACGGCTGCCTTGCGCAGATCCGCGCGCTGGCTGCCGCCGGGTGCGAGATCGCGCGGCTGGCCGTTCCGGACATGGAGGCCGCGGAGGCCTTCGGCGCCATCTGTGCCGCGTCCCCGCTGCCGCTGGTCGCGGATATCCACTTTGACTACCGCCTTGCCATCCGCGCGGCGGAAAACGGCGCGGCCAAGATCCGCATCAACCCCGGCAACATCGGCGGGGAAGAGCGGGTGCGGGCCGTGGTCGAGGCCTGCGGCGCGCGGAACATCCCCATTCGCATCGGCGTGAACGGCGGCAGTCTGGAACCGCGTCTTCTGGAAAAATACGGTCATCCCACGCCGGAGGCGCTGGTAGAAAGTGCGTTCGGACATATTGCGCTGCTGGAAAAGTATGATTTCCATGATATCTGCGTGTCGATGAAATCCAGCTCCGTCCCGCTGATGATCGAGGCGTACCGGCTGTTTTCCGAGCGTTCGGACTATCCGCTGCACGTCGGCGTGACCGAAACGGGCACCGAGCGCATGGGAACCATCAAGTCCGCCATGGGCATCGGCGCCCTTCTGTGTCAGGGCATCGGCGATACGATGCGCGTATCGCTGACCGCCGACCCGGTGCAGGAGGTGCTGACGGCGAAGGACATTCTGAAGGCCGCCGGGCTGCGCAGGGACGGCGTCAACATCATCGCCTGCCCCACCTGCGGGCGGACGCGCATTGATCTCATCCGGCTGGCAAACGAGGTCGAGCAGGCGCTGTCCGACTGCCAAAAGCCCATCACGGTCGCCGTCATGGGCTGCGTGGTCAACGGCCCCGGAGAAGCCCGGGAAGCGGATATCGGTATAGCCGGAGGAAACGGAGAGGGTATCCTTTTCAAGAAGGGACAGATACTCAGAAAAGTGCCCGAAGATAGGCTCCTTGAGGAACTGAAAAAAGAAATAGACCTGTTATAAACCTGAAAGGAAGGATCAGATGTCGGCAAAGTTAAGCGAGCTTTTCGATGGGCTCACGCTTCCGAAGACTTGCGCGGAGGGCAGGATACTTAAAATAATACACGATCAGCAGAACAAGGAGCTGCTCATTAACCTTGAAATGGACGAGCTGTGTCCCGCTGCTGAGATCCTGACTGCTGAAAAGCAGCTTTCATCAGCGACAGGCGGCGCGAAAATACAGATTTTCCCGAGCTTTCATGAATCGCTCTACACTCCGGATTACATTTACGAGATAATCGCGATACTCAAGGACAGAAACGGGTCGGTCAACGGCTACCTAGACGGAGCGGAAATAAGCGACGACGGCGAGACCTGCGAGATATCGCTGCACTCCGGCGGCAGGGATATCCTGATGAAAATGGGTATTGATACCTCTATACAGCGCATGATCGCCGGATTCTTCAAGAAGCGCCTCCAGGTGGTTTTTACAGGTAATTCTGAGATAAACATTGACGAGTACCTTGAAAAGGAGCAGAGCGCTCCGCTTCCTAAAATCACGATAACCCAGACTCCGCCTGCTCCCTCGGGGGAAAAGCGCTTCCAGGGAGGCAGCGGAAAGGGCGGCGGCAGACGCGGAGCGGCAGTGCTCAAAGAGCCCAAGGAAATAAAGCTGCCGTTTGAATCCGACAAGCTCGACAGCACCGCTTCCCTGTTTTATGGAAAGGGAATCAGCGAGGCTCCGCTGCAGATGGTGGAGCACTTTGGCGAGGGCGACGAAGTAACGCTCTGGGGCGAGGTTTTCAAGACCGAGGACAAGACATCCAGAGACGGCAACACATTTATTTTCACCGCATATTTCTCAGATAAGACCTCCTCCGAGATACTTAAAATAATCACCGCAATAGAGAATGCAGACGTTATCAAAAGCAACATCAAGCCGGGCAAGGCGATAATAGTCACCGGCAAGTTCGAGTTTGATACATTTGCAAAATGTCTGAATATCCGTCCCTACTCAATCGCTTCGGTAAAGATCAGGAAGCGCAAGGACAAGGCAGAGGACAAGCGCGTTGAGCTGCACCTCCATACAACCATGTCGGACATGGACGCAATAACTCCCGCCGGCGAGCTGGTCAAGCAGGCGTTTGCGTGGGGGCATAAGGCTATCGCAATTACGGATCACGGTAACGTTCAGGCGTTCCCGGAGGCAATGAACACCGTCGAGAAAATACGCAAGGACGGCGGCGAATTCAAGATAATCTACGGCATGGAAGCGTATTTTGTCAACGATTCGGATGCCCTGGTTTCCGGCTGCAACGAATGCCCGATAAACGGCGACGTGATCGTATTCGATATTGAGACCACCGGACTCAGCCGCGACCTCGACAGAATAACCGAAATCGGCGCGGTCAAGCTCAATAACATGGAGGTAGTCGACCGCTTCCAGACATTTGTAAACCCGGAGCGCCCGATCCCCGCCAACATCACGGAGCTTACAGGCATAACCGATGAGATGGTAGAGGACGCCCCCTCGGAAAAGGAAGCGCTCGAAAAGTTCATCGCGTTTGCGGGCAAGGGAGTTCTAGTCGCGCATAATGCGGATTTCGATACGTCGTTTATCAAGATCGCATGCGCGCGCCAGGGTCTGACCTACGATATCCGCTACGCAGACACGCTCAAGCTTGCAAGAGCGGCGCTCCCGCATCTCAAGAACTTCAAGCTGGACACAGTTGCCAAGGAATTCAAGCTCGGTGATTTCAACCACCATCGCGCGATCGACGATGCGGAAATGTTGTCCAAAATATTCATTTCCCTCGTAAATGTTTCCTGCAAGGGACACCCGCTCGAGAAATTCGGCGACTTCAATTCCATACTTGGCAATGTTGACGTCAAGAAGCTCAACACTTATCACATGATAATCCTGGCGAAGAATCAGGTCGGTCTGAAAAATCTCTACAAGCTGGTTTCCTACTCCAACCTTAATTACTTCTACAGAAAACCCCGCGTGCCCCTGTCCGAGCTGCAGAAGCACCGCGAGGGTCTGATAGTCGGCAGCGCCTGCGAAGCCGGCGAGCTTTTCCGCGCTATTCTCGACGGAAAGAGCCAGGAGGACGTTGAAAAAATCGCCTCCGTCTACGACTATCTCGAAATACAGCCGATAGCCAACAACGAATTCCTGGTACGCGAGGGAAGGGTCGCCGACGACGAGGGTCTGCGCCAGCTCAACATGCGTATAGTGAAGCTCGGTGAAAAGCTCGGCAAGCCAGTCGTGGCAACCTGCGACGTCCACTTTATGAACAAGGAGGACGGTATTTTCCGTAAGATCCTCCAGGCGGGTCAGGGCTTCAAGGACGCCGACAATCAGGCTCCGCTGTACCTTCGCACCACCGATGAAATGCTTGAGGAATTCAGCTACCTCGGCGAAGAAAAGGCGAAGGAAGTCGTAATCACCAACCCGAACGCCATTGCTGATATGGTCGACGATATCCGCCCTATACCCAAGGGAACCTACACGCCTTCCATCGAGGGCGCAGAGCAGGAGCTTCAGGATCTCTGCTGGACAAGGGCGATGAATTGGTACGGCTACGAGGGAAAGATACCCGAAATAGTTACAAAGCGCCTTCAGAAGGAGCTTGACGCGATCATCAAATACGGATTTTCCGTGCTTTACATGATTGCCCAGAAGCTGGTTAAATACTCCGAGGACAACGGATACCTGGTAGGTTCCAGAGGTTCGGTAGGTTCTTCGTTCGTTGCGATAATGTCGGGTATTTCCGAGGTTAACCCCCTGGCGCCGCATTACCGCTGCCCGAAGTGCCGCTACAACGAGTTCGTAACCGATGGCTCGGTAGGCTCGGGATTCGACCTCCCCCAGAAAAACTGTCCGCACTGCGGCATTGATATGATCCGCGACGGCCACGATATACCGTTTGAAACGTTCCTTGGCTTCAAGGGAGACAAGGCGCCGGATATCGATCTGAACTTCTCCGGCGAGGTCCAGGGTAAGGTACACCGCTACACCGAAGAACTGTTCGGCAAGGATCACGTGTTCAAGGCGGGTACTATTTCCGCAGTTCAGGATAAGACAGCATATGGCTTCGTAAAGAAGTACTGCGAGGAGCGCGGCATTGAATTCAACAACGCAGAGATGGAGCGCCTTTCTATAGGCTGCACCGGAGTAAAGCGCACCACGTCGCAGCACCCTGGCGGAATGGTCGTTGTGCCGAACGATTACGAGGTCTACGACTTCACGCCGGTACAGCACCCCGCCGACAAGACAGACAGCGACATGATAACTACCCACTTCGACTTCCATGCGCTGCACGATACGATTCTGAAGCTCGACGAGCTGGGACACGATGTCCCGACGCTTTACAAGCACCTCGAGGATATGACCGGAATGAAGATCGCGGACGTATCCACCACCGACCGTGCAATTTACGACCTGTTCATATCCACCGAGCCGCTCGGAGTTACTCCGGAGGACATATTTGCGCCCTGCGGGACATACGGTATCCCGGAGTTCGGCACGCCGTTTGCAATGCAGATGCTTCAGGACGCGCGGCCGAAGAACTTCTCCGACCTTCTTCAGATCTCGGGTCTGTCGCATGGTACGGACGTATGGCTCGGCAACGCGCAGGATCTCATCAAAAACGGAACCTGTACGATTTCCGAGGTTATCGGAACGCGTGACAACATCATGGTATACCTGCTCCACAAGGGCGTAGAGCCGAGCCTCGCGTTCAAGATCATGGAGATAACCCGAAAGGGTAACGCTACCAAGCTGTTCGACGACACGATCTATCAGGCTTTCAAGGACAACAACGTGCCCGACTGGTACGTCGAGAGCTGTAAGAAGATAAAGTACATGTTCCCGAAGGCGCATGCCGCCGCGTACGTTACCTCCGCGGTAAAGCTCTGCTGGTTCAAGATAAACAGACCCTGCGAGTTCTACGCCGCGACCCTGACAAAGCACACTGAAAATATCGAGCTTGACGTAGTGCTCCGCGGCAAGGAAGCTGTAAAGAACCGTATCCGCGAGCTGCAGGCGATGCCGAATATCGGCGTAAAGGAAAAGGGCACGCTTGACGCGCTGCTCCTTATCAATGAGATGATGTGCCGCGGTATCGGCGTTCTGCCGGTGGACGCAAAGCTTTCCGGAGCGGCTACCTATCACATTGAGGACGGCAAGCTGCGTATGCCGTACCTGTCTATTGCGGGCTGCGGCTCTAATGCGGCATTCAAGCTCAAGGAGGTCGTCGACGCCGGAAATTACATGTGTATCGACGATATCCAGCAGCAGAGCGGACTTAACAGCACTGTTATCGACAAGATGAGAGAAATGGGCGTGTTCGGCGATATCCCGAATTCCGCGCAGATGTCCTTGTTTGATATGTGATATTACAGCGGAGTTGTTGGCTCGATTTATGCAAATTGACAAAAAATCTGCATGTTCTTGACAACTCCGCTTTAATGCGTTATAATGTTAGAGTAATATGATAGTGTGATAGCACGTTACTATACTAAAGCGGAGGAAATTCAAAGTGAAAAGATACGACCTTCTCACCCCGGAGGGAACCCGGGACCAGCTTTTTGACGAGTGCATAGCTAAACGCACGATCCAGGAAAAGCTCAGGAAAATATTTACTGCATACGGATATTCCGAGGTAATAACCCCGGGTCTGGAGTTCTATGAGGTATTCAACGGAAAGGTGCATTATTTCCCGTCCGAGACTATGTACAAGCTGGTCGACGGAAAGAACCGCCTGATGGTGCTCCGTCCGGATAACACCATGCCGATAGCAAGACTGGCGGCGACCAGACTCCGCGCTGAAAAGCTCCCGCTCAAGCTCTACTGCAACCAGAGCATTTTCATGGTTAATCCCAAGAACAGCGGCAGAGACGACGAATTCACCCAGGTGGATATAGAGATACTCGGCGGCGAGAGCAAAGCGGCGGATTACGAGGCGCTTTCACTTGCGGCGCAGTCGCTGTTTGCAGTCGACGAGGATTTCCGGCTTGAGATAGGCGAGAGCGGAATTTTCCGCACCGTAGTCGACGACCTGAACCTGTCTGAGGAGAAGGCGGAACTGATACATACCCTTATTGAAAATAAGAATTATCCCGCGCTCAACGAGGCGCTCGAGGGTATCTCATGCAGTGCCGCAGATGCCGTAAAGGCGCTCCCGTCGCTGTTCGGAGAGAGCGAGGTATTCGAAGCCGCTGAAAAGTACATGTACAGCAAGGAGCTTCGCACAAAGCTGAATACCCTCCGCGAGACCTACGACGCGCTCTGCTCGATGGGATATTCCGGCAAGATAAAGGTAGACCTCGGACTTGCGCACAAGAAGGATTATTATACCGGTATCCTGTTCCGGGGTTATGTCGAGGGCTACGGACTTCCGGTGCTTTCCGGCGGACGTTACGACACGCTGCTCGGGGATTTCGGCAGGAACTCCACGGCGGTCGGATTTGCGGTGAACGTTGAAGCGGCTGCAAAGGTGCTCCTCAAGAGCGTTCACGAGCCGCTCACCAAGCCGGTGGACGTGCTGGTGTTCAGCATGAGCGGCTGTGAAACTCTGGGTCTTGCCCACTGCGCAGAGCTCATCGGCGAGGGTCTGACGGTGTTCAATTCACTGAGCGCCACTGAGGAAGAAGCCGGTGAGTACGCAAAACAGCACGGCATACGCCGCATGGACGTTGTCGGAGCAAATTCGGCAGTTACCATAAAGGAGGTCTGACCATGAAGAACAAGACCATCAGAATTGCTCTAACAAAGGGCAGACTTGAAAACAAAACCGTCGACCTGCTCGACAAGATAGGCTACGACGTATCGGAGCTGCGCGACAAGGGCAGGCGCCTGATACTGAACATTCCCGGCGAGAATATCGAAGTAGTTCTTGCGAAGGCTGCGGACGTAATTACATATGTCGAGCACGGCGTGTGCGATATCGGCGTAGTCGGTAAGGACACCATAATGGAGCACGGCGGTAAGTTCTTTGAGATCAGCGACCTCGGATTCGGCAGATGCAAGTTCGCGCTTGCCGGAAAGAAGGGCAGCAATTTCTACGAGGGATACGGGATCAAGACCATCGCCACAAAGTACCCGGAAGTCACCCGCGCATTCTTTGAGAATAAGGGCATGGACATTGATATCGTGAAGATAGAGGGTTCGGTGGAGCTGGCTCCGCTGGTAGGTCTGGCTGACGCTATCGTTGATATCGTAGAGACCGGAACCACGCTCAGGGAAAACGGGCTTGAGGTATGGGAGGACGTTGCTCCGATTTCGGCGCGTCTTATAGTCAACACCGTAAGCATGAAACTGAAGCAGCAGCGTATCGCTGAGATAGTCAAGCAGATAGAGGAGAATTTATAATGATAAGGATAATCAAGGCAGACGGCGAGGAAAAGCAGTTCCTCGCAGAGGTCGAGAAGCGTGCAGGTCAGGTAAATGCTGACGTTGAAAAGACCGTCCGCGCTATACTCGCAGACGTAAAGGAGAACGGCGACGCGGCTGTAAAGAGCTACACCGCTAAATTCGACTGCCCCAACGCGCAGTACTACCGAGTCCCCGACGAAGCTATACAGGACGCGCTCACCGAGGCGAACGAGAACAGCCCGGAGTTCGTCAACGCAATGCTGAACGCCGTTGAGAACATCACCGCATTCCACAACAGACAGAAGCGCGAGGGCTTCTGCGTAACCGAGGAAAACGGCGTTATCATGGGTCAGCGCGTGAGAGGCCTCGACCGCGTTGGTCTGTACGTACCCGGCGGCACGGCTGCGTACCCTTCCTCCGTGCTGATGAACGCAATCCCGGCGAAGATAGCAGGCGTTAAGGAGATCATCATGGTAACTCCTCCGCTCAAGGACGGCACTGCAAACAAGGATATTCTTGTTGCAGCGGCGCTCTGCGGAGTTGACAAAATCTACCTTGCAGGCGGCGCTCAGGCTGTAGCGGCGCTCGCATACGGCACCGAGGAGATACCGCGCGTTTCCAAGATCGTAGGCCCCGGCAACATTTTCGTTGCAACAGCGAAAAAGCTGCTTTACGGAACCGTTGACATCGACATGTTCGCAGGTCCCAGCGAGATTCTAGTATTTGCAGATGAGACTGCGAACCCGGTTTACCTCGCGGCTGACCTTATGTCCCAGGCTGAGCACGACAAGCTCGCCAGCGCGATCATGATAACCACCAGCATGGATATTGCAGTACGCACGCAGGCTGAGATAGAGCGCCAGTCCGCGTACCTCTCCAGAAAGGACATCATCGACTACTCCATGACAAACTACGGCGCGATCATCGTCAGCGAGGACAAGGACTACGCCATCGAGCTTGCAAACAAGCTTGCACCGGAGCACATGGAGGTCGTAGCTGAGAACCCTACCGAGTACATCGGAAAGATCGACAACGTAGGTTCGCTGTTCCTCGGTCAGTATTCTCCGGAGCCTCTCGGCGATTACTATGCGGGTCCGAACCACGTTCTTCCCACCAGCGGGACCGCACGTTTCTTTTCACCGCTCGGCGTAGATAGCTTCGTAAAGCGCTCCAGCTACATCTGCTACACAAAGGACGCTCTGCTTGACGCTGCAGACGACATTATACTCATCGCCGAGCGCGAGAAGCTCACCGCGCATGCAAATTCCATCAAGGTGCGCAAGGAAGGCTGACGATGAACGCTATGAACAGAACCGCAGAAATCACCAGAAAAACCAGGGAAACAGACATTAAGATAAAGCTGGACCTCGACAAAAGCGGCGAAGTCAGCATTGATACGGGCATAGGATTCCTCGACCACATGCTGACTGCGCTTGCAGTCCACGGCGGATTCTCTCTTTCCGTAAAGTGCGCCGGCGACCTTAACGTTGACGGTCACCACACTACCGAGGATATCGGTATCGTGCTCGGAATGGCATTCCGTGAAGCCCTCGGCGACAAATCCGGCATTATGCGCTATGGAAGCGCGTTCATTCCGATGGACGAGTCGCTTGCATTCTGCTCGCTTGACATCAGCGCGAGACCGTTCCTCGTGTTCAACGCGCAGTTCACAAACGAGCGCGTCGGCGAGTTCGACACCTGCCTTACCGAGGAGTTCATGCGCTCCTTTGCGTTCAATGCGGGGATAACCCTGCACCTTCGCGTGGAGTACGGCAGCAACGACCACCACAAGATAGAAGCGCTGTTCAAAGCTCTTGCATACGCCCTCAAGGCGGCTGTAAAGCGCAATACGGACGGCTCCGCTGTGTCCACAAAGGGAGTTCTTTAATGCAGGGGTATAACCTCATCGTGGTTTTTTCGCCGGACAGAGAGAAAATGCTCATGTGCCGCCGGATAAAGGAGCCTTACAAAGGGCTTATAAACTTTGTCGGCGGAAAAATAGAGCCGGGCGAGAGCAGCAGTCACGCCGCCTACCGCGAACTATTCGAGGAAACTGGAATATCAGACCGGGATATAAAACTAATTCACCTGATGGATTTCAGCTATCCGCTGGATCCCTGTTACGTGGAGGTTTACGCGGGGCAGCTCATACATGACGCCGCAGTAAAAGGCGACGAAAATCCGTTGTTCTGGAGCGGGCTTGACTGCGACTTTTTCGATATGAAGCAGTACGCCGGTGAAGGCAACATCGGGCACATCATGGAGCATGTGAAGCTGAATTCCGATAAGATATTCCTGAATACGAAAGGAACGACACTATGATTGCGATAATTGACTACGGCGCAGGAAACCTGTTCAGCGTGAAAAACGCTCTTGACTTCCTCGGACTTGAGAACAAGATAACCAACAGCGCCGCCGACCTCAGCGCCGCTGACCGCCTGACACCTGTCTCTTATACACATCTGACGCTGCCGACGATCGCATAAG
>OWJI01001928.1_pt1 | contig 12045 bp, 15 predicted proteins | sample 1732541 | NCBI WGS metagenome assembly OWJI01 (sample SAMN05065727, study PRJEB22554) | human gut metagenome | biome: ENVO:2100002; feature: ENVO:00000062; material: ENVO:00002003 | host: Homo sapiens | place: USA
AGGACTTTCTGGTTGCGGAGACAGGACTCGAACCTGCGACCTCCGGGTTATGAGCTGCTGACGAGCCGTCAAGCCCTTGCGGTGCAGTGCTTTCGGGCGCTTTTTGTTCCGGATTTTGGGGCAACCCGAAGGTCAAAAAGCCTATTCCGTCCACTGTGTCCATACGCTCATTTTGTGGTTTGGGTCAGGGTTTGGGTCAAGCAATTTTGAAAACAAAGCTTACGAACCAGTGATCTCAGGATTTTTTTGAGGTTTTGATAACAAATGTTAATAACATTAACGTCATACCGATAAGAACAAGGACAACATCAATTTTGAGAAGCATAATAGTTCCTGTTCGTTCCATTACATCTATGGCTTTCATATATGTGCCATTTAAATATAAATCGCGAATCATGGATGCGGCTGTTAATGTGTTAATTCCGATTACCCCACATGAAAAACAAATACATCCAACTATAAATAAACATATCACCATGGCATTACAATTTAATTTTAATCAATCGAATGTTGTAGCCGCAATCTTTCTTGATTTCCTTTCCGGTACAACCTCCAAGATCAGTACTAACCACGTTTCCGGAGAGATCTTTTGTCGTTACCCTAAACGAAAAGTATTCCAGACACAGAGAATAGTAAATACATCCTTTGTATCCGTACGGAATTGAGTATGTAATTGTTTGCGTATTTACGACTTCATGGGCAGCACCAGCACTTGCAGAGACTTTCGCTTTAATTACCGGAATCATTAGTTCAGACGCAACTTCAATAGAGCCACTGATGGTTGTACTCTCACCTCGGCTATATTGGACGGTTGGCCAAGTACCTTCCGATACATAGTTTCTGTTGTATACATAATCCGTGACATCTTTCGGGATTGTTTGGGAGCCTGTGCCGATAATCTCTACCTCGTATGTATAGTCTCCAGCATCAACAGTCGTAATTCCTTGGGTTGATACTTCGATTTCTCTCACTTCCGCATTGTTGTGAATAGGGATGATAATCTCTTCTGGTTCGCCTTGTTCGACTTGTTCAGTCGCAAAAGCAGGAGTACATGTGCATGCACACAAAATCATTGCCAGTGCAAAACATGTGAGTCTTTTTTTCTTCATGTGTACCTCCTCTTTACTTAATACCGTTTATAGTAGTAATTGACAGAACTTGCTTTAAACTATTATGTCTGAGCCTACATTGAATGCGCGCAGCGATTACGTACCACAGCCATGGCTGTGGTAATCTGCACACATGCAGATTACCATGACACCGTGTCAAATCAACAAGTCCGGCTTATGCCGTCGTAATCAATGCGTTCCCCACCAATGGTTCCGCTTACCTTGAGTGTGTATGTTATGCCCTTTGTAACATTGCATTTTCCGGAGATGGAAACATAGCTGGTTCCTTCGCCAGGCCAGGAACCAACCAAAGTGCTTCCTCTCCAGAGCTCCATGGTTGCATCGATGTCGTCACCGCTACTAATGATAACTACCTTGCAATTTGCAGTTGTACCATCAAATTCTAACGAAGGCGAAATTCGGTTAGCTCTGGGTTCGACGGCGAATGCAGAAGCGCACATTGCGGACATAAGGATCAAAGCCGTAATAAAAGACATGAGCTTTTTCATCATATTTTTCACCCCCTTCCTCCTGTTGATATCTATTACGGAGAAAGAGGGCGAATCCGGACACATGGTTATGAAATTTTTTGAAAAATTGTAAACTATTTTGTTTCGGTAACGCTATTAGCTAAATCAAGCATCACATCTTGCTCCAGATGGGAAGAAATGCAGAATGTTAATAGAGTGACTTCATCTACCCAAACCAATTCGTTTGTTTTGGATGGGTCATATGGCACATAAAAATCGGCGGAATAATTTGCCAAATCAACGGTAGTATGAGCCATATCGCTATTTACAAAAGCCAGTTCTGTAGATTCATCAACGATTTGGTAAGTCAGAATAATCATGTCATCTGTGTTTTCGTAAAAGACGGTGTGCATGAAAGATTCTTCAAAACGCATTGTTTCCTCATACCCTTGGGGAAGGGCAGTAATTCCGTATTTTGAAATTTCCGCTGGTTCCCGTTCGCCAAAGAAATGATAGATGATACTATCCTCGTAGACTTCGAGCACCCACTGGAAGAATGCTGCGCGAGCTTCGGTATCTACAGCTAACCAAGAACTTATGCCTAACAAAATGCAGAGTGCGATCATTGCGGCTTGATTTCGGATTTTTCGTATGACGGTTTTGCGACGATCTTTTATAATGATTTGGTTAATTTTTTCTTTCAGTTCAACAGAGATGTCATAGCAGCACTCTTCTGGCTCCGGCAAAGAGTCGAGTATTCGCTGGCGTGTGATTCTGGTGGCAATACGGAGTTCTTCGTCTGTAAACGAAAACTCGTTGTGTTTCATCTTTTGTCACCATCCTCGTCAATAAGTTTCTGCAAAGCTGTTTTGGCGCGCCAAATAAGTTTTTCGGCATTGGAGGGAGAGAGGTTCAAGATCTTAGCAATTTCTTTTGTTGTATAACCATTATCGAAACGTAATAGAAGAACCTCCCGATATCGTGCGGGTAAACGGCCAACGAGCGCAGCCATGTCAAACCGGTCCTCGTCTGGGATTTCAATGCCCCACATAGTTTCATCAAATTCAATTACATTGGTAACACGCTTTCGATGGCGGATGATATCAATGGATTTGCTTTCAATAGTTATTACGATGTAGGACTTGGTTTCCGGACAGTCGGCAGGATGAATTGTCTTTATGTTTTCTGCAATTGAAACAAATGCTTGATGAACGGCATCTTCTGCGTCTTCGTGGTTCTCTAATATTTTTAAAGCCACATGATACATTAAACCGAGATACTTCTCGTAAATCTGTTCAAACTTCGATTGGTCTTCTGGGGTTTCTATCATTTGTAAGTAGATGAGCATGGTAAATTCCTCCTCTGGAATTCTGTGTATCATCATACAGCGCGCATTGCAAACTGTCCAGTATAACATCAGACCGGCCGAGCGTTTGCTCGTCCGGATTTTTTCTTGTGTGCCGATAGTGGGGGTCCACAGAGAACCGGGAAATGTATGTATATAAAAGCGTGGCGGAAACAAAAGGTTTACAAATGCGACATTGGCAAGCCGTACACTTGTTCGATACAATGGAGTTCCAAATTAATGCAGAGAAGGAAGGTGTGATGAACCATGCGGGATTACAAAGCAAACTCATTCCAGATGAACAGTTCGATTTTTCAATTCGGACTGACGCCGATCCAGTTCACAGTTTACAGCTATCTAAAATACTGCTCGGGGAGCAGGTATGCCTGCAGCATGAAACTCCAGACGATTGCTTCTGTCTGTGAATGCTCACGCTCCAGCGTCAAACGGGCGCTGACTGTTTTGCGTGACCGTGGGTTTATCGACATCAAGGGCGGAGCACAAAAGCTACATGGGAAAGGTCACCGGCAGACCTGCAACCGTTACTATCTTCTGGATACCAGGCAGTCTCAAGGGCAAATCGGAGTCATTTCGGCTCCGATTTGTGCTTTTTGCCATCATTCGTTCGGTGGATTTTCCGTTGTTTCCGTCCAGCCCTGCTCGCCCCGATCCTATTCTGGGTCAAAACTGGGTCAGAGGCTGTAATATCCGCAGGGGATTGGTGAGATGCAACCCTGCACTACAGTCTACACTATCTATCCTCATACCACAAATGGCGTAAAGGCCAGCGTTTCGTGGGTGTATTTGTCCATCACGGCAGTTGCTTCGGCCTCGGTGACAGAGTGAAAGTCACCACTGTTGACATACTGATCCGTTGTGACGGAGTAGCGCCATGGTGAGCCGCCGGAACCGTCATCCAGATACATCAACGTTTCCAGATGCTGTAACTCGCCGCTGGTATAGCGGTAGTAAGAGTAGCTGCTTTCAAATGCACTGCTGCTGCCTTCATTGGCCAGACTGCCATCGGTGCAGAGATACCAGCGGTTACGGTTCCAACCGTTGACCACGCGGACGGCTCTCGTACCGCCAGAGCGGTAGATGTTGAAAATCACGGTGTGTCCTTCGTCCCAATTCGCACCGAGCAGCAGTTCAGGGATCCCATCACCGTCAAGATCACGCAGCAGCCAGCCGGGTGTTTGATAGTAGTCATTCACCGCTAAAAGATCAGAACTGAACTCCGTTTCGGTGCCTTGTGTACCGGCGAGGCGGAGATCGCAGATATTGGCTAACACCTCATCGTACTCGGGGTATCCGGTCACGCGGGGCCAGAAAGTAAACACCGCGCCTGCAGCAAGATAGCCTGTGGAAACGGGAGATTCTGTCAATGTAACGATCAGACGCCCAGTCCCGTCTGCGGTTACATCTGCCGCGAGAGTGCCGCCAATATCCGCAGTGCCGGAGATATGCAGGATATTCATCTGCGGGTCATAGCTTCCTGCTGTATTGTCGACAGAAGTAAACTTATAGATACCAAGGTCTGCTGCATAGCTGCCATCGGCGTTTTTCCGGATCGTCAGACTGGAGCCCATGTCATCGGCGTAGCTGCCGATGAGGGCATCTGCCGTACTGCTTCCATTTTCCACACGGAAGCTCTCCGCCATCATGCGAAGCTGCGTTGCCTGCACTTCAACCTCTGGCTCGTCCGCGTCGTCGTAGCTCCAATGGGTCTCTACCCGGTAGTACGACTCGCCGGACGGCGCGGGATAGAGGTAGACAACCGTGTTGCTAAACCCCTCCTGTGTGACACAGCGGTAGCAGCCGTCCAACTCTTCTACGGCGTGACCGGCGTTTTGCAGACCGGCCAGCTCATCTGCAAGGCTGTCCTGCTTCACAACGCTAAGGTAAGCGTCGCTGTTGTCAGCCAACCACACGCGAGTTCCGAGATTACGCAGCCATTGACCAACAATGCAGATGCTCCAATCATCCACATAGAAGCGGTTCGCATCGGCAGCTTGCGTATCACCGACCTGAAAACTGTCAGGCAGAGGGGAATCTCCCACGGTGTACGGCCAAGTGATATGGGTGCTCCGGTAGGTATCTCCGTCAATTCGGATATAGGTATTGCCATTGTTCGTAACTGTGTGCTGCACGCCGTCAGCTGTGGTGATGTAGAGTGTCATCGTACTGCCGCTGAGCGACTCTGGTTCACTGATATACCGTCCGCTACTTTTGTTGATGAGTGCAACCGCCTCGGCAATTTCGTCTGCATTGAAGTCTTTATACTGCTTGTCGGTCGCCTGCGGCATAATCGTCAATTCAACACGCACCACATCATCCACGCACAGATTCTTCGCCCACTTCATCGTTTCGTGTTCCGGATCGGTCAGAAAGCACACCGCCACAACGACGCACACAGCGACCGACGCCGCGACCACCCAGAACGCGGGCTTTTTGTAGTGAAGCGCGTTCTTCACACGCTCCTTGACGCCAACTTCACCGAACGCCAGTGGGCAGGTGATGACCGCCTTGCGCGGTATACTGCACGCAAGCAGCACCGTGGAATAGGTCTTGACGGCGCTCTCGTCCATCGTGCGGATCACCCGCTCATCGCAGGCCAGCTCAATGTCGCGGCAGAGCAGCGTATAGGCGAGCCACAGTACGGGGTTGAACCAGTAAACCGCAAGCAGCGCGAAGCCCAGCGGCTTCCACCAGTGGTCACGCCGCGCGAGATGCGCTTGCTCGTGCGCCAGTACATTCTGCCGCTGTACCTCGTCCAGACCGGAGGGCAGATAGATGTGTGGTTTTACAACGCCGAGGATGAACGGCGAGGAAATGGCATCGCAAAGGTAGATATTTTCCCGCACACAGAGCGATACACTCACGCGCCGGCGCAGCCGAAGATAACTCACGAGCGCATAGAGCAGCATGGCTCCAAGGCCGATGAGCCACACCCAGCCTGCAATCTCCGTCCAGACATAGAGCGGGTTGACGCTGGCTGTTGGCACGGCGGCAAAATGCTCGCTGAGCGATGGATTCACAGCATTGTCGATAACGCTCACGCCGCTGGTGATGGTCGGCGCAGGGTCAAACTGCACGGCTGCGGGACTGACCGTTTCGGCACTGGGAATCAGGCTCAACGCGCTCTCTATGGAGAATGGCAGAACCAGCCGCAGCGCGACAATACCCCAAAGCAGGACATTCACCCACTTGGGCGAACGCTTTGATACCAGGCGCAGTACCAGCACGGCCAGCACCAGCCAGCTTGCGGAAATGCTTAGATTCAAGAGCTTCAAAAAGACGGCGGCCATTGGCTCACTCCTTTCCACAGCGGTCGATCATGCGCTGAATTTCCGCAATGTCCTTCTCCGAAAGAGATTTCCGGGTGGTAAAAGCCGCCAGAAACGCGGGAAGAGAACCGTCGAAGGTGTCCTCCACAAATTTCTCGCTCTGTACGGCGTTATAACCCTCCTGTGAGAGAAGGGAAGTTACCGTGCCGTTTTCGTTCTGAAAGATACCGTGTTCGCAGAGTTTTTTCAAAACTGTGTAGGTCGTGGATTTTTTCCATTGCAGCTCCTGTTCGCACAGTTTCACCAGTTCACCGGAGGTCAGCGGCTCGTGCTGCCAGATGAGTTCTGCAAAACGCGTCTCAACAACGCCCAGCTTGTAACCGTCCATGTGTGCCCCCCTTTCTTTGTTGGTCTATTTATGATAGATTTTTGATACTTGAAGTCTATCATAAGTAGACTGCACCTGTCAAGCACATTTTGCGCCGCTGAAATCAATGAAGGCTACCCGACCTCAGAAAACGGCAAATGAGCCGTTTTGACAAGCGGCCGTCCGGCGTTTCAGCAGCACGCGGAGCACGCCGAGGGTCGTGATACCCCCCCTCGTCTCGCACACGCGGAAAGGCCCTGAGCGCAGGGCGTACAAGCCGCAACTTCGACAAAAGTAAAAAGATCACGCAGCCCATCGGGGCCGCGACGCCTCGGAACAGCGACGCGCATAAGCGCATCGCTGTCCCGCAGGCTTTCTGCGATCTTCGGGAGCACCCCCGGCCAAGACCCAAAAGCGGCAAAGTTTGCCGTTTTAAGTCCCGGCTACGCAGGGTTTCCGAACCACGCAAAACGGTCTGAGGATAGTGATAGCGCCCCCCATCCGAAATACCCCTGTTTCGCCGTGCAAGCCGCTGTGTGCGATCCTTCTCCGAAAGCCGAGTGTGTACCCACTTTCGCTCGTGAAAGCGAACGTGGGGCGTTTGTGCAAGAAGTTGAAAAACGGGATGAGAAGCGGTTTGGAACAGCATTGTAGCGGTAACTTTTTGGCGATATTTGCGGGAACGGTTTTGGGCGAAAAACCGAACTTTAGTAGTTACACCCCCAACCGCAGAAAAGCCCACAGGCGGCACCACAGGGGCCACCGCGCCCCCTTACCTTGTGCGGGTAAAGATCACCAACTTGAATATCCATAAAGGCCCCGGCACAAACTACGGTGCAACCGGCTACATCCAGCCCGGTATTTATACCATCGTAGCCGAAAGCACCGGTAAAGGTGCGACCAAATGGGGTAAATTGAAGAGTGGTGCCGGGTGGATTTCCCTTGACTACACCACCAAAACCTGACCATGAGAAAAGGCCCTTCCGGTTCACAAGCTGGAAGGGCTTTTTTGCGTGTTTCTACTATGTTACTAATAACCCCGATTTCACCGAACTTCAAAGGGCTGAAATGTTCAGTATTTGGGCGCTTTAGAGCATTGTAGATTAGAAAAATTTATGGTATAATAATTTTCATCTCACTTCAGGGGGCTGACCACCAACTTGCGGCCAGTGTTGTTCACCACGTCGGCAAAGGGATGGTACACGGGCTGCTGAACGAGGATCTTGTCACCCGGCTGGGTGAACATGGCCAGCATTATCCGCATACCGGGGACCACGCTGGGGGCGAAGGCCATATGCTCCGTGTCGGGCAGCCAGCCATTACGCTTCTGCTGCCATGCGGCGATGGCCTCAAAATACTTGGGAGTCCACAGGTATAAGGTGATGATGCCGATACATTGGATTTCATTCATGTGTCGGCACTCTCTTTATAGCACAGCGGCATTGGGAGTCACTTTCGGCCGCTCCTATATGGAATGAGCCACCTCGTCCTCCATGGGTGCTGCCAGCAGTTGCTGGTAGCGTTGATAACCAGCGGATGTCAGGTGTGTACCGCGCCGTCCGCGGCCAATAGTGGCCCAGCCGTGCTCCTGGAAGATCTGAAGAGCCTGACGCACTTCATGCTCCGAAATGGCGAAGCCTCGCTCTACGCAGGCCCGGACCAGACCCTGCCGTCCCACACCCTGGTGCTGGCGGTAGAGTTCGCCTCTTGGCTGCCTGTCGCGCAACGTCCCGAACATACGACCGGTTATGAAGGCTTTTTCCATCTGACCGGCATAAGCGGAACGGTCGAGGAGGCTTCTCTTTTCTATATCATACGCGACCATGTGCGCACTGCTTTCGAACGGAAGAAAGAGTTGCTGCACGAGTTGGTGAAGCGAATGAACGAGATGCATCCGGGCAGTACGACGCTCGAACTGCGCGACCAGTATTACAATATGCGTGAAGTGGTCGAACCGAAGAAGTTCATCGTGGACTTGGCGTTCGACGCCATGAAGGAAGCCGGTGTCACACCTTTGGTGAAGCCGATCCGTGGAGGTACGGACGGTGCTCGCCTTTCTTTCATGGGACTGCCTTGCCCGAATATCTTCGCAGGCGGGTTGAACTTCCACGGACGGTATGAATTCCTCCCGGTCAAGTCGCTTGAAAAGAGCATGGAGACGATCGTTAAAATAGCAGAACTATTGGTCAAAGGTAATTATACATCATAAATCATAAATCATAAATCATGAAAACAACTCCGTTTACCGATGTGCACATTGCACTCGGTGCCAAAATGCATGAATTTGCAGGTTTCAACATGCCGATCGAATACACCGGTATTATCGACGAACACATGACCGTTGTGAATGGTGTGGGTGTGTTCGATGTCTCCCACATGGGCGAGTTTTGGGTAAAAGGTCCGAATGCGCTGGCTTTTATCCAGAGCGTTACCTCGAACGACGCTTCCGTGTTGCCGATCGGCAAAGCTCAATATACTTGCTTTCCGAATGACAAGGGCGGTATCGTGGACGACCTGCTGGTCTATCATTATGAACCGGAAAAATACCTTTTGGTTGTCAATGCGGGCAACATCGCCAAAGATTGGGATTGGTGCGTGAGCCATAATACGGTAGGGGCGGAACTGGAAAACTCTTCCGACCGTACTGCACAGTTGGCTGTCCAGGGCCCGAAAGCCGTCGAAGTTTTGCAACGCCTGACTCCGGTCGACCTGTCTTCCATTCCTTACTATTCGTTTGTGACGGGTGAATTTGCAGGTTGCAAGAACGTCATCATCTCCAATACGGGATATACCGGAGCCGGTGGTTTCGAACTTTATTTTTACCCGGATGATGCCATGACGATCTGGAATGCTATCTTCGAAGCCGGTAAGCCTGAAGGAATCAAGCCGATCGGCCTGGGTGCACGCGACACGCTACGTCTGGAAATGGGCTTCTGTCTGTACGGCAACGATCTCGACGACACGACTTCGCCGATCGAAGCCGGTCTGGGTTGGATCACCAAGTTCGCCGAAGGCAAGAACTTCACCAATCGCGCCGAACTGGAACGCCAGAAGAAAGAAGGCGTTAGCCGCAAGCTGTGTGCCTTCGAGTTGGTAGACAAAGGTATTCCCCGCCACGGCTATGAGATTGCCGATGCCGAAGGCAACATCATCGGTGTGGTGACATCCGGAACCATGTCGCCTGTCTTGAAGAAAGGTATCGGTATGGGGTATGTGAAACCTGAATTTGCAAAAGCCGGGACGGAAATCTGTATCAAGGTCCGGGGGCGTAACTTGAAAGCCCAGGTCGTAAAAGCGCCGTTCCGCAAGTAAGCTTGACGATTGATACAATCGACGGGTCGCGAAGCTTCAATCGCAAGCCTCTTTAAGCGGCTCCGTCAGGCAACGAAGCCTGTTTCGTCACACGGCGGAACAGGCTTTGATATATCTGATTATTTGTCGTACCTTTGCGCCCGAAAATAAAAGAAGGTGCTATGTTGAATTTTCTGAAAAACTGGACATTGCCCGTTGCGATGCTTGCCGGTGCGTTAGGGTATTTTATCTTTGCCAACTTCGCTTTTCTGGAGCCGACGAAACCGTTCATGAGTTCTTTTGTGGCCTATCTGACTCCCGCTTTGATCTTTGCTCAACTATTGCTGACTTTCTGCAAAGTGCAACCGCACGAGTTAATGCCTTCTCTCTGGCATGGATGGCTGTTGTTGTTCCAGCTTGTTTCGGCTTCGCTTGTAGCTGCCTTGTTGATATTCGTACACATGGATGGTGCTTACAAGGAGGTTTTCGAGGGTGCGATGGTCTGCCTGATCTGCCCGACGGCTACGGCAGCAGCTGTCATCACCGGCAAGTTAGGGGGGAGTGCATCCAGCCTGACGACTTACACGTTGCTGTCGAACGTTCTGGCGGCGATAGTTGTCCCGTTGATGTTCCCGTTGGTAGAACCTCATGCCGATATAACCTTTGTGACCGCTTTTCTGAAGATATTGAGCAAGGTGTTCCCTTTGTTGCTCTGCCCGTTTTTCCTGGCGATGTTGTTCCGCTATTTCCTTCCGGGACTGCATCATTTCCTGTTGGGTTTCCGCGACCTTGCTTTCTATCTCTGGGGTGTCGCGCTTGCCATCGTGACGGCCCAGACCGTGAAGTCTCTTGTCGAAAGCAATGCTCCGGTAGGAGTGGAGGTGCTGATAGCCTTGGCGGGCTTAGTGACCTGCGCTGTCCAGTTCTATTTGGGTAAACGGATCGGAACCCGCTATTCCGACCGCATCAGTGCTGGGCAGGCCCTTGGGCAGAAAAACACTGTACTTGCCATCTGGATGGCTTATACCTATCTGGACCCGCTTTCATCGGTCGGCCCCGGATCATACGTCCTGTGGCAAAATCTTTTTAACAGTTATCAGTTGTGGAAGAAGAGGAAAAATGATCCCATTTAGAGCTTTTTTCAGTCGCAGGCCGGGAGCAGCAGAAGTTCGTAGTCTGCGACATCCAGCCAACGGTCGAACTTCAAGCCGACCTTTTTGAAGTGGGAAACCTGTTTGAACCCAAGCCTTTCATGCAAGATATTACTGGCTTCGTTCCCCTCCGTGATGCAGGCGATCAAGGCTCGGTAGCCATTTTCGCGACATGCTTCAATCAATCTTTGCATCAGGAGCATCCCGATGCCCTTTCCTGTATGTCCGGGAGACAGGTAGACAGTTGTTTCCAGCGTATAGCGGTAAGCTGAACGCTCTTTCCACGTATGGGCATAACAATAGCCGGTGATTTCTTTGTCTTCTTCGTAGACGAAATAAGGAAAGCGGGAAGATATTTCTGCAATTCGGGCACGCATTTCTTCTTCCTGCACCGGCTCCGTATCGAAAGTAGCCACGCTGTGCAACACATATTCGTTGTAAATGTCTGTGATCGCCTTTGCGTCCTGGAACTCCACTTGTCTGATCATATCCCTTTTATCTTGTATTCTTGCCGCAAAAATAATGTATTAGAAGGAAAATAATCTGTATTTTTGTAGAATAATTGATATTGATATGAGATTAAGCAACGAGTGGTTTACCGCTCTTTCAGAGAATGAATCCGGACAACTGGTCACCGTTTCCGGTCGTGATGAATTAACTGAATTTATTCAGTCGGGCAAGTTCAAGGAACGGGTGGAAATCACCTGGAAATATGAAGGTGACGATAAAGGAATGCCTTCCGAAGCGCTTGCCGAAAAGATGGAGGAGGTACAGGAAGTTTTGCGTAAGGCGATGGAAAAAGATAAGCTGTCGATCCTGACCGGTGTTTATACCGGTGGCGGAGAGAGGATATGGGTCTATTATACCCGCACCGTCCGCGTTTTTGGTGAACGGTTGAACGAAGCCCTGGCGCCGTTTGAAATGTTGCCGATCTCTATCTATACGGAGGTGGACCCCGAATGGGAGGAATACTTGGATATCTGTCTCTTATACACATCTGACGCTGCCGACGATCGCATAAGTGT
>OWJI01001946.1_pt1 | contig 11982 bp, 5 predicted proteins | sample 1732541 | NCBI WGS metagenome assembly OWJI01 (sample SAMN05065727, study PRJEB22554) | human gut metagenome | biome: ENVO:2100002; feature: ENVO:00000062; material: ENVO:00002003 | host: Homo sapiens | place: USA
TCTACACTTATGCGATCGTCGGCAGCGTCAGATGTGTATAAGAGACAGAGGCAAAGAAGCGCGTGGAGGCGGGCGAACCGTTCGTCATCCGCCAGCGCATCCCGCATGAGGGCACGACGACGTTCCACGACGCGTCCTTCGGTGATATTACGGTAGAAAACAAGGAGCTGGAGGATCAGGTGCTGCTGAAATCCGACGGCCTGCCGACGTACAACTTTGCAAACGTCGTCGACGACCATCTGATGGGCATTACGCACGTCGTACGCGGCAGCGAATATCTGTCCTCCGCACCGAAATACAATCTGCTGTACGAAGCCTTTGGCTGGGAGATCCCGACATATGTCCACTGCTCCCCTGTCATGCGCGACGCGCAGCACAAGATGTCCAAGCGCCACGGCGACCCAAGCTATGAGGATCTGATCCGCGAGGGCTATCTGACCGAGGCTGTGCTGAACTATGTGGCGCTGCTGGGCTGGAGCCCGAAGGGCGAAAACGCGGAGCGCGAATTCTACACGCTTTCGGAGCTGGCCGAGATTTTTGATATCTCCGGCATTTCGAAGTCCCCTGCCGTGTTCGATATCAACAAGCTGCGCTGGATGAACGCGGAATATATGAAAAAGCTCAGCCCCGAGGCATTTTTCGCCAAGGCCGAGCCGGTCCTGAAAACAGTCATTACGAATCCCGCGATTGATCTGAAGGCCGTCGCCGCGCTGGTGCAGCCGCGCTGCGAAATTCTGTCCGATCTGCCGGAGCGTGTGGACTTTATCGACAGACTGCCGGAATACTCCACGGAGCTGTATGTCCACAAGAAGTCCAAGACGACGCTGGAGAACAGCCTCTCCTCCCTGCGTGAGATTCTTCCGGTGCTGGAATCGCTGGAGGTCTGGACGAACGAAGGTCTGTATGAAGCGCTCGTCGCGCTGGCGGCGAAGCTCGAGCTCAAGAACTCCGTCGTGCTCTGGCCGCTGCGCGTAGCCGTATCCGGCAAGGCCTCGACCCCCGGCGGCGCTACGGAGCTGTGCGCACTGCTTGGAAAAGAGGAATCCATTGCGCGTGTAAAGGCAGGCATTGCACTGCTGGAGAAATCATAAAAAATAAAACGCCCGTATCGAAGCCACCTTCCCTTGCGTTCAAGGAAGGGCTTTGATGCGGGCATTTTGTAGGGGCCGATGCCGGTCACAGCCGTTCGCGACGAAGGAGCGTTACGGATGTGGGTCTGCCGCTTGCCGGTACACATCGGCCCGTTGGGAAGCTGCGAATTCGCCGGAGATTTCATAAAAATCAGTGCATCCTGCGGGCGGACAGAGTCGTCCGCCCCTACGGGATACGTGAGAAAATGAAGTTTCGCTGTAGGGGCCAACAACTCTGTCGGCCCAGTGGGAAGTTACGGATTTGCCGAAGACTTCCGTAAAAACGGTGCATTCTGCCGGGTCGATGTGGGCATCGACCCCTACGCTGGCGCGGTGGAGCCTTTATTCTGCTTATTTCGTTTATGATACCCGCAGTCGCAGTAGGGGCCGCCGGAGGCGAGGGTGTATTCGCGCACGGCGATCACGCCGGGAAAATCGAGGTTATAGATCCTGCAGGAGCCGTTGTCGCAGCTGCGGCCCGTGTCGTCCAGTCCGCAGCCGAGGTTGACGACCGCCGCGTTCGGATGCTCGCGCAGATAGTCCCGCACCTCCCATGCAAGGTCGTTCTGGCGCATGGCGGCCTCCAGAAAGCCGAACTGCTGCATGAGGCTCTTTGATTTTTGGGACAGAAGCGAAAAATCGTAATCGATCTGATCGATCAGGCGCAGGGCCGTCTCGTCGCGGTAGAGGTTCGGATACAGCTCCGAGCACATTTTCCGCCCGTAGAGCGGAATGACGAGCGTTTCCTGCACGGTATTCTTCTCAATATGGTATTTCATCGCTTCCTCCGTATCAGTTAGTTGCATCTAACCGTTGTGCTGTCAAAACACCGCCGGGGCGGTTTTCTTTATTTTGACACAGCTTTCGGCTTTTTTCAAGAGGGTGGGACAAATGCGGTATATTTTTTTCAAACCGCTTGCAAATCACGCCCATATCGTGTATAGTAGCAGACGGAAAAGCACAAGATTTTGCTTTTTCTAACAATTTGATATTGCCATCCGATGTACAGTAACCGAAGCACGCCGCAGGGCAGGCTTCGGCGCAAGAGAAAGGGAAAACCACTCGACCGGAGCTGTGCGCACAAGACCGTTCCGAAGCAGCGAAAGCTGTCTGGGCGAAAGCCAGTCATTGCGGATTTATCCGCGAGAAGGCAGGAAACGGGCGCGGAAACAAAGAGTTTGTTTCCAGAGTGCAAGTCAGAAGAACTGCTGTCTGCGCCGCATTCGCGGCGGAAAGGATGAATGCGTGGGACGAGCTCTGCCTGTAGCATTCGGAACAGGTGCGCCGTTTTTCCTCACAGGAAAAGCAGCGTATTTTGTTTCTGTGGAGATCCGCCCGCCATTTTGTCAAGAATGGCGGACTTTTGTTTCTCCCAAAGCCGTCTGCGCCCCCTGTTTCCGCTCCTATTTAATAAGGAGCTTGCGATAGATATTTTGATTCTGGAGGAAAAATGTATGAAGAAACGAATTCTGAGCCTGCTGCTCGTGTTTGTGATGCTGCTGAGCCTGCTGCCCGCAGGCGTTCTGGCAGCAGAGGGCGATGTCAGCGTCACACTGTCCGGTATGCACGACGCACAGGTCAAGTCCCTGAAGCTGTATACCTACATGGACGGCGTGAAGGGCGCGGACGATCTGCTGGCCGCGAAGGAAGCCGCAGACGGCGCGTATACCATCGACCTTGCGCCCGGCGCTTACTGGGTTGACGGTTACGACGCGAACAATGACCGCAACGGCGGCGTGGTGATCGACGTCAGCAGCGACAGCAGCAGCTTCAAGCTGCAGCGGATGTATCAGATCTCCGTCAACCCCAATTCATGGGTTAAGGACACAGACTATACTCTTTCGCTGCGCGTAACCGACGCCTCCGGTGCAGAGCGTAAGGCGGAGTTTGGCTCGGCCGTAAATTGGGGCAAGACCTACACAAGCTGCCTGTTTGTCGTTGGTGATACAGTCAGCGTGACAGCCACGCCGAACGCGGAAACGCATCCGAACTACAACCCGGCTACCGCTTCCAAGACCCCGACAATGAACGACAGCCTCAGCCTGACCTGCAAGGAATTCGTCACGGTCACGGTCACAGCGCCGAAGGGCTCGACCATCGACGCCGGTACGCTCGCAAAATACTATGTGTTCAGCTTCCTTGAGCCGTTCGCGCGTTCCGTCGAGGACGGCACGGCCACGTTCCATCTCGACAAGAACACGGATTACTTCTACCGTGTCCGCCATCCGGAGGGCGCGACCTACTGGAACTACATCAGACTGAGCGCCGACGCAGCGTACACGGTCACGGAAGAGGATCTCGGCCTGACCGGTGATTTCAACAAGAGCACGATCTATCATTTTGAAAACAACGTCTACGACCGTGCAGGCATTTACCTGAACATCAACACCAAGGGCTATAAAAACATGGCCGTTGGCGAGACGTTTGAACTCAACTCCTTCCGCAACTGGTTCGCGATCGAAAGCTTTATGAACGCCAAGGTCGCACTGCCGGAGATGCACTATCAGGTCATTGATGTGAACGGCAATGCCAGCGACGTCGTGACCATCACGCCGAACGCGCTGAACAGCAACGTCGCTGTGATGGAGGCCAAGCACGAGGGCACGGCCATCGTGCTCGTAACCTATGACGCAATGACCCATATGGCTGGCCAGACCAGCACGGCCTCGCATCGCTTCTCCGCCATCTGGCCGGAGTTGACGGGCGTGTTTGTCGTGAATGTCGGCGCGGACGGCAGCGCCATCCAGACCAATATGAATCTTGACCGCATGGACGCGGTCATCGAGAAGGATGAGGCGCGGCAACTCGATGCGGAGCATGACATTCTGTTCTACACTGGAACAGAGGGTGCAAGTTACAGCTTCAAGCCCGAAGCGGGCTGCACCGTGAGCGTCCTGCGCCCCACCGTGACCGCTGCGTCTATGACGTATTCCGGCGGCTTCACAAACACTGGCGTCACAACCGCTGAAGACGGCACTGTGACCGTCAGCGGTCTGATCACCGGCCGCAATATCATCAAGGTCACGAAGGGCGGCCTTTCGACCTATCAGGTCGTGACGGCACGCGGCGTGAGCTACAAGTTTGTCAACGCGGAGGGCACGGAGCTGACACAGGAAGAGCTGGCTGCCATCAAGCCGGGCGATTCCGTCACGATCCAGTTCTCCAACCTGATCAGCCCCAAGGAAAAGCTTTCCGGCGCGTATAACTTCAACTTCTCCCTGTATATGCAGGGCCCGGACGGCACCTTCTTCAAGAGTGATCCCGGCGGAAACTTCGGCGTTTATGACTTCAGCGGCAACCCTGAGCGGCAGAAGCTGACTGTCACCATCCCGAAGTTCTGGGCTGAGGAGACCTACACGCTGAGCGGCGCGATCAAGCAGGCGGGCTGGCCCGGCGTTCCGACGCACCGCGGCATCACCTATGCTGTGGGCACGAATCCCGGCTTCGACGCGCCCAAGACGGCAGGCATTCTCAGCCGTCTGCCGGAGATCACGATCCCGGTCGTAAAGCTTGACTTCCTGACCGGCAAGCTGAGCTTCCAGGATCAGAACGGCACGTCCATTGACCGCAAGGATCTGACCGTCACGCTGGCGGACAGCGCAGGCAACGGAATTGCGGTCGCGGAAGACGGCACGTTCAAGGCTTATGCCGAGGAATACTTCTACACCGTTTCCGGCGCTGGCGTTGAATATGCCTCCGGCAGCGTCACCATGACGGAGGAAGGCCCCAACGAATTCACCATCACCCTGCAGGCAACCGCAGCGGGCGCATGGGACGGCAAGACGCAGACCGAACCGCAGACCGACGAAAACGGCGTTTACCAGATCGGCACCGGCGCGGAGCTGACATGGTTCGTCGCGAAGAGCAAGGACGCGGACGTTTCCGGCGTTCTGACGGCCGATATCAACCTCGGCAAATACGCATGGCTGAACATCTCCTCCAGCAAGAAGGTCGTGCTTGACGGCGCAGACTTTGAGATCACCGGCCTGAACGCCACGGCTGGCCTGTTTGCGCAGATCGGCTCGAATTCCTACATCCATGATCTGACCATCCGCGGCGCAGTTTCCGGCAAGGGCAGCGCAGGCGCGATCGCCGGCTATGCCAGCGGCACTGCTCCGAAAATCGCGAACTGCTTCAACTACGCAGTCATCACCTCTACCGGCAACAACGTCGGCGGTCTTGTGGGATACACCTATCAGAACGCCGTGATCGAGAACTGCGCGAACTTCGGCGCTGTCACCGGCGGCAGCAGCGCCGGCGGCATTATCGGCGGCACAGTCAGCAACGGCTCGACCATCACCGGCTGCTATAACACCGCAGAAATTTCCGCGACCGGCAGCAAGGCCGGCGGCATCATCGGCGGCACCAGCAGCGAAATGACTGTTACAAGCTGCTACAACACCGGCAAGATCTCCGGCACGGCCTCCGGCGGCATCGCAGGCGAGGTCAAGGGCAATGTGAACTGGAGCGGCACTGTGCAGGGGAAAATCACCATCTCCAGCTGCTACTCTACCGGCGAAGCGGGCAGCGCCGTATTCGGCACGGTTGACACTGCTTCCTCCGAGATTTCCAAATGCTATTATCTGAACACGCTGAACGCGGACGCGAACGCCGAAGCGCTGAACGAAGCTGACCTCAAGGACGCCGACCTGTCCGACGCGTTCGGCCCGGTCTGCGGCGGCTATCCCGCGCTCAGATGGCAGACCGATGTGACCTTCCACGAGGCGAACGGCGAGGGCACGGTTGTTGCCGCACTGTGCACGGTGAAAGGCTACACCCGCTATACCTGCAAAAACTGCGGTGCAAGCTACCGCACGGCTTATACCGCACCGCTCGGCCACGACTTCTGCGAGGATCTGGACGGCAGCGACAACAGCTGTGTCCTGACGGCTCCCACCTGCACGCAGCCGGGCAAGATCGTCCGTACCTGCCGCAGAGACGGCTGCTCAGAAACGAAAGAAGACATCGTTCCCGCCAAGGGCCATACGCCCAAGGACGGCACCGAGCAGGTCTTCACCGGCTATAAGACCTACGAATGCGCCGTCTGCGGCGAAACCTACACGGTCTGGGACGACGACCGCCTCGGCCACGTCTCCTACCCCGAGCAGACTGTCACCTCTATCAGCGTTTCCGACAACGGCAATTACCCCTGGGTCTACAATGCCGATCTGGACCGCTTTGAGAGCAGCAACCAGGAGCAGGACAAGACCAGCTCCACGACCTCGTTCGCCTTTACGCTGAGCGCCCCCACTGTTCTGCGCTTCGGCTACGGCGTTTCCTCGGAAAACGGCTATGACAAACTGACCATCACGCTCGCAGCCGACGGCGGCAGCACGGAAACGCTGGCCGACGCTGTCAGCGGCGAGAAGAGCGGCAGCATCAAAAAGCAGCTCGGAGCCGGCAGCTACACACTGACGCTCTCCTATGTGAAGGACGACGCCTCCAAGGGCGGCTCGGATATGGCGTATGTCAGCGTTCTGACGCTGGCCGGCATGGCCCGCGTGATCGTGGAGAACACCACGTTCCCGAAGGCGGAGGGCGCTGTCTGGGAAGGCACGCTGGCCGACACCTGGATCGAGCTGACCGACGAATCGACCATGATGGGCTGCGTTGTGGAAGCACTGGATGGCCACACCGTCGTCGGCGCGGAAAGCAACTACATCTCCTCCATTGACAACTTGAAGGCGTTTGACGGCGGTACCATGTCCGGCTGGATGGGCACGCTCAACGACTGGTTCACAAACTTTGGCTTTGGTGAATTTACCGTTGCAAAGGGCACGCTCTGCGCGGGCGACGAGATCCGCATCATGTACACCCGTACCGTTGAGGATCTTGGCGGCAGCTGGAACAATTCCGATACCCGCCTCAAGGCGCTCACGTTCAGCACCGGTAAGCTGGCGCCCAAGTTCAGCGGCGACACCTTCACCTACACCCTGACTGTGCCGGAAGGCACGACCTCGCTGCTCGTCACACCGACGGCGGCAAACAAGAACTATCAGGTCCGCGCCTATCTCGGCACGCAGGCTACGGGCCGCGAATATTCCCGCACGTCCCTGATCCCCATCGCAAATGGCAGCGTCATCACCGTCGTCTGTGCAGACGACAGCTGGCCCACCATGAATAAAACGAGCGACGGCAAGCGCACTTACACCATCAACGTGGTGTTCGGCACAGCTCAGTCCTCTGACGCAGGCGTTGCGTCCGTCAAGGTCGCGGATGTTGAGGCAGCCGCGGGTAAGAACAACGCCTACACCGTCACTGTACCCTACGGCACGGCTATCACGGCAGACAGCTTTGTTATTGCGCTCTCCGACAACAAGGCCGGCGTCACCGCAGGCCCGACCGAGGGCGAAAGCGGCGTCTGGAGCTTCACTGTAACCGCTGAGGACGGCACCGCTGTGACCTACACCGTCACTGTGACCGTCGCGGAAGCGCCGAAGTCCTCTGACGCAGGCGTGACCTCCGTTTCCGTCGCGCACACCCTGGCCTCGAAGACCGGTGAGACAGCCTACACGGTCAAGCTGCAGACGAACGCCGAGGTTACGGCAGACAGCTTCCAGATCGTTCTGTCCGATGAAAAGGCCAGCGTCTCCGCTCCCACAGCCAACGGCGATGTCTGGACGTTCACCGTTACCGCCGAGGACGGCACGACTACCGCAGCGTATACCGTCACCGTGACCCGCAGAAGCGCATCTGAGACGACCCCACTGCGGACGGTTACGCTCTCCATGCTCAGGGCAAGCCTGGAGGATACGACAACGCGCAGCTTTACGCTGCATCAAACAGCGGGCAGCAATGTGCTGACTTCTCCGTATCGAATCGTTTCTGGCGCTTCCGGGATTCAGTTCCAGGTTAAGGTATCCTACAATACGGCATATTCCGCCGTATATGCCTTCACGACGACCGACGGAACTGCAAAAGCAGTGGACGCCCCGCACGCGAAGAATATTGCCATCATCAATCCTGATCTTTCCGGCAGTCTGGTCGCGGTCATTACGCTGACGAACAAGACCGACGCCTCCGACGTCTGGGTCTACGAGCTGCGTATGCCGACCGAGGCGAACCATGCCCCCAGGCTGAAGGACGGCGTAATCACCCCGGCTGCGGCCTCGATCAACCTTGGCGAAAGCTATCAGTTTGATATGACGCAGATCTTTGAGGACGAGGACGCCTACGATAAGCTCACCTACCGCGTCTGGCGTGATGCTGAGAATCCGTTCTATGTACCGGCCTCCTACACATATACGCCCAGCGCTGCCGGTACGTATACGCTCGTCTTCAAAGCAAGCGACGGCAAGGCAGAATCTCCGGAATACAAGTTCGTTCTTACTGTGATCGACCCGAACGCGAAGTCCTCTGACGCGGGCGTCACATCTGTCAAGGTTGCAGGCGTTTCTGCAGCAGCCGGTACGGCTGAAAACAGCTACTCCGTAACGCTCCCGGCTGGCACGGAGGTCACGGCAGACAGCTTCGAGATCACACTTTCTGACAGCAAGGCCACGCTTACCGGCCCGGCCAAGGGTGAGGACGGCGTCTGGACGTTTACTGTGACCGCTGAGGACGGCACCGCTGTGACCTACTCCGTCACAGTCACGGTGAAAGAGGCCAAGACGATCCACGCGACCATTTCCATGCAGGCAGAAAATATGTTTATCATGGTTCCGACCCGCGTGGAAGTCTCCAGCGATCTCGCCGAACGCTATGGCTACGCTGATGATGTCACAGACGGCGTTTCCGCGCTGGACGTGCTCGTGAAGTACCACGAGCTCACCTTCGGTGAGGACTTCACGAAGGACAGCAAGAGCGATTATCTCGTCGTCAGCAACGGCACGATCACCACGGTCAACGGAGAAAAAACCTCCGCGTTCAGTTTCGCGGTCAACGGCGAGTTCCCCTGCGACAAGAACGGCGAATACAACACGCAGTACGGCTACACCGGCTACACCATCAGCCAGACCCCCGTTGCGGAGGACGGCACCGTTGAGTTCTTCTTCTATCAGGACACCAGTATGTACATGGACTACTATACGTGGTTCACGGATACGGACGGAAACCGTCTGGATACCTTTACGGTTCAGGCCGGAACCGACTTCACGCTCGGTATGGACGGCTATATGTACGCCTACGGCGGCGGTCTGAAGCCCGAGGACCGTGTAACGCACGGTGCGGCGCTCGATCCTGAGGACATCCAGATCTGCACAGTCGGCGAAGACGGCACGCTCACGCCGGTCGAGGGCAAGGTCATCGGCGAAAATGGGCAGGTCACGCTCTCGTTTGCCGCCGCAGGCAGCTATGTTCTGTCCGCAATGGGCGACGAGTTCACCAACATTTTCTCCCCGTGGCTCCCCGTCACGGTCACAGCAGCCCCGAAGTCCAATGACGCGAATGTCAGCAGCATCACCGTTGCGGGCGTTGAGGCCACAGCCGGCGAGAACAACACCTACACCGTTACCCTCCCCTACGGCACGGACGTTACAGCGGGCAGCTTCGTGATCGTCACAAGCGACGCAGGCGCGACTGTCGGCGCTCTGACGAATGAAGGCAATGTCTGGACGTTCACCGTCACCGCTGAGGATGGCGTGACCTCCAAGACCTACACCGTCACCGTTTCGTTCACCGAAGCCCCGAAGTCCAATGACGCGGGTGTCAGCAGCGTCACCGTTGCGGGTTTCAAGGCTGTGGCCGGTGCGAACAACAGCTACACCGTTACGGTTCCCTATGGCACGGTCGTCAAGACCGGCAGCTTCGTGATCGTCACGAGGCATCCGCGCGCGGCTGTCAGCGCTCTGACAAACACCAGAAATATCTGGAGCTTCACCGTCACCGCTGAGGACGGCGTGACCACCGCAGTCTACACCGTCACGGTCAATACCGCCGCGCTTCCGGAGCCGATCACTCCGGGTGTCGACAATAAGAAGCCCGCTTCGAAGCCCGAGGTCAAGCTTCCGTTCACCGACGTTTCCACGTCCGACTGGTTCTATGACGACGTTGCGTTCGTATACAAAAACGGCCTGTTCTCCGGCACGGACAGCAGAAGCTTCAGCCCGAACGCGTCCATGACGCGCGCCATGCTCGTCACGGTTCTCTACCGGCTCGAGGGCGAACCCACCGTCACAGGCAGAAGCAGCTTTACCGATGTGCGTTCCGGCGCGTATTACGAAAAGTCTGTCATCTGGGCAGCCGCCAACGGCATCGTCACCGGCACGGACAGCACCTCCTTCTCCCCCGACGCCAAGGTCACGCGCGAGCAGCTTGCCGCGATCCTGTACCGCTATGCGCAGTACAGGAAGCTGGACACCGATGCGAGCGCAAAGCTGAACAGCTTCACCGACGCGGACAGCGTTTCCGCCTATGCCAGCGAGGCGCTCGGCTGGGCTGTCTCGGAGGGCCTGATCAACGGTGCTTCCGGCAAGCTCATGCCGAAGGGCGACGCGACCAGAGCACAGGTCGCCGCGATCCTCCACCGGCTCGTGAAAAATGTACTGAACTGACCTCATAATCCCAATTTGCAGCACAGGACTGCCCCCCTTTTTGGGGGTCAGCCCTGCGTGCTGTATTTCAGAGCATATCTGAAAGCCGGTAAACCAGACCGACAGCAGCTATTGCGCCACTGGACAGATTACCGGTTTTCAGATATACTTGAAATGATACAACACATATGGAGTTGAATTGCGTGAACGTCTGGAAAACAAATAAAAAGGCCGCCGTCTGGGCGGTGCTGGCGCTGGTGCTGACGGCTGCGCTGCTGACCGGGTGCGGAGCGCCGCAGGCCGGGCCGAGCTATCACTGCACCGTCTCCATTTCCTGTGCATCGATTCTGGAGCACATGGAGCTTTGCAGCGAGGAAAAGCGGGAGCTGGTGCCGGAGGACGGCTGGCTGCTGGAGTCTGTAGAGGTCAGCTTTCAGGAGGGGCAGAGCGCTTTTGACGTTTTGCAGCAGGTCTGCCGGGAGAATAAACTCCATCTGGAATTTTCCACGACGCCGGTTTACGGCTCGGCTTACATTGAGGGCATCGGGAACCTCTATGAATTTGACTGCGGGGCGGAATCCGGCTGGATGTACGCGGTGAACGGCTGGTTCCCGAATTACGGATGCAGCCAGTATGCGCTGCAGGACGGAGACACGGTCACGTGGGTTTATACTTGTGAGCTGGGCAGGGACGTCGGCAGCGGCGGCTGGACAGAGGGCGAATGAGAAACAAAGACGCCTTTTCCGGCTACCATCCGACGATCAATTTTCTGTATTTTGCGCTTGTCCTCCTGTTCTCCATGTGCCTCATGCACCCGGTCTATCTTGCGATTTCTCTGACCGGGGCGCTGGCGTATGATATCTACCTCAAAGGCCGGAAGGCGGCGCGCTTCGCCGTCATGGGACTTTTGCCCATGGCGGTGTTTGCTGCGCTCGTCAACCCGGCCTTTAACCATGAGGGCGCGACGATCCTGACCTATCTGCCCTCCGGCAACCCCCTGACGCTGGAGAGCATCCTCTACGGACTGGCCGCGGCGCTGCTGCTGGCCTCGGTGGTGCTGTGGTTCCGCTGCTTCAGCGCCGTCATGACCTCCGATAAATTCATCTACCTCTTTGGCCGCGCCATTCCCGCCCTGTCGCTGGTGCTGAGCATGACGCTGCGCTTCGTGCCCCGCTTCCGCCGCCAGTTCCATACCGTAGCCCAGGCCCAGCGCTTTATGGGCCGCGACACGGAAAACGGCAGCCCCCTCCAACGTGCCAGAAACGCCATGAAGGTCTTTTCCATCATGGTCACCTGGAGCCTGGAGAGCGCCATCGACACGGCGGACAGCATGCTGTCTCTTATACACATCTGACGCTGCCGACGATCGCATAAGTGTAGAT
>OWJI01001959.1_pt1 | contig 11907 bp, 9 predicted proteins | sample 1732541 | NCBI WGS metagenome assembly OWJI01 (sample SAMN05065727, study PRJEB22554) | human gut metagenome | biome: ENVO:2100002; feature: ENVO:00000062; material: ENVO:00002003 | host: Homo sapiens | place: USA
AATGTAAAAAAGAACCAACCGTCTGTCCCGCCGAAAGCTGGAATCTTGAAAGCTATTGGTGCAACGGTGCGCTTAAATGCTGGATTAAATAAGGAGACCTGTAATGAATAGACTACCGACTCTTTTGCTTGCAGCGGTATTCACCGCAGCGGCGCTTATGTCTCAAACTCTCGCTCAGACCTGTGTCACCCCGCCTTCCTGCGAAGAGCTTGGATACACTCTCTCCGCTGATGACTGTATAAATATGCACGTCCTAAAGTGTCCTTTTGATAAAAATAAACTTTATTGCAATAATTTTATTTGCCCGGACAGCTATAATCTAACAACCTGCCCAAACGGTGGCACTTGTGACTGGTGCGGAAACAAAGCCAGCCTTAAATCATGCAATATAGGCTATTTCGCTATAGACAACTCTTGCGGTCTCTGCAGCCCTTGTTCGCTGGACTCTTTCGATCCCATGAAAGGATATCAAATTCTTCGATACTTTTCTGTTAATAGTAATAATTGTTTAGCACCCACCCCCAATATGGTGATAGAAATAATTTACACCTGCTCAAACTACGAAACATATTCAAAGAAAATCGTGCCCATGCAGTTTTCCACCCAAGAAGAATGTCAAAAAACAGTTGAATTTATTGAAAACATATATAATGTAACGCCCATAGCCCCAGACACATATAATTTTATATACAAACATACGGGCGTATGTCCGAAATAAAATGAAAAAAATACCCGGTGATGAAAACTTTCTAATTTTAGAAAAAATCTCATCACCAGAGTATTTTTCTCGCAGATGCGAAACCTTTACCGCATTTTCATATTCTTCAGTCCCGGCCGCCCGGTCTTGCGGGCCCGTTTCTGAATCTTACGCTTCATAATATTTTCTTCGTCAAAGGTTTCTCCGATAACCGCAAACATCATCGGCACAAACAACGTTGCCACGAAAGTCGACAGTATCATACCGCCAATCATTCCGGTACCGATGGCATGGCGGCTTCCCGCACCTGCACCGGTTGAAATCGCCAAAGGCAAAACACCGAAGGTAAAGGCCAGCGAAGTCATTACAATCGGGCGAAAACGAAGCTTGGCTGCTTCGATTGCTGCCTCGGCATACGTCAATCCTTCCTGAACTTTCATTACTGCAAACTCTACAATCAAAATTGCATTTTTTGCAGCCAGACCGATTAAGGTAACCAAACCGACCTGAAAATACAGGTCATTTTGAATACCGCGCATCCAGGTTGCCATCAGGGCACCCAATACGGCAAAAGGAACCGAAAGAATAACCACAAACGGCAACGACCATTTTTCATATTGAGCCGATAAAATCAGGAAAATCATAATCAAGCCGAATATAAAGGCTTGGGCCGAAGCACCGCCGGTCAGCTTCTCCTGATAAGCGGAACCAATCCACGACAAAGAATAATCGGCACCCAACACCTCCTGAGCCACTTCCTCCATTGCCGCAATGGCCTGACCGGAAGAATATCCCGGCGCCGGATCACCCAATACCTTGGCCGCAGGAAAGATGTTGAAACGGTTGACCAGCTCCGGTCCGGTAACCCGTTCGACATTCAAAAGCGTCGCCAAAGGCACCAGTTGACCGTTGTTTGACTTGACATAAACATAACGCAAATCATCGGGAGTCCGACGGAATTTCGATTCCGACTGCAGAGTAACCCTGAAGTTACGTCCCATATAGGTAAAGTCATTAACGTACAAACTGCCGAAAGTCGACTGCATTACCGCATAAATGGAATTAATCGGCACGTCAAGAATACGGGCTTTTTCACGGTCCAAGTCAATCCGATATTGCGGCGTACTGACCGAAAAAGTGGTTTTGACGTTGGTAAGTTCCGGCCGCTTGTTGGCTGCATCAATAAACTCCTGCGTCTTGGCCATCAGTTCCTGAGAAGTCGCGCCGGCACGGTTTTGGATATACCCCTCAAAACCTCCGGACATACTCATACCCATAATCGGAGGCATACTGAAAGCATAGCCTATGCCTTCGGGCTGGCTCATCCCTATGCCGGTAAATGTCTTGGCCAAAGCTTCCGCCGTCTGGTCAGCCTTATTGCGCTCATCCCAATTTTTCAAAATGATAAAGCTGATGCCGGAATAGGTATTCTGACTCGAAGACAGCATATTATAGCCGTTAATCGTCAAAACGTCAGCAACATTGGGATTATCACGAACCATTGCGGAAACCTTGTCGGTAAACTTGGCCGTCCGCGGCAGCGACGACGCCTCCGGCATACTGTAAGCCATCAAAAGGTTACCCTGGTCTTCGTTGGGAACCAAACCACTCGGAACAATCCTGAACAACAAAATAATGAAGGCAATAACGCCGAGAAAACCGCCGACTGCCGTTTTACGATGTTCCAAAAAGAACTTGACCCCGGCCAGATACCAGTCGGTCACCTTCTGAAAACCGTCGTTAAACCACTTGAATATGCCCTTAGGCTCCTTATGCTCCCGGTTGGGCTTGATAATCAGAGCGCAAAGAGCCGGTGTAAGCGTCAACGCAACCAATGCGGAAATTAACACGGACACGGCAATAGTCACCGAAAACTGTTTATACATAACACCGGTCATCCCGCCCAAAAATGCAATCGGCAGGAAAACCGAAGACAGCACCAGCGCCACCGCGACAACAGGTCCTGAAACCTCTTTCATAGCCTTGATTGCCGCTTCTTTGGGAGAGAGTTTTTCCTCCGACATCAAACGTTCGACGTTTTCCAGCACGATAATCGCATCGTCAACCACGATACCGATTGCCAAAATCAATCCGAACAACGTCAGCAGGTTAATTGAGAACCCCAGAACATACATGCCGGCAAAAGCGCCGATAATCGACACCGGAACCGCCAAAATAGGAATCAACGTTGCCCGCATATTCTGTAAAAACAGATAAACAACGACGATAACCAGCAAAACCGCTTCGAAGAAAGTATGAATAACCTCATTAATCGACACGTTTACAAACAAGGTCGTATCATAAGGAATCTCATACGTGATTCCTTCCGGAAAATTCTTTGACAGCTCGGCCATTTTGGCCTTAACCAGATTGGCCGTCTCCAAAGCATTCGCTCCCGGCTGCAGATAAACTGCAAAAGCAACTGAAGGCTCTCCGTTGAATGTTGAGCTGACACTGTAATCCTGAGCACCGAGTTCAATCCGCGCCACATCTTTCAAGCGCAGCATTCCTCCTTGGGCGTCAGAAGTGAGAATAATGTTTCCGAACTCTTTTTCATCAACCAGACGGCCTTTGGTGTTAACCGAATACGTAAACGGAACCGCCTCGTCCATTGGTTCTTGTCCGAACTGTCCGGCGGCAAATTGCGAGTTTTGTTCCTGAATCGCCGAAATCACATCCTGCGGCGTCAGATTATAATCTGCCAATTTATCCGGACTCAGCCAGATACGCATTGAATAATCCTGGCTCGCAAACAGCGACGCACTGCCTACGCCCTTAATGCGCTTAATCTCATCAATAACATTCAACAAAGCATAGTTTGACACATAAACCGTGTCATAGCGCGATGATGTGGAACGCATGGTGACAACCTGCAAAATTGAATTAGATTTTTGCTCCACCGTCACGCCCTGCTTGGTCACTTCCGAAGGCAGCTTTGAAGTTGCGGCCTGAACCTTGTTGTTTACGTCAATCGTCGCCTGATCGGGGTCGGTACCGATGTCAAAAACCACGCCGATTGTCAGATAACCGCTTGATGTGGCGTTGGAATACATGTAAATCATATCCTTCACGCCGTTCAGCTCCTGCTCAATCGGCGCCGCCACCGTATCGGCCAGCACTTCTGCCGTTGCTCCCGGATATACGGCGGAAATCTGAATCTCCGTAGGTACGATATTCGGATATTGTTCAATCGGCAGCACCTTCATTGATACCAAACCGGCCAAAACGATAATCAAAGAGATAACCGTTGCAAAAATCGGCCTCTCAATAAAAAACTTTGAAAACATTTCTTTTATCCTGTAATGGTTAAGCTGCTTCGTCGGCAATCAACTGCGGTTTTACCGTCATTCCCGGGCGGATTTTCATAACCCCGCTGACAATGACCACATCACCCGGCTTCAAACCGCTGTCGATAATCCAGCCTCCGTCTTTGGTCATCAGGCCGGTCTGAACGCTGACAGATTCTACAACGCCTTGTTCGTTGACGCGATATACGAATGCGCCGTCGGATGCTTGCATAACGGCTTCCTGCGGAACAACCAACGCATCAATTCTGGTCAGCCCTTCCATAATCAGACGCAAAAACTGCCCCGGACGCAAACGAGCTTCCGGATTAGGAAAGACCGCTCTCAATTTAATCGTTCCCGTCTTCTGGTCAACATTGGAATTCATAAAATTGATTTCGCCTTCAAGCGGATACACAACGTCATTGCCGAACCGGACTTTGGCTTTGATTTCGTTTTGGTTCTCCGGATTTCTGATCAAACCGCGGTCAACCATATTGGTCAAAGAAAGTATCTCATTTTCCGATGCCGAAAAAATCACATAAATCGGATCCAGCTGGGTAATATGCGTCAACAAGCTTGAATCGCCGGTTGCCGAAATCAGGCTTCCTTCAGATTGAACCTCCATGCTGGTAATGCCGCTGATCGGAGCTTTGACCGTCGTATAATCCAAATTCAGCTGTGCGGCGTCAACTTCAGCCTGTGCCAGTTGTGCAGAAGCCGCAAGTGAATCCAAATTGGCTCTGGCATCGTCACGGGCTTTTTCACTGGCATATTTTTCTTTATACAGCTTTTCCGTACGCTGCCATTGGGTTTCGGCATTTTTCAGTTCAGCATTGACTTGGGCAAGTTTGGCCTTGGCCTGGTTTAAGGTTACCTTAAAGGGTTCCGGATCAATCTGGAACAAAACGCTGCCTTCTTCAACTTGCGAACCTTCGACATAATTCCGCTTCAAAAGGATGCCGCCGACCCGGGCGCGAACCTCGGTTTCTTTAGAACCTTGCGCTCTGGCTGCAAATTCAAAACTCAGCGGAATGTTCTGAGGCTCAACTTTTACGGCCGCTACGGTAGGAACCTGCGCCGCATCTCCCGCGCCGCTTTCTTTCTTACAACCGCCGAGAGCCAAAACGGCTGCCAGCATCACAAATGCTTTACTCTTAAAAAACATATCAATATCCTCTGCTTAAACTAATCCTGACATATAAGTTACAACAAATATAGCAAATTTCCATACAAATATGCATAAATATAAAATTGGGGATATTTCGGAACTTATATTGCACAAATGCGTTGAAAAACGGCTCTCCGGGATTAGGTATAAGGACAGCTGATGAAAATGAGCAGACTATTCATATTGTTTTAACAAGCATTTAAGGAGAATTAAAATGACTGAAGGCGTTCGTTTTCCAACTTTTGCATTCATTACCGGCGGTGCCGGACAGGCTGACGACGGTATTCCTCCCCAACCGTTTGAAACCTTCTGCTATGACTCTGCCCTGATGCAGGCCAAAATCGAAAACTTTAACGTTGTTCCCTACACTTCCGTTCTGCCTAAGGAACTGTTTGGCAAAATCGTTCCCCTGAACGATAAAATCGTCAGCCAGTTCAAACACGGTGCCGTTCTGGAAGTTATTATGGCCGGCCACGGTGCCAGCCGCGACCAGCACAAAGCCATCGCAACCGGTTTGGGCGTCTGCTGGGGAAAAGACAAAAACGGCGAACTCATCGGCGGCTGGGCAGCTGAATACGTTGAATTTTTCGATACGCAGATTGACGATGACATCGCCAAAGGACATGCCGAAATGTGGTTGAACAAATCCTTGAATCACGAATTGTCAATCCGCGGCGTTGAAAAGCACTCTGAATTCCAGATGTGGCATAACTACGTCAACATCACGCAGCAGTTCGGTTACAGTCTGACCGCCATGGGCTTCTTAAACTTCGAACACGCCAACCCGGCTCAGGCTTAATTGCCGCCCGTCTCGGTGCACAGCCTGACCGCTGTGCCCGGGTCTGCGGGTTTTAAAAGTAAATTTAATCAAAAAATTTCAAGGATTTAAACAATGGCAGATAATCAAGTTTCTCAAACTTCTTCCGCCGACACGCCTGCCTCAGCTGCCGGCAGCTACAACAAAAACGGCCTCGGCGTTTTAGCCCTCGCCGCCATTGTCGTCAGCTCTATGCTCGGCGGAGGAATTTACAGCCTGCCCCAAAATATGGCCGCCGGAGCCTCTGCCGGAGCCGTTTTGCTGGCATGGCTGATTACCGGTTTCGGTATTTATTTTATCGCCCGTACGTTCAGTATTTTATCCATGGCCAAACCGGATTTGAAAACCGGTATTTACTCTTACAGCCGCGCCGGTTTCGGCCCTTACGTTGGCTTCACCATCGGTTGGTCGTACTGGCTTTGTCAGGTCTGTGGTAATGTCGGTTATGCCGTTATCACCATGGATGCCCTCAATTATTTCTTCCCGCCGTATTTTGCCGGCGGCAACAACCTCGCTTCCATCATCGGAGGATCGCTCATTATCTGGGGTTTCAATTATCTGGTTTTGCGCGGCGTACGACAGGCCAGTTATATCAACACCATCGGCACCATAGTCAAAATCGTACCGCTGGTTTTGTTCATCCTGATTTTGCTCTTCGTTTTCAAATTCTCCCGTTTTGATTTCGATTTTTGGGGTGAAGCCGTTTCAGCCAAAGTACGTCTCGGAGGCCTCAGCACACAGATTAAGAGCACCATGCTGGTAACCTTATGGGCCTTTATCGGCATTGAAGGCGCCGTCGTAATGTCCAACCGCGCACGCACGCCGGGTGACGTCGGCAAAGCGACCATTCTCGGCTTTATCAGCTGTCTGGCGATTTACGTCCTGCTGTCGCTGCTGCCTTTCGGCTATATGTCTCAGGCACAGCTGGCCGCCGTTCCCAACCCGTCAACCGCCGGCGTTCTGGAACATATCGTCGGTCCCTGGGGCGCCTGGCTGATGAACATCGGACTGTTGGTTTCGGTTCTCACCAGCTGGCTGGCCTGGACTATGGTAACCGCTGAAATTCCCCAGGCCGCGGCACAAAACGGAACCTTCCCCAAAGCGTTTACAACCGAAAACGCAAACGGTTCTCCCTCGGTATCCCTGTGGGTCACCAGCAGTGCCATGCAGCTGTTCCTTTTGTTGGTATATTTCTCTAACAACGCCTGGAACACCATGCTCAGCATCACCAGCGTTATGGTACTCCCGGCTTACTTCGCGTCCTGCGCTTATCTCTGGAAAATCTGCGAAGACGGAGAATACCCCGACACAATGCTGACCAAACGTTCTACCGCACTGATAACATCCGTCATCGGCTCTATTTACGCCTTGTGGCTGATTTACGCCGCCGGTTTGAAATATCTGATGTTGGCTGTTGTAATCATTGCACTTGGCATCCCCGTATATATGTGGGCCAGAAAGGAAAACAATCCTCAGGGAAAGGCCTTCACCCGCGGCGAATGCATTTTAGCCTCAGCCTTGGTTATCATCGCGATTGCGGCCATCTACGGCTTCAGCCGCGGACTGATAAGCCTGAACTAAATTATTTTAAGCACAAAAAAAACGGGGGTTGCCTAATACAACCTCCGTTTCTTTTATCGGTTCAAACCTAATAGTCTTACTCGGCAACATATGTTCGGTATTTTTCACGAATAAAACTCTGACAGTCTTTAACCGCCTGAGCATAATCGCTTCGTACATCCTGCCTGTGGCGCAACAAATCTGCCAAGATGGGAATATACTGCATAATCGTGCGCAGCATATGTCCCGGCTGTTTGATTAAATACTTCTTTTGCAGCTGCTCTCCGGAAATTCTCGCCTGCGCGTCAATTCCTTCCAGCTTAATCATAAACTTGCCTTCATAAGCGTCACACCTTCTGATAACATGCGCCCAAAAATGTAAAGCCGGTTCGCCGGAGCGAAGTTTCATACCGTTAAGCCATTTGAGCGTCTCGTCCACTTTTTCATAAATGGTCAAACGCAACAGCTTCATATCCGGAAACTGAAATTCCTGAGATGCGTACAAAATTGCGGAAAGACGCTGCGTTACCGCAACTATGGCCACGTCACTCCCAATCTTATGATTGAGCGCTTTCAGATTGTCGCCGGTATTGTTTCCGCCGTCGAGAACAATAATGTCTCCTTCTTCGACATACAAATTTTTTACCGTTGCTTTCAGCATCTGCCCTTCAGTCTGACTATACAGAAAGGTCGACAGTTTCCCCTTTCCGCCCAAACAAATCAACTTGCGCTTTTTGCCGGACGGACCGTTGTCGTCGTACAAACGCTTCAACTCCCACCAGAGCTTGGCTCCTTCAAAAGCGGAAGTCATATCATCGTCATAAACAACGACATAATCACAGTTTTTGAGTCGTTTGCCGCCAAAATACTTCGGCATACTCTCCACTCTGGTCAAAAACGGCTTATACGCAAAGTTCTTATCGCTCATAAAGTAATCACGAATACAAAACAAAACGTTGTTCAGCCGTGCATTACCGCGCAGCGTCAAAAACATATCCATCCTGGCCACAATAAGCGTTTCCTCCAGGTTAAAACCTCCCTTGCACAAAAGGGAAACAAAGTTTTCAGCCTGATTGTCCACGTCTTTTGCCATATCCAGAAGAGCAAACTCCGGCCCCGAATAAATGACCGGATACACAAACGTCTGTTTACGAATAATCTCGGCCAGCTGTCGGGCAATCATTCTCGACGGCAAATCGTTACCGCAGATAATCTGACTGACGGACGGAACGTCGATTAAATCAAAACAGTTTGACGGCGCCATAATATGCGCATTCAGATAGCGTGCCGCTATCAAATCCTTTTCTTTTTTCATGATGATTTATTTAATGTTAAAAAAAATAATTTTCCAGTCATCATACGAATATTAAGAAAGCGGATTGAACCTTTATCAATAATATTCCCACACAATAACTTTTTTAAGATGGTCTTACTATACGCTCATTTTAGACAAAAATCAATCTTTATTTTGCTTTTGCGAAACAAGCAAAAAGGCTCTGTAAAAATAGAGCCTTTCAATAACAACAAATCGGGCTACGCCGTTTTTTTCGTCAAATCATAACCACAGGCAAGGTCATACATCTCACTCACCGTACCTCCGGCCTCTGACATATCCGTCCTCGAACCGCTGTCTGCCCCGAATGTACTCAGCGCCTGCGTCAACAAATCCGATGCATTCTGAGATGACAAAGAGGATGAACTGTTTGAAGATGTCCCGTATGCTGTACCTTTCCGGCCACTATCCCGATAGCCTTTTTCTCCCCACTCCCAAATAGTACCATCCGGCTGAACCAAATCAGGCATATTATAATTTACATCCCAACCGGCTCCCGGTGTACCGACATTTTCAAAAATAATCTTATTTTTATAGTTTCCATATATAATTATATCATTCGGAGACATAACTATCGACCCCAAATCAAAACCGCCATAACACCATACCTCATCGTGGGAATCAATGTTTCTCAAAGTATCAATACCTGCCTCGTCAGTATTAATGCGGACAACATCTTTAACGTTATCTTCTCCACAATCAACATCATTAACCCCCGTTCCCGGATCAATGATATCATAACCGGTACCGGCAAGAATATTATCATTCCCGGTTCCTCCCTCTATGTAGTCATTCCCGGCACCGCCATCTATATTATCATAACCGTCACCACCATAAAGAAAGTCATTACCATCTTCTCCGTAAAGAAAATCATGCCCGCCATTGCCATAAAGCGTATCATCGTCGTTTCCGCCCCAAACTTTGTCAGCACCCATTCCTCCCTGATAAGAGTCGGTGCCGCCACCCAAATGAATGACGTTTATATCTCCTGCATCATCATGACTGCAATCAGAATCAAGAGAGCCTCCGTCAACAATATCCGTTCCGTCTCCACCGGTATATTCATCTGACCCTGCCCCCAGATAAACGGTATTAAAACCGGAGCCTGTTACAAAGTCCCGTCCGACAGTTCCATAATACTTATTATTTCCGCCGCCTAAATCAATTTCATTTATATCTTCAACCGTATCGGTTACCCCCAAATTACCGTTGCCGTTATCATGACTGCCATTGCCGTTGCCTCCGTCTACGGTATCATTGCCGTCACCACCAAAAAACTTATCGCTTCCGGCTCCCAAATAAACTTCATTGTAATCACTCGCCATCCCGTCATTGGTATAAACTATATCATCATCGCCGTAAGTATAGATATTGTTAAAACCGCTGCCGGAATAAACCGTATCAACAAACTGGCCACCCTCAACAAAATCATTTCCGTCTCCGGCATATATGGTATGGCTGCCGGTATCGGCATAAATAACGCTGTCTCCGGCGGTGTCTACAATATACGCACTTCCCGCTCCGGCAAAGACATACTTGTATTCATCTGAGGAAAACCTCACATACCAACCGTCTGACTGTTTGACCACCCCATATTTAATATTGTCCAAATCGATATTTCCGCTCACTAACGTGTTATACTTGTCCAATATATTCCTAACCGTCTTTATGGTAACATCCGTCGTATCCGTAGAATCCGGATCATAGAACGGATATTCAGCTCCGGCATAACTCCCTGTTAAAAACATTGAACAGACATTATTTATTCCTAAATACTTTTGCCCAAAATAGTTCGTACAAGTATTACAATTTCGGAATAGGAGATTATAATCAAGGTTAGTTGATAAGTCACTTAACAAAGTTGCTTCTAATTTAATTTTATTGAAAATATTTACAGCTATTTGATCTGTTGCTAATACATTGGTTGTTTGGTATTCAATTTTTCCTAAAAAATAGCTTGATGCTAATTGTTCTTCATTATTGTACCAAATATATGTGCCGACGACTTCTCCTGTAGCCTCATATAGTTCTCTATTTACTAGCTGATTGCGAATATCAAAGTTTATATTTCCATTATCTCTATATAAATCAACACTTTCAATCTTTGTTGGAACTCCATTTACATAAGTTATTAAATCATATCCGGTATGCTTTCCTACAGGAGTTTCTCCTGGTTCTTCAGGATTTAAGTCTACATTGACATTTCTTGAGTGAGCTCTTAATTCGTAAGTGACAGTCATAAAAGTATCTCCTTAATTAAAAGTGAAAAGAAATTAAAATAAAATAAACAATTAAAGCCATAAAATTTTTATGACTGTATTTAAAATATCTAAAACAATATTGGGGAATTAATAATGCGAATAAATTAAATAAATTAACAAGTATTAAAGAAAAAAAAGTATATAAAGGAACATGATTCATTCCATTTTCTACAATAAAATATGAAATAAAATATATAATATTAAATGATTGTAATATTATACCTGCTAAAATAGATGCTCCAATTGTCAAAATTAAAACAATTGTAAATGTATATATTGCGTTAAACTTAATAAATTTTTCTTTCGTTAAGATACTTGCCGCCATTAATTCACCAATTCCAAATATCAACGAAACAAAGAAAAAGATTCTTATAATTTTATCTGTTGTTAATATTTCAGCTAACTTGCTTTGGTAGTAATCGTAAAAATAGAATTGCAAACTCATTAGCACTACACTCCACAATACGGCAATAAGTAAAGCTATTTTTCTATTTATCTCTTTATTCATAAAGCTAGTCTCCTCATACCTAAAAACAAAAAAACTTCCTCAAGCGGCATACCCATGCGGCTTCGGCCCCCTTTCGCCCCAACACCAGATGCCAAGATACCATCGCCCCAGAAATTTTTCCAAAGCTTCAAAGCTTGGCGTTGCTTTTGCCACTGCGGAAACAGCATATACACTACAACAAAAAACAATAACAAACTCAAACACCGGCTAATCACTTTTTACTCCTGAACAAACATAAAAATTTACTTATATATGACATTAAAACTAAAGGTTTAA
>OWJI01001965.1_pt1 | contig 11883 bp, 9 predicted proteins | sample 1732541 | NCBI WGS metagenome assembly OWJI01 (sample SAMN05065727, study PRJEB22554) | human gut metagenome | biome: ENVO:2100002; feature: ENVO:00000062; material: ENVO:00002003 | host: Homo sapiens | place: USA
CTACACTTATGCGATCGTCGGCAGCGTCAGATGTGTATAAGAGACAGCATCAAAGAAATACCAGAGAAGATAGTGATAAGGCACAGCAACCAGTCCCGTAAGCAGCCCCACGAATATGCTCACGAAATACAGACGGGCATCAATCAGCTTCAGTTTCCATATTTGCCATTTGCGCAGATTGCTCCACTCCTTCCACTTGTTTTTCCATTTCTCCAGTTTCATATCCGGAATAAACAAATGGAAAAGAGAAGGGTTTATTTAAACAATGGCTTTAATAGTTCCGGTATTTCTATTTCATTTGCTTTCAGCGCTTCCAAACATTCACGCCCTTTATCGGATAAAGTAAAATGCATCTGCCGTTTATCCTTATCCCCCAAATTACGGACGATTAATTCTTTCTCTTCAATGGAACGGATGACTTTAGAGGTATGCGAAGCAGACAGACCTGTGTTTTCCGATATTACACTGGCTGTCAGCGTATCTCCGCCAATGCAACAAAGTGCCATTGCCTCATTCAATGACACTCCATATTGTTCCATCAAGCGGGTTTCAAGTTCAGAGAGAGCCTTGAACAGCTCTCTCATGACACATATTGATTTTATTTTCTCCATGCAAATTTAAATAAACAAGTTTACATTCGCCTGTTCGGCACGGTTCATATAGGTTGCCACTCCGCCAATAGTCACATGATCCAGCAATTCCTCACGTTTCACACCCATTACATCCATTGACATCTGGCAAGCTATAAATTCCACTCCGTTCTGAATGGCTTGAGTACGCAGAGATTCCAGTGAGTCGATATTTTTCTTATTCATGATATATCGCATCATCCTGGCTCCCATTCCACCCATATTCATTTTAGACAATCTCAACTTTAAAGAACTGGAAGGCAGCATCATGCCGAACATCTTCCCCCAGATATCTTTCTTCACCGCAGGCTTGTCCAATCTTTTGATAGCATTCAGCCCCCAGAAAGTAAAGAAGATGATCACCTTCTTTCCCGTAGCCGCCGCACCGTTTGCGAGTACAAAAGTAGCTAAAACTTTGTCCAGGTTGTCACTGAACAGAATAAAAGTTTTCCCTTTATCCTCCCGGCAAACCTCCGAGGAAGAAGATTGCGGAGTACTTTTCTCAACAATTACCTCATACTTTCCTGCTCCTGACTTTACTGAGACAAAACGGTTCCCGGTAGTCTGGCACCATGCTTCGGCATCGCGGGGGAAACCGGCATCCGTAGCGACAATCTCCAGACGTTCGCCGTCCGCCAGTTCTTCCATACTCTTCTTCAGCTTCATGATAGGACCGGGACAAGATATGCCACAAGCATCCACTTTTATTGCTTTCATAGAAGGAATGACGGAAGAGGCAATAGTATAAGCTTCAGCAGAATCTTTACTGTGTTCAGAATGATCAACTTTTGAAGAATCAGAACTTGAAGATCCGGAATTTGAGAACTCCTTCGGCTTGGGCAGAGGAGCCGTTGCCGCTTTATACAGTTTCAAACCTCCTATTAAATTCCTTACTTCCCCAAAGCCATTCTGTAACAATATATTAGAAGCCAGATACCCTCTCAACCCCACTCCACAATACAAATAGACCGGCTTATCCTGAGGAATCTCTTTCATCCTTTCGCGCATATCATCCAAAGGAATATTGACAGCCCCCTTCAAAGCACCGAGTGCAAATTCATCGGGAGTACGGACATCAACCAACGTAACTTTACTCAAATCGGCAGCCTGCAACTCGCGCCAATAAAGAGGCTTCATCTTTCCGCTCAGTATATTTCCGGCTACATATCCGGCTACTGCTACAGGATCTTTTGCCGAAGAGAAAGGAGGAGCGTATGCCTGCTCCAAAGCCATCAAGTCATATACAGTTCCGTTATGCTTAATCACTTGCGAGAATTCGTCAATACGTTTGTCCACTCCGTTATACCCCACAATCTGCGCTCCAAGTAATTTCCCGTTCACAGGAGAGAAGGTTATTTTAATGGACATCTGTAAAGCATCGGGATAATATCCCGCATGGGAACCGGAATGGATGGTTGCCGACAAATAATCAATGCCTGCCTGTTTCAACCGCTTTGCCGGAAGGCCTGAAGCAGCGACAGTCATATCAAAAATTTTGGCAATGGAAGTACCGACAGCCCCTTCGTATGTAACCTTATTTCCAAAAACCATGTTATCTGCCACAATACGCGCCTGACGGTTGGCCGGACCAGCCAGATAATTCAACCACGGTCTATCAGTCAGCGGATGACGGAACTCGATAGCGTCGCCCACCGCATAAATATGCTCGTCGGAAGTCTGCAAGTAATCGTTCACCTTAATGCCGCGCATCTCCCCTATCTCCAGTCCGGCCTCTGTCGCCAATGAAGTATTGGGACGTACCCCGATGGATAACAACACCATATCGGCAGGCAGCCTTTCGCCCGATTTAAAAATAACCTCCAGTCCGTTGACCGTGCGCTCGAAAGAAGCCACCGCCTTTTCCAGGTAGAGATGCACTCCTTTCTGCAACAAATGCTCGTGCACCAAAGAAGCCATAGAGAAATCAATAGGAGCCATGACTTGATTTGCCATCTCTACAACCGCCACTTCCGCACCGGCTTCCTGCAGATTCTCCGCCATCTCCAACCCGATGAATCCGGCCCCGATGATTACCGCCCGTTTCACCTTATGCTGCTGCAAGTAACTCTTGATAGCATCGGTATCATTCACATTACGTAGGGTAAAAATTCCTTCATTGTCAATGCCCGGCAAGGGAGGACGAACAGGCGACGCACCCGGAGAAAGCAATAATTTGTCATAACTCTCCGTATAAGTTTTCCCGTCGGAAGTACGAATATCCACTGTCTTATCGGCAGAATGGATGGCTATTACCTCGGACCGGGTACGCACATCTATGTTAAAACGTTTCCCGAAAGCCTCCGGAGTCTGTACAAACAATTTTTCCCGCTCCGCAATCACACCTCCTATATAATAAGGCAGACCACAATTGGCATACGAAATGTATTCTCCCTTCTCGAACAAAATGATTTCCGCCTGTTCCGTGTTTCTTCTGATACGTGCGGCAGCAGTTGCACCTCCTGCTACGCCTCCTATTACTATATACTTCATAATCGAACTATTTTATTTGATTTAATATTTTCCAATGGAAACTTTATGCAAACATACATGATATTTCTTATAATAAAAAGTTTCCTATGGAAAATATTATCAAGTTAACTCTTTTTAAGGAGAAAGAACATTCCAGGTATTAAATAGACAATCTCTATTGTTGTTTGATATTTTATTCCCTACCTTCGCAATAAATTTCAAAATAAATAAGAAATTGAATCGAACAGACGCACATCATGTTATCTAAAATAGACTTGACGCAGGGAGGCATCACCGGCACTCTGCTACGTTTTACCTTACCTATGATTATAGGCTCACTGCTACAACAGTGTTACAACATAGCCGACACGCTGATTGTAGGACAATGTATAGGTTCCGGCGCATTGGCCGCCGTCGGTTCCGCCTACACGCTGATGGTTTTCCTTATTTCCATCCTGCTGGGATTGTCCATGGGAAGCGGAACCGTTTTTTCCTTGCAATATGGAGCCGGACGGACGGATTCCCTACGCCGTAGCATCTATGTATCCGTCCTGCTGATCGGCACAGTAACATTGATTCTAAATATAGCGGTTTTCGTCTGGATTCATCCCATCCTCAGGATATTGCAGATTCCCAAAGATATTTATGGCATGATGTATGATTACTTGTGGATTATCTTTTGGGGAATCGGCTTTACCTTTATCTATAATTTCTATGCGGCATTGCTGCGTGCCATAGGAGATGCCGTCACTCCTCTTTGGTTTCTGGCGGTTTCCGTTGTACTGAACATCGGGCTGGATTTGTTCTTTATCTTGCAGTTGGATTGGGGAATCAAGGGAGCAGCCATCGCCACGGTAGCCGCACAGGGAGTATCCGCTTTGGGAATTATGGGATATGCCTACGTGAAATACCCCGAACTGAGATTACACCGCAACGACCTGCATTTCGACCGTCACTGCCTGAAAGAGATCACTTCGTTCTCCGCACTGACCTGTGTACAACAATCGGTAATGAATCTGGGCATTCTCATGGTACAAGGATTGGTCAACAGTTTTGGCACTGTAGTCATGGCCGCCTTTGCGGCAGCAATAAAAATAGACTCGTTTGCCTATATGCCGGTACAGGAATTCGGAAATGCCTTTTCCACCTTTATTGCCCAGAACTTCGGAGCGAGAAAAGAGGAACGGATCCGCAAAGGAGTGAAAAGTGCCTTGATTACCACCGTTCTCTTCTCTCTGGTCATTTCCATTCTGGTCTTTTTATTCGCCAAACCATTGATGCTGATTTTTGTCCGCCCCCACGAAACGGAAATTCTGAACATCGGTATCAGTTATTTACGCATCGAGGGAGCGTTTTATTGCGGAATCGGGATTTTGTTCCTGTTATACGGATATTATCGTGCCATCCGTATGCCGGGAATGTCCGTAGTGCTCACAGTGGTATCGTTGGGAACCCGTGTAGCCCTTTCCTATTGGCTTGCCGGCATTCCTGCCATCGGGGTCATCGGAATCTGGTGGTCTATTCCTATCGGATGGTTTATAGCGGACGTCATCGGCATCATATATTATAAGTATCGAAAAAGCTCCCAAACAATTGAATTTAAATAAATGTTTTTGTTAGTAAAAGACATACATACAACACCTTTTCATCTAAAATTTATGTATTTTTGTAGCCCTATAGAAAAGAACAGACATACAAATGATGGAAGAAACAACCTGCAAACCTGATTATTCGAATTCGATGGCGGAACATCTGGGTATCCGGTTTCTACCCTCCACCGAGGATGCGGTACATGCCGAAATGCCTGTAGACCATCGTACTTCACAACCCTTTGGTATGTTGAACGGCGGCGCGTCACTGGCTCTGGCCGAGATTGTGGCAGGGCATGGCTCTACGTCGCTATGCCGGGAAGACGAATATGCCTGCGGAGTACAAGTAAGTGGAAATCATCTGTCGGCCGTGCCCGTCGGAGGCAAAGTATTCGCCACCGGCAAACTGATTCACCGCGGCAGATCCTCGCATATATGGAATATAGATATCACCACTCCACAAGGACAACTGGTTTCTACTGTTCGTGTCGTTAATTTCATACTGAAAAAGAAATGAATCTACCAGATATACATACGCAAAAATTATTGGATTGCCTGACACACAGCCGCCTCGGTTTCGCCCTCTACCGGTTACCTTGGACAGACGAATGCTACCTGGTATTGCAAACCTCGGGCGATGTGGAACAATTAGCGGACATTCAGGAACTGAATGGAAAGAAAGGATTTGTCATGGCTCCTTTCCGGATATCGGAGGAACATCCCTTGGTACTTATCCGTCCGGATGTCACCGCATACGACTGGAGCGAAATCAGCGAAGCACTGTCTTCACTGGAATGTGCGGATGCCCTGCTCACCTGCAAAAGCCGGCAGAGTGAACTCTCCCCTTTTGTTTCCGAAGAAACGGATAAAGAACAATATACCCGCGCATTCGGGCGTTTCATCACTCCCTTACAAGAGAAGCGGTTCCAGAAACTGGTTCTGTCACGTTCTTCCGCCAGACATATCGGAGATGATTTTTCACCACTCGGCGCTTTTGTCCGGGCCTGCAACAACTATCCGCGCATGATGATTTACCTATGCCACACCCCTGCTTCCGGAACCTGGCTGGGCAGCACACCGGAAATCTTATTAAGCGGACACGGCAAAGAATGGCACACCGTGGCCCTGGCCGGTACCATGCCGATGCAGAACGAAGTGATGCCGACAGACTGGGACAAGAAGAACCGGGAAGAGCAGGGCTATGTGGCTGATTACATCCGCCGGATCGCCAAAAGATTCGGCAACAAGATGACGGAAAAAGGTCCTTATACCGCCCGTGCCGGACAATTGGTACACCTCAAGACCGATTTTTATTTCTTGTTGAAAAATACAGACCATATAGGCGATTTATTGCAAGAACTCCATCCCACTCCCGCCGTCTGCGGCCTGCCCAAAGAGGAGGCTTTCCGGTTTATTCCGGACAATGAAGGGTACGACCGCAGTTATTATTCCGGATTCACCGGCTGGCTGGACACAGAGGGGCATACCGATATCTACGTCAATCTGCGCTGCATGGAAATAAAGCCGGGTGAAGCCATCCTGTATGCAGGAGGAGGAATACTGGCTTCCTCGGAAGTAGAATCGGAATGGATGGAAACGGGAGACAAGATGAATACGATGCGGAGCATCCTTCATCCTGACTTTATAAATAAATAAATGGAAACAATTAAAGTAGAAGAATAATGTATTCAGACAAAAAGAACATACTTCAGTTGGTGGCACTTCTCAAAGCGCACGGTGTGCGGAAAATAGTGCTTTGTCCCGGCAGCCGTAATGCTGCCATCGTACATACTCTGGCCAATATAGAGGACTTCACTTGTTATTCTGTAACCGATGAACGCAGTGCCGGTTTTTTTGCCATCGGCCTATCTTTACAAGGGGGAGGCCCTGCCGCAGTATGCTGCACTTCCGGTTCGGCCCTGCTGAACCTGCACCCTGCCGTAGCCGAAGCCTTTTACCAACAAGTACCTCTGATTGTCATTTCCGCCGACCGCCCCGCTGCCTGGATAGGACAAATGGACGGACAAACCCTGCCCCAGCCCCATGTGTTCGGAACGTTAGTCAAGATGTCTGTCAACCTGCCCGAAGTACATACTGAGGAAGACGAATGGTTTTGCAACCGCCTTATCAACGAAGCCATACTGGAAACCACCCACCACGGCAAAGGGCCTGTACATATCAATGTACCCATTTCCGAACCCATTTACCGCTTCACCGCCAAAACACTTCCCGAAGTACGTGTCATCACCCGTTATCAGGGACTGAGCGTGTATGACCGTGACTATAAGGAACTGATCGAACGGCTGAACAAGTACAACAAGCGCATGGTTGTGGTAGGCCAGATGAATCTGATTTACCTGTTCGAGAAAAAATATGTGAAACCGCTTTATAAACATTTCGCCTGGCTGACGGAACATCTAGGCAACCAGACCATCCCCGGCATTCCTATCAAGAATTTCGACGCCGCCGTTTATTCCATGACACCGGAACGCCAGGAAGACATGGCCCCCGAAATACTGATTACCTACGGCGGACACATCGTATCCAAACAATTGAAGAAATACCTGCGCAATCATCCCCCGCGCGAACACTGGCATGTTGCCGCCGACGGGAAGATAGCCGATTTATACGGTTGCCTGACCACCGTCATCGAGATGGATCCGTTTGAGTTCTTGGAAAAAATAGCTTTCCTGCTGGACAACAAACCTACCCATTATCCGCTGATGTGGGAAAACTATTGCAAAACCATTCCGATGCCGGACCTTGCTTATTCCGAAATCTCCGTTATCGGAAAACTCATCCGGGCATTGCCCGAACCCTGTGCCCTGCATCTGGCAAACAGCTCCACCGTGCGCTATGCACAGTTATTTACAGTTCCTCCCCAGGTGGAAATCTGTTGCAACCGGGGAGTGAACGGCATAGAAGGCTCCCTGTCCACCGCCATCGGTTATGCCGCCGCTTCCAGCAAGCTGAATTTCATCATCATAGGCGACTTGAGCTTCTTCTATGACATGAACGCACTGTGGAATCAAAATTACGGTGCCAACATCCGCATCCTGTTACTGAATAACGAAGGAGGAGAAATATTCCATACCCTGCCTGGAATGGACAAATCAAGCCGTTCCAGGGAGTTTATCACAGCCGAGCATTACACCACCGCCAAAGGCTGGGCGGAAGAACGCGGCTTTATTTACATGAAAGTGACCGGAGAAGAAGAGCTGGAAGAAGCGATGCAGCCATTCACCTCACCCGAGACACGGATGCAACCCATGCTGCTGGAGGTGTTTACCGACAAGGAAAAAGACACCACCCTGTTAAGAGAATATTATCACGGACTTAAAAATAAAAATGAATAATGGAAACAAGAGAATGGAAAACCATCAAAGAATATCAGGATATTCTGTTTGACTTTTACAACGGAATAGCGAAAATCACCATCAACCGTCCGCGTTACCGCAACGCGTTCACCCCCACCACCACTTCGGAAATCAGCGACGCCCTGTATTACTGCCGCGAGTGCCAGGATATCAATGTAGTGGTTCTGACCGGAGCAGGCGACAAAGCCTTCTGCAGCGGGGGAGATATGCACGTAAAGGGGCATGGCGGCTATATCGGCACAGATGGAGTTCCCCGTCTGAATGTGCTGGACGTACAAAAGCAAATCCGGTCACTGCCTAAACCGGTCATCGCCATGGTAAACGGTTACGCCATCGGCGGCGGTCATGTGCTGCATGTGGTATGCGATCTGACCATTGCCTCAGAGAATGCCATTTTCGGACAGACAGGTCCCAAGGTAGGCAGCTTCGACGCCGGATTCGGCTCTTCCTATCTGGCACGCATCGTAGGGCAGAAGAAAGCCCGTGAAATATGGTTCCTTTGCCGTCAATACTCCGCACAGGAAGCACTGGAAATGGGATTGGTCAATACAGTCGTTCCTTTCGACCGCCTGGAAGACGAAACCGTGGCATGGGCAGAAAAGATGATGGAGCACAGCCCGCTCGCTCTTCGTATGATCAAAGCCGGACTGAATGCCGAACTGGACGGACAAGCCGGCATACAAGAACTTGCCGGAGATGCCACCATGCTGTATTACATGACAGAGGAAGCGCAGGAAGGAGGAAAGGCATTTTTGGAAAAACGCAAGCCACGGTTCCAGGATTATCCGAAGTTCCCATAATCAGTGGTTCATTTTTCCGGTGGAGGACAACCCAATAGTCCTCCTTGCTTCCCATTAACCACTAATCACTAATAAGAATGTTCCAAACCCGAATTATAAAAAAACAATTACACTTCAAGCAACCGGCAGGTACTTCCAGAGGAGTATATACCACCCGGAATGTATGGTACATCCTCCTCACCGACACCGGCAGCCGCCACTATGGCGTGGGTGAATGTGCCCCTCTCCCTGCCCTGAGTTGTGACGATATCCCCTCATACGACGAGGTGTTGGCCACTGCCTGCAAGAACCTGGAAAAGAACGGGGAAATAGACCGGGAAGCCTTGCTTCCCTATCCGTCCATCCTGTTCGGTATGGAAACCGCCCTGCTGCATTTCCGGGCACGCAGCCTGCAATTCTGGCACACCCCGTTCAGCAAAGGCAAAGAGGGCATCCCCATCAACGGACTCATCTGGATGGGAAACTTTGACGAGATGTACCGGCGCATCGGGGAAAAGATGCAGCAAGGCTTCCGCTGCATCAAACTCAAAATAGGCGCCATCGACTTTGAAAAGGAACTGGAGCTGCTGGCGCACATCCGCCGGCATTTCACCCCAGCCCAAATCGAACTGCGTGTAGATGCCAACGGTGCTTTCTCTCCTGCCGATGCCCTCGAAAAGTTACATCGTCTTTCCGAATTCCAGCTCCATTCCATCGAACAGCCCATCCGTGCGGGGCAATGGAATGAAATGGCCCGGCTCTGTGCCGCCACCCCCTTTCCCATTGCACTGGATGAAGAGCTGATAGGCATCAACCGGCGCGACCGGAAAATAGAATTGCTGGAAACCATCCGTCCTCAGTACATTATCCTGAAACCTTCTCTGCACGGAGGAATCAGCGGCTCCGAAGAATGGATGGAACTGGCGGCTGAAAGAGGCATCGGCTCATGGGTCACTTCCGCTCTGGAGTCCAATATCGGACTGAATGCCATCGCACAATGGTGTGCCACCTTGCAGCCCGCCCTCCCCCAAGGACTAGGTACCGGCTTGCTGTTTACCGACAATATAGACTATCCGCTTCACATCGAAGGGGACTGCCTTTGGTTCCACCCCGAAGAACAAGAACCCGACTTACTAAACTGGCTGAAACAATGACAAAATTCTGCACCAATAGAAACAAACAGACCATTCTGATAGAAAGCATCCCCTACTCCAACTGGGAAATTGAAATGGTAAGAATGAATATCCCTGCCGACAACCGAAGTTTCCGGCAGGAACTTTTCTCCTTTCTTTCCGAATGGTTTGACCCGGCAGACACCCTGCCGGTACATACTTCAGGCTCCACCGGCAAACCCAAGGAACTGTATGTAGAAAAAGAACGCATGATGGAAAGCGCCTGCCTCACCTGTTCCTTCCTCGGACTGCAAAAAGAAGATTCCGCCCTGCTTTGTATGCCCTTGCAATACATTGCCGGAAAAATGGTGGTAATACGTGCCTTGGTAGCGGGACTGGACTTGCTGCCTGTCACCCCCTCCGGACATCCTTTAAAAGACCTGACAAAAGCACCCGTCTTTGCCGCCATGATCCCCATGCAAGTCTATAACTCACTGCAAGTTCCCGAAGAGAAAGCGATATTGCAACAAATCAGACACCTCATTATCGGAGGCGGTCCTATCGACTCCCAACTGAACGCTGCGTTAAAAGATTTCCCCCATGCCGTATGGTCTACCTACGGCATGACCGAAACCTTGTCACACATTGCCCTACGCAGACTGAACGGTCCTGAAGCTTCAGACTGGTACACCCCTTTCGAGAGCATACAGATCCGTCTGAGTAAAGAAAACACCTTGGTGATATACGCTCCCGAAATTTGCGAAAAAGAACTGGTGACCAATGACATAGCCGAGATAAACGGACAGAACCAATTCCGCATTCTAGGCAGAAAAGACAACACGATCAATACAGGAGGAGTAAAAGTGCAGATAGAACAAGTAGAGGCCGCATTGAAAGAACACCTGTCCGTTCCTTTCCTGATCACCTCCGCCCCCGACGAAAAATTCGGAGAAATCATTGTACTGCTTGCCGAAGGACAACTGCCCGACGACATAGAACAGACCTGCACACATCAATTACCTCCCTACTGGCGTCCCAAACGTTTTGTTCCGGTATTCAAACTTCCCCTGACAGAAACCGGGAAACCCGATCGTGCCATAGCCAAATTACTGGCGCAAAAATAACTCCGATCCATTCATAAAGGGTGAATTCAAAAACCAATCAAACGGTCTTTTTGAATTCACCCTTCTTTCTGTAAAAAAGAATAATTTTCCGTGTTCTCCTACAACTTACGGAAAGCTCAAATTGTTTTCCTATCAGTATATTAAAAAAATCAAATACACGTAGTTTTTTTCCGTTTTATTTTCCCTTATGTCCACTACTCCCGGTGGAATGTATCATTAAATTCTAATTTTGTGAAGCTAGATTTGATACAAAGTATGTTATATAATAACCCAAAACCACAGGATACCAAAGAAGGACTGTCCGACCAAGATTTCAGTATTTATATGGATGCGCACACAGTGCCTTTCAGCAAATACCCCTCTTATATGCCGGCAGGAGTTTTGGGTATATGTACCGAAGGAAATGCCGAGATCCAGGTTGGCCTCCGGAAATATGTTATTTGCGCAAACGACATTCTTATTTTCATGCCGGGATTCCTGGTTTCATTTATAAAATCCAGCCCGACTTTCACCATCGACTATTGTACTTTTTCAAATGTCCTTTTTTATGACGTGATCAATGGAAGTATCAAACGTTTTCCGACCGGTTTTCATACCTACACCCAGACCCACTGCGTCTATTCGCTATCCCAAGAGAAAGCGGAACAGTTCTCCATCTATTTCCGGTTATTATACAACAGAGCCACTTCGCCAACTTATTTATTTACAAAAGAATCTATTACCAATCTGCTGAAATTACCTTTTCTGGAACTTTATGCCTGTCTCTTATACACATCTGACGCTGCCGACGATCGCATAAGTGTA
>OWJI01001968.1_pt1 | contig 11860 bp, 9 predicted proteins | sample 1732541 | NCBI WGS metagenome assembly OWJI01 (sample SAMN05065727, study PRJEB22554) | human gut metagenome | biome: ENVO:2100002; feature: ENVO:00000062; material: ENVO:00002003 | host: Homo sapiens | place: USA
GAGCAGCAGATGCAGCCGGCGTTCAGCTCATTGATCTGGATGCCGGACTCCTTCAGGAAGCCGCCGTCGATGCCGATCTCACCGAACTCGTTCTCGATCAGAACGACCTGCTGGCCGGCAAAGGCCTCTTTGATGAGCTTTTTGATCAGGGTAGTTTTACCGGCACCAAGGAAGCCGGAGAAAATATCGATTTTGGTCATGATTCAATTGCCTCTTTCTTCGAATAGCACACAGAGCCGCAGAGTGCTGGCTCAAAAATCTTACACTCCTATTATAACAAGGCTGTCAATGGGAAAACGGCCTTTTTCAAGAAAAAATTGTAACTTTTTTTGCAAGAAAGTTGCGTTTTCGGGGAAAAGGCGAAAAATGTTCTCTTCTTCAGCGGGCTCGCCCTCTCCGTCACCTACGGTGACACCTCTCCCAAAGGGAGAGGCCTTGGCATAATGATATACTTTGCATGGACTGCCAAAGGCTCCCACTTTGGGGAAGCTGTCGAGCGAATGCGAGACTGAGAGGGCGAGGATGCTCCCCGGCAAGCGGAGGTCATTCCAAACCGTCCCGCCCCTGCATTGCAATCTTTTTCCCGGAATGATACAATAAGGCCAAACAGAAATGCACCGCTGCCGGGCTTTCCGGTGAGAGAAAAGGAAGCAAATCATATGAGCATGAATACCGTTCTAGAGCGCCTTGCCGCTCTGCGTGCCGCCATGGCTGCAAACGGCGTGGCCGTTTATCTGATCCCTGTGGGTGATCCCCACGCCAGCGAATACCTGCCCTGCCATTACACCAGCCTGACCTGGTTCTCCGGGTTCCACGGCGAGAACTCCAACTTCGTGGTCACCCGCACCGAGAGCGCCCTGTGGGCCGACGGCCGTTATTTTGTGCAGGCCGAGAAGGAAATTGCGGGTACCGAGATCAAGCTGCAGCGCATGGGGGAACCCGGCGTGCCCACCGTGGAGGAATACTGCGCAAATGCCCTGAATGAGGGCGAAGCACTGGGCCTGTGCGGCCTGACCGCCAGCACGGCCCTCGTGAACGACCTGAAAAAGGCACTGGAAAAGAAGGGCGCTTCCATCAAGACCCTGAACCTTGAGGACGAGCTGTGGACAGAGGGCCGCCCTGCCCTGCCGGATACCCCAGCGTGGATCCTGCCGAAGGAATATGCGGGCTTCTCCCCGGCGGAAAAGCTGGATCAGCTGCGCAGCAAGCTCAAGGAGCGGGGCTGCACCGCTCAGTTTGTGGGCAAGCTGGATAATCTGGCATGGCTTTTGAACCTGCGCGCCATGGACATTGAGTGCACTCCCTATGCCATGGCCTACTGCTATGTGACACCCCGCCGCGCGGTGCTCTTCATCAACACGGCCCGCGTCACCCCGGAGGCAAAGGCAGAGCTGGAAGCCAACGGCATCACGCTGGCGGAGTATGATGATGTGCTGAAGTCCCTCGCTGCTGAGACGGAACCCCAGACCGTGCTGGCCGAGTGCTCCACGGTGAACTACGCCGTGTATCAGGTGCTGGAGCAGAACCCTGCCCTCACCGTGAAGGACGGCACCGACCCGCTGCTGATGATGAAGGGCGTGAAGAACGAAACGGAGCTTGCCCACACAAAGCAGGCCCATATCCGGGACGCTGTGGCCATGGTGCGGTTCCAGATCGAGCTGGAAAGCCGCCTTGCTGCCGGTGAGACCCTGACCGAGCTGACGGTGGATGAAATTCTGCACAAGTACCGCAGCGCGGACGATAAATTCCTTGTGGAAAGCTTTGGCACCATTGCGGCCTACGGCGGCAACGCAGCCATGATGCACTACCACGCCACCCCGGAAGATCACGCTGTGCTGGAAAAGAAAGGCTTTCTGCTGGTGGACAGCGGTGCCACCTACATGGACGGCACTACCGACATCACCCGCACCTACCCGCTTGGCCCGCTGACCGAGGACGAAAAGCGCTTCTACACATGGACTCTGCAGAGCCACATCGACCTTGCCAAGGCCGTCTGGCTGGATTACTGCGAGTGTAAGATGATCGACACCATTGCCCGGGAACCGCTGTGGCGGCACCTCATCAACTACCGCTGCGGCACCGGTCACAGCGTCAGCTTTGTGGGCAATGTGCACGAGGGCCCCCACAGCCTGCGCGGCACCAACTCCGTGCTTATGCGCCCGGGCATGGTGGTCACAGACGAGCCGGGCGTTTACGAGACTGACCTCGTGGGCATCCGCATCGAGAACGAGCTGGTGTGCGTGCACAAGGCCGATAACCAGTACGGTACCTTCCTTGGTTTTGAACCGCTGATGTTCGTGCCCATTGCCACCTCTCCCATCCTGCCCGGTGTGCTGGATAAGGACGAGATCGCATGGCTGAACGATTACCACCGTCAGGTGTTTGCAAAGCTGGCACCGCACCTGAACGACGAAGAGCGCAGCTGGCTGGCGGAGAAGTGTGCCGCCATCGGCTGCTGAGAAAGCGCAAAAAACACCCGGAGCCGTGCAGGAGCCAGAGCGGCTCTCGGCGGCAGCCGGGTGCTTTTTATAGGGTCACAGCTTGCAGCAGTGCGTTTGTGGGGTGTCCAGCGGCGGAAGAGTGAACTCGTTTTCGCCAAAGGGCGAACGCAGGATGTCCGCCCGCGTTTCCGGGTAGATGCCAAGTTCGGTGTAGATGTCCCGGTACAGGAGCATCACCCGCCGCCGCAGCGAAAGGATGTCGGCGGTGGTCACTCTGGAATGGGAAACGCTCTGGCTGCACTGCAGGTAATAGTAGCCGATGTCCGGGATGGAAACGGCGGTGCGCACATAGCGCAGATATTCGGTGTTGAACAGCTGATCCTCCGCAAACAATTCTTTGCGGAAATAGAGGCTGTGCTTCCGCAGGAGGTCACGGCGGTAGAGCTTGTTGCAGGGACTGCCATAGTAGAAGGTGTTCGGCTTCTGGATCAGATGCTTTGCGTACTCCTGTCCGGTGTACACCCCGGCAGGCAGATAGCCATAGGCCCGGGTGCGGGGCGGATTGCGCTGGAGCACATGCTGCAGCGCCTTTTCCCATGGGCGGATGTGCTCCACATAGTTTTCCGGGTACACCATCCAGAAGGGCGCGATCACAAGATCGGCGGTGTGGGCCTCGGCGGCGGAGACCAGCTTTTCCGTAAAATCGGGGGCCAGCCAGTCGTCGCTGTCCACAAATTGGATGTATTTGCCGTGGGCCAGCGCAATGCCCTGATTGCGGGTATCCGCTGCGCCGGTGTTGGTTTTATCCACCAGTGCAATGCGGTGGTCGCTGGCGGCAAGGGCGCGGCAGACGGCAAGGGTGTCGTCGGTGGAGCCATCGTTCAGCAGCAGGATCTCAATGCTTTTATAAGTCTGGGCGCAAATGCTTTTGACACAGCGGGCAATGCACCCGGCAGTGTTGTACATGGGCACGATGATGCTTACAAGGGGAAATTCCATAGGTTCTCCTTTTCTCAGATGCGGCTGTGGGTGCGGGCAAATGCGTCGGAAAGCTTCTGCACCGGGCCGTTGGGCAGAGGGCTTTCAAACAGGCTCAGATAGATGCCGTGCAGCCGCAGGCGGAATTTATCGTACACGCCCAGCTGGATGCACAGTTCCTTGTAGGTGTGGTACATCCGGCTGCGGTGGCGCAGCATGTCCGCCGCGCTCACCTGCGTATGGCATACGCTCTGCGGGTTCTGGATGTAGCAGTAGGCGGCTTCGTCGATGGCGGCAAACCGCTGTGCCACCTGCAGATACCGGGTGTTGAACAGCTGGTCCTCGGCGTATACCACATGCTCGAACCGGATGTGCGCCATCTGGATGAGATCCCGGCGGTAGAGCTTGTTCCAGAGCACGCCGTAGTAAAAGGCAGCGGCATTGCCGGTGAGCTGCCACAGGTAATCCACCTTGTTGTACACCCCGGCGGGCAGCAGGCTGTACTCCCGGGTGTCGTAGCCGCCATCCTTGCGGGGCACCATCATCCGGTAGGGAGCCAGCACAAGGTCGGCATGGCTGCGCTGCATAGCAGCCACCAGGTTTGCGGTGCAGCCCGGCAGCAGGTGATCGTCGCTGTCCGCAAACTGGATGTATTCGCCGTGGGCAAGGGCAAGGCCGCAGCTGCGGGTGTCTGCTGCGCCGGTGTTGGGCTTGTCCACCACACGGATGCGGCTGTCGGCGGCAGCAAGCTTCCGGCAGACAGCAAGGGTGTCGTCGGTGGAGCCGTCGTTCAGCAGAAGGATCTCAAGCTCCGGGTAGCTCTGGGATGTGATGCTCTCCACACAGCGGGAGATGAAGCCCGCCGCGTTATAGGCGGGCACAATAACGCTGACAAGCGGCTGCGGCATGGCGGGTCCCTCCGTTTTTTCTTTTTTCGATGCAGCAAAGTTTTATTTATCATACTCCAGCCCTGCGCAAAAATCAAGGCGGGCGGCTGGCGGAAAGGAGAATGTGAGATGGTATTTCACATTGCGGTATGCAGCCCGGACGCGGCCTTGCGCAGTGGGCTGGAACGCCAGTGCATGGAATATTTTGCCCGGCGGCAGGATGCGTGCATCGTGCAGCAGCTGCCGGATGCAGATGCGCTGCTGCGCCGGGACACCGAGGGAGAACGGTTTGACCTGTATCTCATCGAGCTGGGCGCTGTAGCGGCCCCGGCAGGGCTTTCGGCGGCTGCGGAGCTGCGCCGCCGGGGCCGCAGGGCTCCGCTGGCCTTTGCGGCCCGCACACCGGCCCACGCCTACAGTGCTTTCCGGGTGGATGCCATGCAGTATCTGCTTCTGCCGGTGCACCAGCAGGAGCTTTCGGCCCTGCTTGCCCGCGCCACCGAGCCGGAGTACGGCCCGGCAATGACCGTTGTCACCGCCGAAGGCCTGCGGGCGCTGGCCTATGCGCAGATCGAATATCTGGAGTGCACCCACCATGTGGTGCACTTCCATCTGCTCAGCGGCGAGGATGTGGTGTCCCTTTCGCTGCGGGTGTCCTTTGCCGAGGTAGCAAAGCCGCTGCTGGAAGACGGGCGTTTTTTGCAGCCGCACCGCTCCTATGTGGTCAATCTGGCGGCGGCACAGCTGCTGACGGCGGGCGAGTTGCAGATGTGCAGCGGTGCGCGCATCCCCATCCCGCGCGGACGGGAGGGTGCAGTGCGCGAAGCCTTCCGCAGCTGGATCGACCGGTAAAATGGCAAACAAAAAAGAGCCGCTTTCACGGCTCTTTTTTGTGCCCGGAGATCAGGCATCGGGTTCGGTTTTGTGTTTCTTTTCCTTGTCGGAAGCATCCAGAACACCAAAGCCCCAGTGGTTGGCCATGTCCATGATGATCTTCTGGGGAGAACCGGAGGGATAGGCGTTCTCGGAGAACGCGGTCAGGAATTTATACAGCTGCGGCTGCACCTGATCGTACAGGCCCAGCTTTGTGTACAGCTCCTTGTAATAGCGGAACACCTGCAGTTTGTTCTGCACGATGGAAGCCAGATTGATCTGGGTGTGGCAGATGCTCTGGGGGTTCTGCACATAGTGGTAGCCCGCTTTGGAAATGGATACGAAAACATTGGCGTACAAAATGTATTCCAGGTTGAAAACCAGGTCTTCGGCCCAGCGCACCTCGCTGGTGAACTGAAGATGATGGTCTGCCAGAATATCCCGGCGGTAGAGCTTGTTCCACAGCACGCTGTAGAAGAAGGATGCGGGCTTCTCCATCAGGCGCAGGGCAAAGGTATCGCGGTCGTAGATGCCCTCGGGCAGGAAGCCGTATTCACGGATATCATCGGGCTTTTTCTCGGCATCGATGCCAAGGTTCTCCTGCAGGTTTTCCAGTGCCTGCGTGGCCTTGGAAGAGTTGGCGGGAATCACCATCCAGTAAGGTGCAATGACCAGATCGGCGTTGTTCGCTTCGGCAGCAGTCACCAGCCGCTCGGTAAAATCAGGGTCGAGATAATCGTCGCTGTCCACAAACTGCACATACTTGCCCCTTGCAAGGGACATGCCGCAGTTGCGGGTCTCCGACACACCGGAATTGGATTTGTCCACCAGAACGATGCGGGGGTCCTTTTCACGGAATTGCTCACAGATGGAAAAGCTTTCGTCCCGGGACCCGTCGTTGACCAGAATGACCTCGATATCCTTCCATGTCTGGGCACAAATGCTCTCCAGACAGCGGGCAACACTATTCTGCACGTTGTACACAGGCACGATAATGCTGACGAGTGGGTTGTTCATGACGGAAGGTCTCCTCTTTACGGATATTATACCTTTATATTAAAAATCACAGAGTGTATTCTCACAAATGAGGACACTTCCCCCTTGGGGCAGTCCTATTTATAATATCATACTCTTCTTGCGCACAAAATGCAAGAGCAAAGAAGGATCAGATAAAGAAAAGAACCGCACGCTGCGGCCCTTTTTTCTTACACACGTGTCCAGTCCAGCGCATCCCACCGGGGCACGAACTGGCTGCAGATGCGGCGCATCTCCGGCTCGTCGGCGGCAGAGGTGCGGTCTGCGATGCCAATGACGTAATACCCGGCCTTGTGGGCGGTGGCGGCGGCGTATACGGCATCCTCGCACACGGCGCAGGCGGCGGGGTCTGCACCGCCCAGACGGCTCATGCACTCAAAGAACACCTCCGGGCGGCTTTTGTGCAGCACGCCCCGCGCTTCCACGATGAAGGAGAAATACTGCGCGATGCCAAGCCGGGTAAGCACGGTGCGGCACTGTTCGGCCCAGGTGTTGGAGCAGATGCACATGCGTGCGCCCTCGGCCTGCAGCTTTGCCAGCATCGTGCGCACGCCGGGTTTCAGCTCCACGGTCTCGTACAATTCGGCGATCACCTCGCGCATCACGGAAAAATAGCTTTCCTCGGTCAGCGGCAGGCCGTACTCCCGGATCAGATACTGTGCGCCCTCCTGCATTCCCATGTTCAGCAGTGTGGCACGCAGATCCCCCCGCGGGGTGCGGCCATAGCGGCGCAGCAGTGCGTCGGGGGCACCCTCCCACACCACGGTCATGCTGTCGGTCAGGGTGCCGTCCATATCAAAGATCCATTGCTTGCAGTGCATTAGAATGCCTCCTTTTGAAATCCTGACAAGTATACCATGTTTCTTTGCCGGGAGAAAGGCATCAATTTACAAAAAACGGAAGAAATTTCTCTGGAAATATGCTATAATCTGAACAAAACCGGAAACGATCAAAGGAGGCGGATGCAATGGATGATCGCAGTGCTCCGTGCAAAGCTCTGGTGCTGGCGGGCGGCGGAGCCAGGGGCAGCTATCAGGTGGGTGTGTGGCGCGCGCTGATGGAGCTGGACTGGCACCCGCAGATCATTACCGGCACCAGCGTTGGCAGCCTGAACGGTGCCATGTTCGTGCTGGACCAGTACGAGACGGCCCGCGATATGTGGCTGGCCATCCGCAGCAAGGATGTGATGGAGCTGCCGGAGGAGGATGCCGACCTTTCGGCCCTGCACCAGTTCCTGCGCAGCGTGGTGAAAGCCGGCGGCATGGATGTGACCCCGCTGGAAGAGATCGTGGAGCGGGTGCTGGACGAGGATGCCCTGCGCGCGGCTCCCATCCGCTTCGGTCTTGTCACGGTGGAGCAGCGGGGCTTAAAGCCCCGGGAGCTGACGCTGGACGAGATCCCGGCAGGAAAGGTCAAGGACTACCTGATGGCCTCCGCTGCCTGCTTCCCGGCGCTGCGTGCGCGGGAGATCGACGGGGTCAAGTTTCTGGATGGCGGCTACAGCGACAACATGCCCACCGGTCTTGCCAAACGCATGGGCGCGGATGAACTGGTGTGCGTCGATCTGGAAGGCGTGGGCATCACCCGCCCCAACCTCACCGGCCTGCCCACCGTGATGGTGCGCAGCTACTGGGAGCTGGGCGATATCCTGCACTTTGACCCCGACACCGCCCGCCGCAACATCGAGCTGGGCTACTATGATACCCGCCGCGCTATGGGATATCTGCGGGGGTGTGCCTATGCTGTCTCCTGTGATGCCCAGAGCTGCGCGGACGCTGCTGCGTTCCACGCAAAATTTGAGCGAGTGCAAAAGGCCGTGCGGGAGAAATACCCGGTCACCCTGACGGCGGATGCGGCCCTGCTGCTGGCCAAGATGAAGGATGCCGACCTTGCCCCGCTGGAAGCCGCCGCGGAAGATGCCGGTGTGGACCCGGCCCATTACTACACCACCCATACTTTGTGCGATGCATTCCTTGCAAAGTGCGATCAGGCACGGATGCAGAGCTTTGCACCGCTGTTTGAGGGCAGTGCCGATGCGGCGCGGGCCGCACTGGCCGCGCTGCTGCCCAATACCTTTTTGCAGGCGCTGGTCTGGCGCACCCTGACCACGCCGGAAGCCGAGCTTTTGCCGGAGGTGACCGAACATGAAAGTGTATAAAGGTTCCTGCGCTTCTCCCGGCCTTGTGCTGGGGCAGGTGAGCCGTCTGGAGCACCATGTGGAGACCACGACCGTGGGCCCCTTTAAACCGTCCCGGGAGCTGCAGCTGCTCACCGATGCCATCCGCACGGCGCAGGACGAGCTGGAATCCATGGCAGACCGTGCCGCACCCAGCGAGCAGGCCATCTTCCAGTTCCAGAGCATGATGCTGGACGACGAGGGCATGATGAACGAGGTGCGCTTCTGCATCAATGCAGGCATTGGCGCGGCAGCGGCCATGAATCAGGTGGGCCAGCGCTACGCCGACCAGCTGGCCAACATGAAGGATAACCCTTACATGCAGCTGCGCAGTGTGGATATCCTCGACGCAAGCCGCCGGGTCATCAACATCATCACCAACCGCCCCCGCATGTGGCTGGCGCTGGATCACCCGGTGATCCTTGCCGCAGAGCGGCTGATGCCCACCGACCTGTTCAGCGTGCCCTCCGGCATGATTTTAGGCATCATCACGGCAGAGGGCAGCGGCCAGAGCCACGCGGCCATCATTGCCCGGGCAATGAATATCCCGGGCATCGTGCAGGTGGGCCGGGATTTTCTGGACGACTGCGACGGCCGCACCGTGATTCTGGATGCCACCGGGGGCCAGTGCACGCTGGACCCGGACGCTGCCGCCCGCCAGCAGGCCGAGACCCGCATCTGCGAGCTGCAGCGGGAGAACGAAGAGATGGGGCAGCTGCATGCTCTGCCCAGCAGGACAAAGGACGGCCAGCCCTTTGAGCTGCTGGCCAACTGCTTTGGGCCGGAGGACATCGACACGGCCATGCAGTCCGGTGCACAGGGCGTGGGCCTGCTGCGCACCGGCTACATGATGCTGCCGGGCCGCATTCTGGACGAGCAGGAACAGTATTTCTTCTACTGCTCCTGTCTTGCTGCCGCCAAGGGCTGCCCGGTAACGGTGCGCACCTTCGACTTTGGCTCAGACCGCACCATTTCCGACGCCTATCAGGGCCTGCAGTCTTCCAAGCTTGGCCTGCGGGGCATCCGCAACAGTCTGCGCCAGCCCCACCAGTTCGAGACACAGCTCTGTGCGCTGCTGCGCGCCGCCGCCCGCGGCCCGCTGCGGGTGATGTTCCCCATGGTGACGAATGTAGAGGACTGGGACGCAGCCATGCGTGTGGTGGAGCGCTGTCGCGAGCACCTGCGGGAGCGCGGCGTGGCGTTCAACGAAGATACAAAGTTCGGCGTGATGCTCAGCGTACCCGCTGCCTGCCTGACCGCTGAGGAATTTGTAGAGCACGGGGTCGATTTTCTTGTGGTCGGCACCAACGACCTGACCCAGTACACCCACGCGGCAGACCGGGAGCTTGCCAGCGCCGAGCACTACTACCGCCCGGCCAGCAAGGCCATGAAAAAGCTCATCACCATGGTGCTGGATGCCGCAAAGGCGCGCAATGTGCCGGTGACCATCTGCGGCCTTGCGGTGGGCAACCCGGCCAACACGGTGCAGTATCTGCAGCTGGGCCTGCGCAGCTTCTCGGTGAGCCCGCAGAACCTTTTGAATGTGAAGAAAGCTCTGCTGGAGCTCTGACGCTCCAAACCATTTTTGACACAGCAGCCCGGAACGATCTGTGGGTCGTTCCGGGCTGTTTTTTCTGCGGCTGCGAAAGCATTCTCTCTTCCATTTTTTTACAGAACGCACGAAAAAACGGGGGGGGGTATCAAAAAGGTTCGTACAGAATGAAGATTGCGCCTTGCTGCAGAAATGCTATACTTTAAATGTTTAAAACGTGCGGGCAGGCGAAAAAAGCTTGCATGCACGAAAAAAACGAGAGAGGAGTTATCTTTATGAAGAAGTTTGGCACACGGCTCATCAGTGCGGTACTTGCAGGCTGCATGATGACCTCTGTCCTTCCCGTGAGCGCATTTGCTCTGGAGGGAAGTGCAGAATTTGAACGCACTGTGAGCGCACAGGAAAATTCCGATGCGCCTGCAGAGCCCTCCGGAGAGGTGGCAGCGGTCTATTCCCTGACCGGCGGCGAGACCATCAACAAGAAGTTCATTGAAGAGCATGGCGGCAGCAAGGTTTATTCCATAAGCGGTACCTATGCGGACGGGATCGTGATCGACGCTGAGGACGACGACGATGTGGTCATCAACGTCACCGGAGGAACGACCTTTGAAAAGAGTGGGAATAAAGACGACTGTGCGAACTTTATTACAGTCCGCAACGCCAAGAGCGTGACCGTCAACGCTGAGGGGCAGACCATCAAGACGGCAGAGGGCCTCGCCTTCAACCGCTGCTTCTATGCCGAAAACAGCTTCACGGGCACCGCAGTGCTTAACGGCGGCATCTATAACTGGCCGTGTGACGACATCGCCGCATGCTATCTGTGCGGCGGCGACTGGACGTTTAACAATCTCACCATGAACGCCGTCCTGCGTGCTATTGAAACAGATAAGGGAGCCAATGTGATCGTCAACGGCGGCACCTACGACTGCAGCGAGAGCTTCAGCGCAACGTTTTGAATCAATGATTCCCCCAGCTCGTCCTTCAATTATGTGAAAGCCACCGGCGTCGGCTGGGTCATGAACGCCATGAACAGTCAGGTCAATATCGTCGGCGGCTCTTACTCCCGCACCTATAAGGACCTCCCGCGATACAAAGATCGTCCGACGCTGCGCGTCGCCAATAGTGCAACGCTGAACGTCACAGATGCCGAAGTCACCGGAACCTACTGCGATGTGTTTGTGACGGGCGCCACCGCCAACCTTGTCGGCGGTACTTATACCAACACCAACCAGTATCTTAATCTTGGCTACGAGTCCCCTGCACTGAAGGTATGGAACGGCGGCACATTGAGCGTCAAGGATGCCGTTGTGGATTGCACGGGCGACAATGCTGCCATTTCTTCGGGCGAACCGGCAGGGTCGTATTACCATTATAAATATGGGGACGGCGGCAAGCTGGTCGTTGAGAACTGCACGATCAAAAACAGCAAATACGGCATTTATCTCGGTCGGGGCAGCAGCACCTCCGCAGAGCTGAAGAGCGCCACGTTTGAGAATAACGAGAGCGATATTTACCTCGAGTCCGGCAAGAAGATCACCATCAGCGATACCTTTACCACCCAAGCCACCATCAAGGTTGCCGACCCGGAAGAAGGCCGTCAGCTCACGGTCGCAGGCAATGCAAACAAGCTGCACCTTGTGGGCCAGAACGAGGACTACCGCGTGGCGTATGACAAGGCACAGCACTATTATTACCTGACCCAACGGGCACCCGGCTACACCCTGACCGCCAAGGATGCCACGGCAACGATCAAGGTCGGGGGCGTTGACACTAAGGTTGACCCCAATGACGAGATCTACGAAGGCACCCCGGTCACCCTGACCGCAGACCCAGCCCCCGATGGACAGAAGTTCGCAGGCTGGACCGGGATCGTGATCTTGAACGGCGTTGTACAGAATGAAATGAATGACCTGCTGAG
>OWJI01001982.1_pt1 | contig 11793 bp, 10 predicted proteins | sample 1732541 | NCBI WGS metagenome assembly OWJI01 (sample SAMN05065727, study PRJEB22554) | human gut metagenome | biome: ENVO:2100002; feature: ENVO:00000062; material: ENVO:00002003 | host: Homo sapiens | place: USA
AGTTAAACTTTAAGAGAGAATTTATGAAAAGAAAATTAATGCTGTTATTGGCCTGTCTTTTTGTCGGAATAGGCCTAGTAACTGCCCAAACCCAGAAGGTTACAGGTGTTGTAATTTCTGAAGAAGACGGGCAGCCAGTTATTGGAGCCTCTGTATTGGTAAAAGGTACTCAATTAGGTACTATTACTGGTGTAGATGGTGATTTTACTTTACCGAACGTACCAAGTTCTGCGAAGACTTTGCAGGTTTCGTACATTGGTATGCAGACACAAGAAGTGGCTATTAAACCTACTATGAAGGTCTTTATGAAGGTGGATTCAGAGATGCTTGACGAAGTTATAGTGGTAGCTTACGGTACTGCGAAGAAGTCTGCATTTACCGGTTCTGCGAGTGTTGTAAAGGCAGATAAATTAGAAAAGCGCCAGGTATCCAACATTACCAACGCACTGTCTGGTAGTGTAGCCGGTGTACAAACCACAAGCAGCAACGGTCAGCCAGGAACTTCAGCCACAGTACGTATTCGTGGTATCGGTTCTATGGCATCCAGCAGCAATCCGTTATACGTAGTAGATGGTATTCCTTTTGATGGTGATATTTCTTCTATCAATTCACAGGATATTGAAACAATGACAGTACTGAAAGATGCTGCCGCAGCTGCTTTGTATGGTGCACGTGGTGCTAACGGCGTTATTTTGGTAACCACTAAAAAAGGTAAGGACGGTAACGCACGTGTATCTGTAGATGCACGTTGGGGTAGCAATTCTCGTCAAGTAGGTAAATACGATGTGATGGAAAGCCCTGCCACGTACATGGAAACTCTCTATAAAGCTCATTACAATGCCGCTTATTACAAATTAGGACGTACTCCAGAAGCAGCGCACACTTATGCTAATGCACAGTTGTTCCTGGCAATCGGTTACCAAATATATACGTTGCCTCAAGGTGAGGGTCTTATCGGTATGGATGGTAAAATCAATCCAAATGCGAAGTTGGGCTATAGTGACGGACAATATTACTATACCCCGGATGATTGGACAGATGGAACGATCTCCAGTCAAATGCGTCAAGAGTATAACTTGAGCGTATCAGGTGGTACAGATCGTTTGAACTACTATTTCTCTGCCGGTTACCTGGAAGATAACGGTGTTATTGAAAATTCAGGTTTCAATCGTATTTCTACACGTTTGAATGTAGACTACCAAGCAAAGAAGTGGTTAAAATTCGGCACCAGCTTAGGATATACTAACTCTAAGAGCAAGTATCCGGGCGACCAAACAGCTACAGCTTCTTCAGGAAATGCTTTCTTGCTGGCAAACAATATTGCTCCAGTTTATCCGATGTATGTACGTAACGCTGATGGTTCACTGGCTTACGACAAGAATTCGGGCAACAAGATTTATGATTACGGTGATGGTAGCAGTACAAACAGCACGCGTAACTTTATGTCCATGTCAAACCCCAAAGGTGACTTGCTTTATAATAAGGAAGAATACCTAATGGATATCCTTAACGGTAAATGGTTCATCGAGTTGTCCCCAATTGAAGGACTGAAACTAACTGGTTCATTGGGTGCCTATATCGATAATACACGCTATAATGTTTTGGGTAACAAGTATTATGGACAGTCTGCAAGTTACGGTGGTACTGCACAACAAGAACACATACGTACATCCGCCTTCAACCAGCAATACCTGGCTACCTATAAGAAAAGCTTCGGCATGAACAATTTCGATGTTCTGTTAGGTTATGAGAGCTATGACTACCGCTATGAATATAGTTATGCAACCGGGCAGAATCTTTATAAGGATTATGATTTCACGGTAAACAACACTATCGATAACAAACGTGGTGGTGGTGCTCGTGACGAATATTCTACCAGAGGCATTATCAGTCGAATCAATTACGACTTTGATGAAAAATACTTTGCCAGTGCTTCTTACCGCCGCGATGCTTCTTCCCGCTTCCATCCTGACAAGCGTTGGGGTAACTTCTGGTCGGCCAGTGTCGCATGGGTTATCAGCAAAGAAGCATTCTTGGAAAACACAGAATGGATTGATATGTTGAAGCTAAAGGCTTCGTTTGGTCAGCAAGGTAACGATGCATTACTGAGAAACGGTTATGCAAACTACTATCCATATCTGGATCAATACTCCATGACCGGTGCTAATGGTATATTCTCGGATGGTACACTTTATTACAAAGGTAATCCAGACATCACTTGGGAAAAGAGTAACTCCTTCAATATAGGTACTGACTTCACACTGCTCAACCATAAATTAGAAGGTACAATAGAATATTTCAACCGTAAGACTAGCGACATGCTTTATAATAAGCCGGTAGCAAACTCCAACGGTTACAGTTCCATTCCAATGAACATTGGTTCGATGACTAACTCGGGTGTAGAAATTGAATTGAATTATACTCCGATTGATATCAATAATTTGAAGTGGAACATTTTTGGGAATGCTACTTTCTTGAAAAATAAAGTAAATAAGCTGCATCCTGATTTGAATGGTGAATTAATCAGTGGTTCACGTATTTATCGCGAAGGTGAATCTATGTACCAACTTTATCTAGTGAAATATGCAGGTGTTGACCCCACTACCGGACAATCTTTGTTCTGGGCGAAAGATGATGAAGGAAACGCCTATACAACAGCCGACTATGCTGTCGCTTCTAATTGCAAAGAAGCTACCGGTGATTTGCTTCCGACCGTCTATGGTGGTTTTGGTACCAGCTTGGATTTCTATGGTTTTGATTTTTCTATCCAGTTCTCTTATCAGCTGGGTGGTAAACTGTGGGATTATACTTATCAAGACTTGATGCATGGTGGCAGCAACAGTAATGCCGGTTACAACTGGCATAAGGACATTGCCAAAGCCTGGACGGCAGAGAACCCGAATACAGATGTTCCTCGTTTGTGTGCAACCGAAAACTATGATGCAGGTTCAAGCTCCGACCGCTGGATCGTTTCTTCCAACTACTTGTCTATTAACAATATTACTTTAGGTTATACATTGCCGAAAAGAATCGTACGCAACTTGGGAATAGAATCACTTAGAGTTTATGGTGCCGCTGACAATGTTGCATTGTTCGCTGCACGTAAGGGATTAGATCCACGTCAAGGTTATGTATCATCTACCACCTCTACGTATGGTGCATTACGCAGTATTTCGGCAGGAGTGAAATTAACGTTCTAAACTATACTAACTATAAAGCAGAATAACAATGAAAGATATAAAATTTAAAATATTCGCATCGGCACTTGCAAGTGTATTGCTTGTGGGGTGTAATGATTTGGATACCGAACCGCTGGGTGCTGTTGTTACAAGCGACCAGAAAGAAGAAGTTGTTAAAAACGACCCAGAAATGGTATCGGCAAGTGTAACGGGTATCACTGCGATGTTCAGTGTATATGGCAATGCCATCCCCACTTCTTTTGGACACGACGACTTCGGTTATGGTTCAATTATGCTGAACTTGGACAGCCGTGGCACGGATATGGTTGGTTTAGATATAAACTATAACTGGTTTACCCGTTCCATGACTTTTGAGGATCTTTTCTTTAACTATCGCCCGACAAACATATTATGGCGTACAATGTACAACCAGATCTATACTGCTAATGGAGTAGTGAGTACCATCGACCCGGCTACGGAAGATAGCTCTCTGAAGTACTACCTGGCACAGGCTTTGTCTATACGCGCATTCGACTATTTTGTATTGGCCCAGATGTATCAGCATACTTATAAAGGGAATGAAAGCAAACCTTGTGTTCCTCTGATTACAAACGAGAATGCCAATGAGGCTGCTGCTAACGGTTGCGCCCGGTCTACCGTGCAGGAAGTTTACGACCAGATCATGAGTGACCTGAATAAGGCTGTATCTTTATTAGAGGCTACGGACAAAACCCGCGGTACCGATAAGCGCTACATCAGCAAGGAAGTGGCTTATGGTTTACGTGCACGTGTCAATCTGACCATGCAAAATTGGACTGCGGCAGCTGAAGACGCTCAAAAAGCCATCAGTGGTAGCGGTGCTCCTTATAGCCGCGAAGAAGCAGGTGCTCCTGGCTTTACGGAGAGTAGTGACCACTCTTGGATGTGGGCTATTATAATTGCCGAAACAGACCGTGTAGTAACTTCCGGTATTGTGAATTTCCCCTCACATATGGGATCACTGAATTATGGATACGCTTCAGTAGGATCATGGCGTATGATCAACAAGAAGTTGTATAACGAGATTCCTGATACAGACGTTCGTAAAGGATGGTGGCTTGATGCCAATAAGCATTCTGACAATCTGAATGAAGCACAAGTAGCCCAAGCTACGAAATATGGATGCCCTGCTTATACTCAAATGAAATACGGTCCTTATAAGGGAGTAATGGCTCAAAGCACTAACGCAAGCGACATTCCTCTGATGCGTGTGGAAGAAATGTACTTGATTTTGGCAGAAGCACAAGCTATGGGTGGAAATCCTTCAACCGGAGCAGCTACTTTACAAAAATTTGTAAATGACTATCGTGACCCTGCCTATGTTTGTACCGCCTCCAGTGCAACAGCTGTACAGGATGCAGTATGGCAGCAACGCCGTATTGAACTTTGGGGTGAGGGCCTTTCTTATTTTGATATTCTGCGACTGAACAAAGGTATCGACCGTCGTGGAGCCGGATTCCCTGCCGCTTATGTATTTAACGTGCCGGCTGGTGATAACACCTTGATCTACCGTATCCCCGAAAGTGAAGAACAAGGTAACTCATTGATCTCGGCATCAGACAATAATCCGGTAACGTCAATTCCGTCTCCGGTTACAGACAACTAATGAATATAGGTAACAAACTGTAAAAATAGCATTATATGAATTTCAATAAATCAATTCTATCCATAGCGCTGTCGGTAGCGGCTGTCATGTTTGTCGGCTGTAGCACCGATGGTTATTGGGACAAAGCCCCGATAGACAGCGAAGTGAAATATACGTTCGACCAGAGCGAACAAACCTATACCGTAGCAGGTACTGAAACGTTGACTGAAATCAAGGTTTCTCTGACACGCAGTACCAATGTAGGTGCATCGACCATTGCCGTAGATGCAAAATTTAACGATCCTGCATTGAGCGGACCAGCTGAGGTAACATTTGCAGATGGTAGCAATACTGCCATTTATACGATTGCAGTAGGCGACATTCAAGTAGGTGTTTCTTATAAAGCTACTCTTTCCATAGCAAAGGATAATACCTCTGTATCAGGAAATTCTACCACAACAATTAATTTAAGCAAGTTGTACAATTGGGTAGCAGCCGGTAGCGCTCAGTTCTATACTTCATGGTCAGGAACCATCGACGATAACGGTTTGGTAGGTGACGGTGTGAAAGTGGATATAGAAAAGGCAGAAGGCGGGAATGGTTTGTACCGACTGGTAAGTCCTTACTATTATTCTGAAACAGAAGCCGGTGCAACAGGAGTGACTTTGGAAAAGGGACACCACATCCAGTTCATTGTTAATGCCGCTAATGGGGCACCTGTCGGATTCCCATCTACGGTTCAGAAAATGGGTGAAGCGAGTGCAGACGACGGCAACTATTACTTTGCCTACACACCGGGTAAGAACAACTGTGCATTCGAAAACGATGGCAACCTCTATATAATCGAAGCCCTGGTAGGTTATGATGAAGGTGGAAGCAGTGTTAGTCTGGGTTGGTATCAGACCGTAGCATTTATCTGGAACGTAAATTATCCATGGTGATAATCATACGATAACTGAACATCTTAAATAATAAGAACTGCCTCCGAATGTCTAACCTGACATTTGGGGGCAGTTTTATATCAGGCCTTCTTTCAAAATATCCACCAATATCGGTTTTGCCCCACTCACAAAACACTCCACAGCAATTACCATCAGAATAAGTCCCATCAGGCGCATCATCACATTATTTCCCGTTTCCCCTAACACTTTTACCAGCCGCGTAGAGGCACGCAAGATAAAAAATGTAATCAAGTAGATAAAGGCGATCATACCAATCAGTACACCTTTCATTTGGATAGTATGGGCATCCTGCATCAAGACAATGGCGTTTGCTATAGCACCGGGACCGCAAAGCATCGGAATCCCTAAAGGGGTGACGGAGATGTCATCGGCATAAGTTTTAATCTCTTCATCTTTCAATTTCATTTGTGTATAACGTGCTTGCAACATATCAAAACCAATTTTAAAGATGATGACACCACCTGCTATACGAAAACCGTTTGTAGAGATCCCAAAGAACTTGAACAGGAACTGACCAGCAAAGGTAAAGACCATAATCGTGATGAAAGCTACTAATGTAGCACGAGACACTACAGACTGTCGCTCCTTATCCGTCATTCCATGGGTCATGGTCAGAAAGACAGGCATAGTCCCGAGAGGATTTGTCAACGTAAAGAAAGAAGTGAAACAAAGCAAAGCGAAAGGTAAAATAGTATCCATAGCTGCAAATTATGTGTTTACGCTGACAAAATTACAACTAATCCCTCAATGTCACAACAATTGGAGCAACTCTTTCAAATCTGTAATCTGATAAGTAGGCTTAAATGGAAACTCGGTACGTCCCGTTACATTATAGAATACCTGGTGCATGCCTACTCTCTGAGCACCCGTTATATCATTTTCCCAGCTATCACCCACCATCAACGATTCACGCAGTTCAGACTGGGTAGCCGACATGGCAAAATGGAAAATCTCGGGCCATGGCTTCAAGACACCAATATCATCTGATAGAACTACTTTCTTGAAGTAATGGTCAATTCCGGCAGAACGCATTTTGTGGCATTGCAGTTCCTGAAATCCATTGGAGAGGATATAAAGATTATATTTAGGTGCCAAATATTCCAGCACTTCCTGCGCATGGGGCATCAATCTGCTTTTTGTAGGAATAACCGCAAAGAAGTCATCAGAAAAAGCTTTCGCTAAAGCTGCATCCCCCTCTCCTACTGCCTCCAGCGGATAGAGAAAACGTTGACGGTTCAATTCTTCCTTTGTCACTTTTCCATCTGCATATTCTGCCCACAATTCGATATTACGCTTCTCATAGAGTTCATAGAAATGTTCAAAAGACCGAAAATAACGATCATATTCATATTTGCGATACATTTCCTCAAATGTATCACGGGCATTAAAAGAAAAGGCCCAGAGAGTATCGTCCAGGTCGAAAAAAATATTCTTGTACTGCATATAAAAAGAAAATGGCAGAGATAACCCTTCCCTGCCATTCTTATAATTTAATTAAGTTATTTTACTTGGATAACCAGGTATCTGGATACGCTCCAAAAATCTTTCGGATTCGTAATCTTCAGAACGAGCTGATCTTTATCATCTTTCTCCAAAGCATAAGAACCTGCCGGATGAGTGGTCAAGACATCTGCACTCTTGGAATACAACTTAATTTCTTTCGTTGTACGAATATCAACCTGAGTAAAGTAATCCTTATTGATATCACTATCCTTAAGCACTTGCTTTTTCTGGAAGAGACCGGTATTTGTCAGAATATTCTGATCCTTCAGTTCTTTCTTTGTTCCGAAAACAAACCAAGCGGTATTCAGTGCCTTATCCTGCTCAGCTACAGTCTTAGCCTTAGCCTCGTTTTCAGCAGAGAGAGCTTCTTTGTCGGCTGACAGACCGGTTACGGCTGCATCCAATTCCTGAATACGGATATTCTTGGAAGCAAGTTCAGCCTGCAACTCTTCAATGCGCTGAGTCTTGGCAACTAATTCCTGAGTCAGAGATTCTACCGCTTTCTTCATTTGTGCAGAATTGGTCTTGCTGCTTTTCAGCATGGCCTCCAACTTTGCAATCTGCTCTTTGTTTTCCTGCATTTGTTTCTGGATAAATTCAATATCAGTGGCTATTTGCTGCTTAGCTGATAAAGAACCTTCTGAAACCGCACCACGCTGCAAGTCTACGCGGCTCTCAGCGGCATTGATTTGGCGGAAGCCTTCAGAGATATCATTGAAAGTACCCATCATTTCATCCAGTTCAGCATTACGCTGAGTAAGTTCCATCAAAAGAGAATCATTTTCAGCTTTCAGTTGGTCTTTACTTCCACCTGACAAGCCGTCGCACGATGCCATAACGGCCGCACATACAATTAAAACTGCTAACTTTTTCATACGCTTTTATTTTACGTTGGTTAATGAAGTTATTTAATCGTCTATTCCTGCTACTACTATTACTATTTCTCCACGCGGGTCATTGGCTGTGAAATGTTCAATCAATTCAGTCAGACTGCCACGCACCGTTTCTTCGTGCATCTTCGAGATCTCCCGGGATACAGATGCCTGACGTTCCGCACCGAAATGCTCTGCAAACTGAGTCAGCGCTTTCACCAGGCGGTGGGGAGACTCATAAAACACCATGGTCCGGCGTTCCTCTGCCAATATCTTCAGACGTGTCATACGTCCTTTCTTCTGCGGAAGAAAACCTTCGAAACAGAATTTTTCATTTGGCAAGCCCGAAGCAACCAAAGCCGGCACAAGAGCTGTAGCCCCCGGCAAACATTGTACTTCGATACCGTTGCGAACACACTCACGCACTACCAGAAAGCCCGGATCAGAGATTCCCGGTGTGCCTGCGTCCGATATTAACGCAACAGTTTCACCTGCCTTTATTCTATTAACAACACTTTCCACCATTTTATGTTCATTAAACTTATGATGGGATTGCATTGCGTTCTTTATTTCAAAATGCTTCAGTAAGATTCCGGAAGTGCGCGTATCTTCGGCAAGAATCAAATCCGCCTCCTTCAGAATGCGAATAGCCCGAAATGTCATATCTTCCAAATTTCCTACCGGAGTAGGCACTACATAAAGTTTTCCCATATCCGTAACTGCTTTAACTGAAGTATTTCTTAAGAAGTTCTATAAAATCAACCACCGTTTCATTCTCTTCATCAGGATTAACGGTAGAAGAAAAGAGTTCCAATGCCTTTTCCAATGAAGGAGCAGCACCCAACTGGCGTATCACTTCATTCATACGGGCAGTATCACCACCAAAAATCTCACGGGCAAAACGGAATGAGTCATTCAGGCTGATAGCATGCCGCAGATCAGTAGCCGGTTTTATCCGTTCTGCTAAAATAGGCGATGCAGAAGATATTATTGCGGACGGTTCAGACTCGGGTTTGAGCTTGGACTCAAGCTTGGGAGATACGATCTCTACCGGCTTAGTGATTTCAACAACGACCGGTTCTACAGGAGTCGGTTTAACCGGTTCAGGAGCTGCGACCGGTTCGGGAATAACCACTGGAGCGACAGGAGCTTCAGGAATGGCAACTACCTCTACGGGAGTTTCGTCCAGCAGTTTCTGCAAAGCATCCAGTCGTGCACGCATCTGCTGTATATTCCGTTTAGCTACTACCTTCAATGTAGGGTTGGCGTCTGTTGCAAGAACTTGCATTAAATATTTCAGTTCCTGAATATCCAGTTCTATGTCGTCCAATAATGTCTGCATTTCCTTTCGCATCACAAATGTTAATGCCGCAAATGTAGAAATAAATAATGAAAAAATATCGGAAAGCCATTAAAAGTGTTATTTTTGCGGCTAAAATAAACATTTTAGAACAATGGTATTATTCTCGGAAGACCATATACAGGAAACCAATCGTAGAGGAAGAATCGAAGTTATTTGCGGTTCCATGTTCTCTGGCAAGACAGAAGAACTGATTCGCCGCCTGAAACGTGCCAAGTTTGCCAAACAACGTGTAGAGATATTCAAACCCGCCATCGACACCCGCTATTCGGAAGAAGAGGTGGTATCACACGACAGCCACTCCATAGCATCTACCCCGATAGATTCTTCGGCAAGCATCCTGCTGTTCACTTCGGAAATAGATGTGGTAGGAATCGATGAAGCACAATTCTTCGACAGCGGTTTGATCGATGTCTGCAATCAGCTTGCCAACAATGGCGTACGCGTTATTGTAGCCGGTCTGGATATGGACTTCCGCGGACTTCCATTCGGACCGATGCCCGGCCTGTGTGCCATTGCCGACGAAGTTTCTAAAGTTCATGCCATCTGTGTGAAGTGCGGGCAACTGGCATCTTTCTCTCACCGTACCGTTAAGAATGACAAGCAAGTACTTCTGGGAGAAACTGCCGAATACGAACCCCTCTGCCGTGAATGTTATCTGCGGGCAGTGAAAGAAGACCAGAAAGCGGCTGGCAGTTGACAACAAATAAAAAAGCATAAGCCTTATGGAACGTAAGAAGATAACATTCGACAGTTTTATCCGTGCCGTCATTCTCGGTGCCATTATCATCGGTATATTGATGCTTCTGAAGCGGTTGAGTGGAGTATTGCTTCCGTTCTTCCTGGCATGGCTGATTGCTTACCTGATATATCCGTTAGTATCCTTTTTCCAATATAAGCTACGGCTAAAGAACAGAATTGCTTCTATCTTCTGTGCTTTATTCACTCTTACCATTATAGGAGGGGCTGCGTTCTATCTGCTTGTGCCGCCCATGATTCAGGAATTCTTGCGGGTGAAGGATTTACTAATAGAATATTTCAGCACTACCCATACCGCAAGCAACGTGCCCACTACCCTCTCCGAGTTTATCCGGCAGAATGTCGACATGCGTATCTTAGAGCAGATGTTTAGTCAGGAAAACATATTGGATGCCCTTAAAGTGACCGTTCCCAAGTTGTGGGCATTAGTCTCGGAATCCATAAACCTTTTATTCGGGTTCTTCACTGTCTTCCTTATACTATTATATATAGTGTTTATTTTGCTCGATTACGAAAGTATATCCCAAGGCTGGACACATCTCATGCCCAAGAAATACCGGCACACAGTGACCGGCATACTGAACGACGTAAAAGACGGCATGAACAGATATTTCCGCGGACAGGCATTAGTAGCCTTGTGCGTAGGTATCTTATTCAGTATCGGCTTTCTGATTATCGACTTCCCTCTGGCTATTGGCTTGGGGCTGTTCATTGGTGTGCTGAATATGGTGCCTTACCTGCAAATCATCGGTTTTGTCCCTACCATCATGCTCGCCATTCTGAAAGCTGCGGATACCGGCGATAATTTCTGGATTATCATAGCTTCGGCAACGGCTGTATTCATAGTGGTACAGATCATACAAGACGGTTACCTTGTGCCTCGCATCATGGGAAAGATTACCGGGTTGAATCCTGCCATTATTTTACTCTCCCTCTCTGTCTGGGGCTCGTTAATGGGTATGCTGGGGATGATCATAGCCTTACCGCTTACCACGCTGATGCTCTCCTATTATCAACGATACATCATTAATCAAGAAAATATTTATCGCACGGAATCTACTGAGGATCAGCCAATAGAGGGTACTAAAGAAAAATAATGCAAACTTTTTTCCTTATATTCCTTGCAGATTAAATAAAAGTACCTATCTTTGCACCCGCTTAACAGCAATAAAGGTTTGATTCGCTAGCTCAGCAGGTAGAGCACAACACTTTTAATGTTGGGGTCCTGGGTTCGAGCCCCAGGCGGATCACAGAAACGCTGGACAGAAATGGACAGTAAATGTACAACTCTTACAATATCAAGGTATTGTAGGAGTTTTTTCTTTGTATAATGTCTGTGACCTAAGACACGAAAAGGTCACAAAAAGACACACTTTCGTGACCAATTCGTGACTTGTCCGACCTTTCGGATTTTAGGTCACGGAATGTCTGAAATTGGCGGTTTGTTGTCTTGATTTGTCCGTACTGCAAATATCTCATTTTCAGTTCATCAATTTAATTTTGTAACTAAAAAAGAGATTATGAGAAGTACTTT
>OWJI01001983.1_pt1 | contig 11786 bp, 8 predicted proteins | sample 1732541 | NCBI WGS metagenome assembly OWJI01 (sample SAMN05065727, study PRJEB22554) | human gut metagenome | biome: ENVO:2100002; feature: ENVO:00000062; material: ENVO:00002003 | host: Homo sapiens | place: USA
CACTTATGCGATCGTCGGCAGCGTCAGATGTGTATAAGAGACAGGTAACGACTTTTATTGTCTTGGAACCATTCCCGATTGTTATGGCTCCTCAACTCTGTCAAGAACTCTATGATCTGTTCATTCATAACTTTCTATTTTTAATCCTTACAAATGTAAGAAATATTAGAAACTGTAACCCAGATTCAGATAAAATTGCAGGTTATTATTCCGGTTCGACAATCCGAAGTTCGTATTCATCGGACCGACTATACTGTTATAAGCATAACCGATGCTACCTCCCCAAACGCTTTCTCCCTTGAAGAGATCGAAGAAATTATTCTCATGGATCGCATAATTAGCGATCAAAGAGATATAATGCCGTTGCCCGATACGCTGACGCAAGTTTAAGCGGACAATCGCCACGGAATTATCGAATATCTCCATATGGTTGATCCCGGCGAAAGGGAGTTGCTGGGGAAGATACCGTTCCGGCATATCGCCTCCCACCACATTCAAAAAGGGATAAGCCGGATCTTTCCCGATCAACACACGTCCATCGATGGAAGGCAACAGGCTCAAATGGGAAGTCAGCGGCAATACCGACAGGAAGCTGAGCTTCAAGGCGGAGAAGAATGTATGTCCTTTATAGGTCACGAAGTTATCCGTATAAATGGAATAATCCGCTTGCAGAGAAACGCCTTTACTCGGGAAGTAACGACGATCCAACGTCTCCAGATGGGCTTGAGCGAAATAGCTGATAAAGCCTTCCGGTTTTACTTGATACTTTTGGTTTTCCGCCGTATAAAGGAATGAGTTATAATCGAAATACTCATAACGGGCTCCTAGCTTCAACTTGAAATTCAGCCAGTTCATATCCGAATACCCGAGTTCCACGAAATGATGGCGATACGTCGTATTTACGATCTTATTTCCCCTGTTATACACGTCGAGGTCATGGTACGTGAACATGTAAGACAGGTTAATATTACGCAATGGATTACGCTCTATCGCATAGTCCACCCGCCCATACATACGTTTCCCGATCCTCCCGGTTACGGAGAACTTCGAATGGTAACGGGCCCGATTGTCAAAAGTCACATTCAGCAATAGGGCGACGATATCCTCGCTATTGAAATTCAGGCCCACATTAATCGCACTATTTGATTTTTCCTGTACCGTAAGCACCAAATCCTCCTGCCTCTCGCCGACTAATTTATAGCTCACATTCGAGTAAAGGTTTGTACCAATCACAATAGACATGGCTTCCTGCAATTTCTTCACGGTAAGCAAGCTATTCTCTTTCAAGCCGCTGATTTGCGTCAACCATTTCTCATCACGAGGATCTATACCTTCAAACAAGACACGCCGGATATGAAACGTATCGGTAGGGGCTACCGGATAGGAATGTACTAATCTCTTTCGGTGCATATCCAAACTATCGGATAAACCAATCTTCTTCTTTAAGGCAAGAATCTCATCCCATTGCTTGCGGGCGACTTGCTCACCCCGGTCAATCAAGGTATCCAAGGCCGTCTCCCCAAAACTAGCGGAATTATAAGGGTCTGTATTCGGGCGGAACAACAGATCGGTTTGTTCCTTATTCGGTCCGTATTTCTCATAACCATGCAAGGCGACGATCTGCCCTACGATATCCCAAGGGGTATTTATCCGCTCCAACTGTTTCAAATCGCTAGTACCCAGATCTACGCCAATAATAATATCCGCCCCCATATCCCGTGCGACATCCGCCGGATAGTTATTCTTGATCCCACCATCTACCAACACCATGCTATCCAAACGTACCGGCGCGAACACGGCAGGAATCGCCATACTGGCACGCATAGCCAACGGAAGACTTCCATGATGGAAAACATATTCTTGGCCGTCCACCACATTCAACGCCACACAAGCGAAAGGTATATTCAATTGATTGAAGTCCACGGAATCATGATAGCCAATCGTTAGATTCGAGAACAGGTTCTGGAGATTTTGCCCTTTTATCATCCCTTGGATCGCTATCTCTTTTTTACTCCGCCCAAAAGGGAGTGAGAATACATAACGCTCGGAATTCTCTTTCTCCGGAAAAGTAAGGCTACTACGTTTCACCCGGTCGCTCAATAACATACTCCAGTCCTGCAATCTCACCATGCTATCGATTTCCGCAGCATTATATCCAACGGAATATAAGCCCCCCACGATAGCTCCCATACTAGTGCCGGTAATATAATCAATCGGGATGCCGGCCTCCTCCAATACCTTCAACACCCCGATATGAGCGACACCTTTCGCCCCACCGCCTCCCAGCACCAAGCCAACCTTTTTCCGCTCAGCCATCACAGAAGGCACCAACATCAACCCAACCAACCACAATAAAAGGAACTTCCTCATCTAGATATTCTTTCCGGCAAATGTAGCTGGTTTACTCGAAAACGCAAACGGATTCATCTAGAATAAAACGTATGTTTACCTATATATAAAGTTTATCGCTATCTCATCTATTCTATAAACCATGCCGTGAACTGTATAAACCAAGGCGTGGTCTGCACATTCCACGGCGTGGTTTATACAGTTCACGGCGCTGATTTAAGAATAAATACTTATTCGCTATGGAATGCATAGGTTATCGGAGAGCTATTTCAATAGGAGAGGAACATTTTATTTCCGGAACATAAGTGGGCAATCGATAGTATTTGATACGGCCTCCCTAAAATTAATAGGCATTTCTCGCTAAAATCGATTTACGTATTATGAATCAAGTATGTACGTGTTTATCAAAAAATAATATAGCCATCAACTTACTTTTTTCCAGCAAGGTAGCAGCCGGAGCAATATATTACTTTTTCTTTTTCAGCAGCATGACCACAGGATTCGACTCTTCATCCAAGTTTGCGGCGATCTCCTTCAACTTTCCTTTTAGCTGGCCTTTCTCGTAAGCCTCAACTAAGTCCGGGGCATCTAGAGTTTGGCAGATAGCTATTTCGGGGTTTCTTGGCTCTGATGTTAGAGAGACTTCTTCCTTATTGATGAAATCATCATTGTATAGAATATAGCTGAATAAGGCATTTTCTTGTTTATCATACACCAGATCTTCACCAAGGAAACCTTTAAACGTCGTAAAGTCAACCTCTTTTCTCATGGTTCTCATAAAACAGTAGCGATCGGTGATAACGGTTGGAAAAAGAAAGACTTTCGTATCCATGGAGGATATGGAAGGGCTTCTTACGATAAAAGGACTCAGATTACCATCCGGCAAGTAATGGAATATGGTATCAGACGATGTATTGACAAGTATCCATTTATCCCGATCCGGGAACGTAAGATAAAATTCCGGCGTAATGACAAACTCCCCTTCTGTCACAACCGGAGTCTCAATACCCTTAGAGGGAATCTGGATCTCATGGGTGATACGGCCATCTTGTTTGGAAATAATCAAATGGCACTCCCGCTTGCCTTTTTCCGATGGATAACTCTTATAGCAAATCAAATGATCACGATCATAATTAAATATATAATTATAATAACTGGTATCCGTGAACTTAAAACTCCTTTTATAGTTTCCCAATAAGTCATAGACACCTATTTTTCTCGCCGGATTATCCTTGACGAATATCTCATCGTTATCCTCATCCAAGACAAGCCCTGTAAGCTGCGTGTATTCCTCACCGCTTTGCCCTAAACGGTTTATCTTCCTAAGTCCCTTTCCGTTTTTATCGAAAACAAGAATCTCCCCATCACTGCCCCGATTCGTCACCAGCATGATATCCTTTCCGATCGCTTTCACGGCACCTTTAGTTATAAAATCATCCGTGGTTTCCAACGCAATGTATTCCACGTCCATAAGATCTTGAAGTATCAATTCCTTTTCCGGATAATCGGCCATGACATCAACCCTTATAAGGTTATCGACAGAGGAAGCGGACCGATTGCCACATCCCATACATCCGACTAAAGCGAGTAGCATAGCCACTGCGTTCGTAGTTAATTTTCTCATTTTTTATGATGTTTAAAGTCTTTCGTTCAATGTCATTTCTTGCTCTTTAGCATTTTCTCCCGGTCCATCATTCGTATCATCTCTTTTACCTCATCGGATGTCTCCGGCAGTTGTTGGATCAGAGATTGGAGTTCATCTATAGAAAGCTGGCTTTTCCGATTATCTGGAGCCAGCATGGTTTGCTCCGTGATACCCCGTTTGGACATATCCGAATTTAATGACTCCAAGAAAGGCCGGGTAAAAGTCAAGTTACTCAGATCCGACTCGTTTTTCAACAGTTCCTTTGCGTAAGTCACTTGAGCGAATACACCTCTCTGTAGCTCCTCCGCATTCTTGAATCCGGAGATATCCGGATGGCTATATAGGTTCGCAATCTCACGAAGCAATTCTACACGAGTACCCTTCACCTTCCACGCCCGATAAAGCAGACGGGCCGCCTCCTCTATCTTACCCGAGCTTCTGGCGCTCATGGCACGAATCTCCATGACCATCTCCGATTCCTCCGGCAATTGATTGATCAGGTTACGCAAATCCACGATAGAGATCTTGCTCTTTTTCCCATCCGGGTCCATCATAGTCTCCTCCGCCACATTACGGAAGAACATATCCTCATAGAAGGATTGCAGAAGCGCCCGGCTAAACACCATCGTCCTCTCGTCCGCTTTTTTCTTTAAGCTCTCATTCATATAAAGTACCAAGATAAAAAGCCCTCGCTGACGATCCTCTTCGCTCTGGAATTTAGACACGTCAATCTCACTATACATATGCGAGATCGCCGCTAGGAAATCCAGTCGTTCCGGATTCTTCTTCCATGCCTCATAGTAGAGACGGGACGCTTCCTTGTATCTCCCGTCTTTTTGGTAAGTCTCCGCACGGAAGGCCAATAATTGATTTACCAAGAAACGATTGGGTTCCAATCCCTTTTCCGCCCGGTCAAATAAGTCGTAAGCCCGCTTCCGGTCATACGTCTTACCCAAGGCGGAACCCAATAAGAGGCATACCTCGACCGAGGTCGTATCCTGCTCATATGCCATATCCAAGATATCTACCGAGGGCATATACAGACCGGCATAATACTTCGAGGCTCCCCCATATTTCAAGGTAAGGTAGGTGGAATCACCATCAGCCAACAAACTGGAATAGACAGAATCCGCCTGAACAAATTGTTTCACGATATATAGCCCCAATCCTTTACTACGCAATAATTGACGATTCCCGGGATTATAAAACAAGGCGGTATCGCAAATCGCTATTCCTTCCGATATATAATCCGGGCTACTAGCCCCCATCCGATACAATGAATTCACTAACGCAACCGCCAACCCCGCATTCTCACGATTCAAGTTATACGCCTGAAAATAAGCGGTCGTAGCGGAAGGATATTGTTCCATTCGAGTATAGCAATCGCCAATCGCACGGTATAAGACAGTATTATCCTCATTCTGAGCTTGCAATTTCTCATAGGCATCAACTGCTTTCTCATACTCCCCCAATTGGAAATACAGACGTGCCAACTGATAATTAGCGTAGAAGTTCGAGCTATCGGCGGATAAGACCTGATGAAAATATCGCTCGGCATCCTCCGCACGGCCTAAGTTCGTCGCCGTCCGAGCCAAGATGTTTAAGATATCCAAGTTCGTCGTATCCATAGAAAAGCAAAGACGGTAATAGTCATAAGCCTTCTGATACCGAAGCATACCCTCATAAGCCTGCCCGATAGCGTTCATAATCTCATAATTCGAAGAATCGGCTAATGTAAGGCTATCAGCATGAGCGATCACAGCCGCATATTGCTTACGGTTCACCAAGTCTTGCCAATTAAACTCTTGAGCATTCCCGGGAAAAATAAGGCAACAAAGTAACAGAACTGTAACTAAATTACATTTCTCATTCATATCTGTATGTTTTTAAGATTACTGATTAAGCGACCAACATAGCCTCTATTCTTATTTCACTGTAACCGGAAAGTAATAGGCACCGTATATAAGACGCGGACCGCCTTTCCGTCCTGACGACCGGGAGTCCACCGGGGCATCATTCCGATGACTCGCAAAGCTTCCGCATCCAAGGAGGGATCTATCCCCCGTATGATTTTAGGTTCCACGATATTTCCTTTCTTATCTACCACAAACGAACAGATCACACGACCTTGCACTCCCGCTTCCTGCGCATCTGTCGGATACTTTATGCTTTGAGCGATAAACTTCAATAATTCACGGTCCCCTCCGGGATATTGCGGCATCACGTCCACTACCGTCAAAGTCTCTTCCTTCGCTTCTTCTACCGGACTTTTCAAACGGAACGTAATCGGGACCGTATATTTCACGGCGACCGCCTTTCCACGTTGCATTCCCGGATTCCAACGAGGCATAGTGTTTATTACCCTTACGGCCTCCTCATTCAATAAAGGAGTCACTCCCCGAAGCACCTCCGGATTATTGACGGAACCATCACGCCCAACGATAAACGAGCAGATTACACGCCCTTGCTCCCCGTTATCCTGACTCTCTTTCGGATACTTTATATTCGTGGCTATGTATTTCAACAACTCCGCATCCCCACCCGGAAAACTAGGCATCTTCTCTACCACGGTAAATACTTGCTCGTTCATCTCACGGGATTTGGAAGATAAGGACAAATGGGTATTATTTGTCATATCAGCAGCCAAGACCTCTTGAGACTCCCTTCCTTGATAGCTGCATCGCAAAATCGCATTCGCAGGGACCTCCAAAGAGAAAGCCCCTTTCTTATCCGTGATAGTCCTCTCTTTACCGCCCTTCACCACAACTGATGCCCCGATCAAAGGCTGCCCGGTCTCATCAACCAGAATGCCCGTAGCCGTCACCATAGCGTTCGAGACCGTAGCCTCATTCGCCAGACGGACAGTCAAACGGGCTACCGCCTCGATATTACTTAACAGCATCAAGATCCCTACCAATGGAATAAATATCAGATATTTCGTACGTACGATACCCGGGCTCCGCTTCTTGTTCATCATCATAATCCGGTTCTTCAGATGCAGCACATTGAAACTATTATACAAAGTAGTAACGGACTGATGATGAGCCAATCCCAATAAATGGTATTGATAGCTCTTACTATCGTAACCAGACTGGATCACCGTGTTATCCGCCAGATACTCCAGATTATGCCTAACCTCACGCTTCAATAACCATACAAAAGGATTAAACCAGCAAGCCATACACATCATCTCGCTCAAGATCACGTCAATCGAGTGCCATTGGGATACGTGCGTACATTCATGTGTCAATATCTCATCCGTTTCCTTATCCGAATGACTCTCCGGATGCAAGAAGACCATACGGAAAAAGGAGAATGGCCCGGCGGCCTTCCGCAACGCATAAACCGGAGTTTCATGAATAACAACACGCTCACTGGTATGAGCCAACCATAAGATACTGCTTAATTGCACGAGAAAACGTCCGCATAAGAACGCTACGATCCCCCAATAAATAAACCCCAAAGATCCCAGCAACCATCCATACCAATCCACGGACGCCGCGGCATCCGCTTTCGCCGTCGCCTCAGGCAACATAGCGGAATACATATAAATCACATCTGCTATAGGCTCTTGTTGCCTTACCCAATCTTGGATGTTCAGCAAAGGATAAAACAGAGCCAAGCCAAAGAACGCCAGCAATATCGCACGACGTAGCTTGAAGAACGTGTCCTTATAGAAGAACAACCGGTAGAAGGCGTAAAAGAGTACAAAGGCTACATTTACCTTCAATAAGTAGGCAAATTCCGGTGTCATGGTATGTGGGATTTAGGTTATTCTTTTCCTTTCTCAATCAAATCGATGATATCCTTTAGATCATCCGTAGAGATTTTCTGATCTTTCGCAAAGAAAGAAACCATTTCTTTATACGAGTTAGCGAAATAATTCGTTACCACGCCGCCAAGGAACGTACGTTTATATTCCGTTTCCTCTATCAAAGGACGGTATTCATACGTATTTCCATAACGTTTCGCCTTCACGTACTTCTTTCGCTCCAGATTCTTGATCACGGAAGCGAGTGTCGTATAAGGAGGTTTCGGGTCCTCGTATTTGGCCAGCACATCTTTCACAAAACAAGGACCGATCCGCCAAATCCAGCGCATCGCCTCTTCTTCCTGCATCGTTAGCTTCTCCATAAATCTTATCCTTTTATTAATGTATATCCACAAAGCTACGAAATAGTCGTAAACGGCATGCGGAAGGCACGTTAATTAACATTAAATAAGAATCACAAGACCTGCAATCGTGAATTATTGCAACTTAAATGTGATCGGCACCGTATATTTCACGGCTACCGGCTCGCCTCTTTGCGTGCCCGGTGTCCAACGAGGCATCATTTGCAAAACTCGAACCGCCTCTTGGTCTAATGCCGGGGAGATTCCTCTAATGACCTTGTAATTCGTAAGTGTTCCATCCTTCGTTACCACAAACGAACAAATCACACGGCCTTGCTCTCCTTTGTTTTGGCTTTCTTGTGGATACTTTACATTCTTGGCTATAAATTTCAAAAGCTCCGCATCACCGCCGGGAAACTTCGGCATCACCTCTACTACCCTAAATACCTGCTCTCCATTTTCCAGCGTATCTTCGTCCTCCGCTTCCACCTGTACTTGCTCTTGTTTTTCTGCCTTTGTTACATCTGTCGGAACACTTTCTTCTTTTTGTTCCGAAGACTGTCCGCATCCTACGCACATCGCCAAAGCGAACAGGATGATCATTGTGTTCATAATCGCCTTTTTCATTTTCAATCAGTTTTAATGTTATTTATACCGTTATTACACATACTTACCAACCTCTAAGCATACCCGGATATTACGTCGGTTTCGCAAACATACGAAATATTCGTAATATAAATATAAACAATATGTTAAATAACACTAATAGCCATCAAAGACATAGAAAAGATAAAAGAACATAGCTTCTATCGCTAGATTATTACAAGAAGTACAACCGAGCGATACATATCGAAGTCAAATAAGCGAATAGAACACAAAAACCGGATTGCCCTCCTCTCCTTTTAAGTCCAACTCCTGCGGAATCGTGATCGAGTGAAGCGACTTATATAAGTTTAGCTCATACGGGGTCACTACTTGTACCAACTCATCTTTTATGACCCTCCCCCAGACCGGGAAATTCCGATAACTTCTCGTACCCTGCATGCCATGTTGAAGGTTCGCGTCCGCCAGTTCATAGATAGACCCCGGCATCTCGCATTTTTCCACGAGTGTCTTTCCCGTCTTTTTATCCACAGAGGCGATATAATAGCCTTGGTTATACAATAAACGGAAATAATAATGTGCCGGAAACTCAATCATATCTTGCACAAAGATATCCTTGGGGTCCTTTTTTTCAATTCGCAAATTACTCATGTCCGTAACATCCAACGAACGAATCACTTCCGCATCCGAGTTTTTCAGATCAAGGACACAAGCCGCACTTATTCGATCCGCCGAGATACAGAAGACCGTATCATTACTACCGGTCTTAAACAACACGGAGTTTTGCGCATCAGAATAAGCGGAGGCGATACTTGTCGTGAACCCGCTCTTCTCATGGGGTAATAAAAAGGAATAAAAATCATTCTTGATCGCTATCGTATCCCCTTTCCTCGAAAATAGGCCCAATCCGAATCCCCCTCCGTTGAAAGGCTGAAAAGGGAATGATATGGCGGCGAAACGATCCTTTCCGATATGACGCATATAGATTACCGAATACTCATGGGTGGATTGTCCGATAAATTCACCTTCTAACGTATATTCCCAAACTCGATTATTACTAAATAAAAAAAGGCGATCATTACGTTCGTCCACTTGGATACATGGCAGAATACCGCTAAATTCACCCGGCCCCTGCCCTTCTTTTACCAACGTCCGGATAAAACGCCCTTGCCGATCGAACAGGACGATACGGGGCTCTTTTACGGAAAACACATAGATATATCGATCTGTCACGGCATAATCATAAACTCCGTCTATCAACGAGGCATCATCCGTGGTCACCTCTAAAGGGACAAAAGTAACCCCCTTGATCACATCGCCTAATTCCAATAGCCCCGGTTTATCCATCCCCCCTCTTATATCCGCAGTTAAAAGAGAGGACGCTTCCGTTGGCGAAGAACCGCATGACACGAAACAAGAAACGACAAAAACACTATTTAAATAAAACAAGATAGAGGCTAACTTTACACTTTTCATAACCATGCTTTTTTGCCTCCAAAAATATCCCGTATATCTCACAAATCACATAATAAATGAGAACAAAAATGAGAACAAACCTGCCAAGACCGCTATAAATATATAATAATCAAAAGTTTGATATAAACTCCACAAATGCCTCCGTAGAACCTTCTTTCTTAAAAATCTTCCGGAATAGACGAGGACGAAGTACCGAACTATTATATTTCAATACCCGTGTGATCTGGTTGGCGGGAACACCGATTTTCGTGAGCATACAGGCCTTCAACTCCGTATCGGAAATAACAGGATATAGCTTTTTCAGCCGTAAGGTAAAGTCATCATAAGCCTTATTCAACAAAACCTCCAAAAGCTCCCAATCCTCAGAGATAATCTTGCCGGCATCCCGATCGTGAAACTTCTCATAGACCTCCGATTTCCGCAAGATCGCGACAGATAATAAATGCTTACTCTCCTTATTAAGAATCGACTCGTTACAAATTTCCAGCCGTTGTTTTTCCAATTGTAAGGAAACCAACATCAACTCTTGATCCTTTTCTTCCTTTATTTTCGTAATTCTTTTTTCCAAAAGGGTGATTTGCCGTTCATTCTCTTCTTTTTCTTCTCGCATACGTTGTTGCTGGCTAGCAATCGAACGTCGCAAGGCTTCTTCCCTTCGAAGAGCGTTTTCCTGCGTATTTCTCCATCGCCGATAAAGGAGGAAGCAAATAAATAGGATTATGCCGATAATAAATGCGTACAGATAACGCTCCTGTCCCCTTTGTAATAGCATCAACTCTTTCTTAGACAAGTCCTCACGGATCGGCCTTACATCATAGCGGGAAGTGATCTGATAAATCGATTCTCTCGCTGATAGTGATCCGATAGAATCCCGTAACATCTCGTATTTCTTGACCTCGGTCAGTATCCGGTCTTGTCCGGCCGCATCGTTCAATAACTGATATTGAGCACTCGCTTTTCTCAAAAAAGACATAGCCTTGCCATATAATTCCTGCTCGGCGTACAGCATCCCCATTTGGTTATATAACCTTCCCCAGAATTCATAATCCCAATTCTCTCCCTCATATTCCAACGCACGTAAATAGCATTCCAAAGCTAGGGACGGTTGATCCATATCCTCATAGACTTTCCCCCGGTAAAACCAAGCTTTGGGAGGCCAGTAACAGCCTCGTGTCGTCCTATAATAATCCGTAGCGATAGAGATTATGGAATCCGATGTATGCCTCAATCCCGCCTCATCCCGTGATTCGGTCCATAACAGACAATAACGGGCTTTCTCTCGAAGCGATAATCCATTGATATCCCTCACTTTATCTAATAACACCAAAGCACTGTCCGGATGATGCGGAATCAATTTCTCTACCTGCCAGAACAGGTTGCCATGCTTGTCGCTCCTATATGAAAAAAGCACAAGAACCAAGATCACGATCGTAAATAATAAGATCGTAAACTTGATCCCTATGGAAAAATGCCGTGACCCATTCAAATCCTTACGCATATAGGCAAATGTATATAAATTATTCATAAGGAAAGCCTTTTCCTTCCGCATTATCTGTCTCTTATACACATCTCCGAGCCCACGAGACATGCGCAGATCTCG
>OWJI01001986.1_pt1 | contig 11767 bp, 10 predicted proteins | sample 1732541 | NCBI WGS metagenome assembly OWJI01 (sample SAMN05065727, study PRJEB22554) | human gut metagenome | biome: ENVO:2100002; feature: ENVO:00000062; material: ENVO:00002003 | host: Homo sapiens | place: USA
CGAGATCTGCGCATGTCTCGTGGGCTCGGAGATGTGTATAAGAGACAGGCACCGGGAACAGCAAATAGTCACACAGGCGGTAATCGGCCGTCTGCGGCAGGGCTGCTTCGGCGGCGGCAAGAGCTGTTTCCAATGTCTGCCCTCGGCCACCGGCGATGCGCAGTGCGGCTGAGGCATCGGCTGCGTCGGCTGCCGCTTCCGGTGACTGATACAAAAGCCCCACCGACCAGGTCTGTTCCTTCTGTTCCAGATAAACCACCCGTATCATACTTTTTTCGGTGGTCTCACAGCGCAGGAACAGCAGGCACCAACCGACAAGCACCGCATAAAGCAGAATTCGGACCCATCGCCGCTTCATTGCCGCACTTCCTTTCGCTTTTGTGTGGCGTACTCCTGCCCCAGCATCCGGATGGCCGTGCACAGCACCCCGATGCGAAAAATCGCGCAGGTCAGCCAGACCAGCAGCAGCGCCGCGTCCAGCCGGGAAAATGTCCCGGTGCTCCATGCACGCAGCAATTCCCGCGCCGGGTATGTCCGACCGAACACCAGTGCCATGCCAAGCGTTGCCGCCGTTTGTACAAGGGCTGTGAGAATGGGCAGGCAGACACCACGCCGCTGCCCCCGGCCGCAGAGCAGCGGTACCGCAAAGTATTCCGCATAGACCGGAACGGTGAATGCCGTGCTCTGCGGCGCAGCCTGCGCAAACAGCCCGGCCCAGTGCATCTGCCGAGACAGCCCCATCAGACACACCGCGCTTCCCACCGCCACAAACCACCACAACACCTGCGCCGGGGCACCCCATGCGCGGGCAGGCATCTGCCAGCCCGCCCAGAGCAGCAGCGGCAAAAACCCCAGCAATGCCAGCGAAGAAAACTCTTCCCGGCAGACTTGCAGAGCCTTCCAGAACGTTCCGGCCAGTTCTGCCATCAGCCAGACCTGCAGGCAAAATGCAGCTGCCCAGGCGGCAGGCTTTGGCGGGCCGGACTGCCAAAACCGAGTGGCCAAAGCAGAAAGTATCATCAGTAGTACTGCAGCCAGCACCTCCTGCCAGAGGAGTGCCCGGGGCGAACTGCATACCGGCAGACGCTCTGCCGCCGCCGCGGCAAAGATGCTGAGGGTCACTGCCGGCAATGAAAATTTGTCCTGCGTTTTATTCATGCGCGGGGCCTCCGTTTTTGCCAGATGTTAAACCCCTTGCGGGACAGGTGCCGATAGTTGCGCCGGATGACGCCGTCCTCGGCCAGCGGGCTTTGCGGGAACGGATGCTGTGCAAGATACGGCACCCCCAGCATCCCGGTGCCGGACAGGCTGAGCAGCAGCACAAAAAAAGCCCCGGCCAGTCCCACCGGCCCGGCAAGCCCCGCAGCCACCACTACGCCGATGCGCAGCAGGGTGGCCGGTTCGTACAAAGCGGGCGTGACGAACACCGCAATGGACGTAATGCTGGCCACAAAGATGACCGGGGTGCTCATCAAGCCGGTGGCAATGGCGGCATCGCCCAGAATGAGGGCGGCCACCAGACTGACCGAATGCCCCAGCGACTGCGGCATCCGCAGCCCGGCCTCCCGGATAACTTCCAGCAGCAGGATGACCAGCAGCATTTCTGCAAACAAGGGCAGCGGCGTAGCCTTTTCGGCGGCTTCGATCTTATACAGCAATTGGGGCGGGATCAGCTCCGGCAGATAGACCGCCAGACAAACGAACGCCCCCGGCAGAAAGACCGTGAGGTAAAAGGAAGCATAGTTCAGCACCCGCAAGAAGGAGGCGAACACAGCAGTGGACGCGTAGTCGTCCAAGCATTCAAAGTTTTCACAGAAGAGCGCCGGCAGCACCATGGCCGACGGGCTGCCGTTGACCAGCACTACAATGCGGCCCTCACATAGTTTGGCCGAAGCCGCCGCCGGGCGCTGGGTGTAGCTGACCGGAGTGAACAGTCGTGCCCGGCTGGGCAGAAGCCACGGTACAAAATAGCTGCTGTCCAGCAGCAGCTCCGGCTTTGCAGCGGCAAGGGTCTGCCGCACCTGGCGCACCATGGCAGGGTCTGCTTTGCCCCTGCAGTAGCAAATAGCGTACTCTGTCCCTGCGGCGGTGTCGGCCTGCGCCACCTCCAGCACCAGATCATCGGTGCGGACCAGACGACGCAACAGGCTCAGGTTCACCCGCAGCAGGTCGGCAAAGCCCTCCCGCGAGCCGCGCAGGTTGCCCTCTCCTTCCGGCTCGTCCACCGAGCGGTACTTGAGGGCCTGCACCGAAAAAGCAATGCCTTTCGCGCAGCCATCCAGCAGCAGCACAGCCATGCCTGCCGTTAACCGCTTGACAAGATCCGGCAGATCCTCCACCGGGGTGCTCTCGGCCGGGGAAGCGGAACCATGCAGGATGTGCTCATACACTTCCTGCCCGGTGCATGGGCAGGGCTGCTGCAGCGCCTGCCGACTGGCCGCGTCCAACAGCAGCTCCCACAGTGAATCCAGACTGGCCATGCCGTCAAACAGCACAATGCAGCCCCGGCAATGATAAATCATGATTTCCTTGGCATAATAATCCGCAGAGGCACCGAACCGGGCGTCCAGCTCTGCCAGATTTTCGGCCAGATGCAACGACAACTGCTGCACACAACATCCACTCCTTTGCACAGCAGTATGCCCGCCCGGAGCCGGTTCCATACCGGCGGGTGCCGACAGGAGGTTTCCACGATGAAGTTGTTGATCTTCCGCACGATTTTGATCTACCTGTGCGTGCTGTTTGCCATGCGGCTGATGGGCAAGCGTCAGCTGGGGGAATTGCAGCCCGAAGAACTGGTGTCCACCATCCTGATCTCCAATCTGGCGTCCATCTCCATTGAATCGGAGGATGTTCCGGTGACGGCCAGCCTGATCCCGCTGTTTCTCATTGCTGCGCTGGAGCTGCTGGGCTCCGCGCTGAGCTTCCGCAGCCAGAAATTCTTTAACCTGCTGTCCGGGCGGCCCAAAACCGTGATCCTGAACGGAGAGATCGACCAGAACGCTCTGCGCACCCTGCGCCTGACGGTGGCCGACCTGATGGAAGCGCTGCGCGGCAAGGACGTCTTTGATCCGCGGGATGTGTCCTACGCGGTCATTGAGACGAACGGCACCCTCTCGGTAGCACTGCGGCCGGAAAAGGAACCTGCGCGGCTGGCTGACCTGCAGCTGCGGGTGGAGCACTGCCACGCAACCATCCCCTTTGTGCTGGATGGGCAGGTGCTGGAGGACAACCTGCACTGGTGCGGCAAAGACCGTGCCTGGCTGGAACGCACGGCACAGGCCAATACCCTGCTGCCGCAGGAAATCCTACTTCTTGTCGGCAATGAGACCGAGGACTATTTTCTTTTGAAAAAGGAACGCCGCGCTACGGTGCATGAGGGCCGGAAATGAAACGAATCTACGCCTGTTTTGCCATCGTGGCCGCTTTGCTGGCCACTGCCTTTTACAGCAGCTTTCAGGTACAACGCTTTGCCGATGACATTTCCACCGACCTGGACTGTGCCATTGAGGCCATCCGCACCAGCGATCTGCCCACCGCCCGGCAGGCACTGGCCCGCGGGGCCGACCGGTGTGACCGGATGCGGGAAAAGATGAACCACCTGCTGCGCACGGAAGATTTTACCGAGCTGGAAGCGGCCCTGCGCACCGCCGACGGGCACCTGGAGCAGAACGCCCCCGAAGAAGCCTTTGGGGAGCTGCGCCGGGCACAGGTACGGGTGGAAACACTGCAATGGCTGGCCCGGCGGTTTGTGTAAACACAAAAAGCACCGCTTCCCTGCTGCTGTACAGAGAAAGCGGTGCTTTGCAAATTACGGGTTACTGTGTGTCCTTCCGGTCGCCCATGAGCTTTTTCAGTTCATTGAAAAAGCTCTCCACGTCGGCAAACTGCCGGTAGACCGAGGCAAAGCGGACATAGGCCACCTCGTCGATCTTTTTCAGTTCCTGCATGGTCAGCTCCCCGATGCGCACGCTGGGGATCTCGCGGTCGTAGGAACTGAGCAGGGTCTGCTCGATGCTGGTGACTGCGCGCTCAATGGCCTCGTAGCTCACGGGGCGCTTGGCGCAGGCCCGCAGCATGGCATTCAGCAGCTTCTGCCGGTCAAACGGCTCCCGGGAGTTGTCCTTTTTGATGACCACGAGCGGGACTGTTTCCACCACCTCGTAGGTCGTGAACCGCATATGGCAGCTCAGACATTCCCGGCGGCGGCGGATGCGCTCACTGTCTTCGGTAGGGCGCGAGTCGATCACCTTGGATTCCTCAGCACCGCAATAGGGACATTTCATGTTCTGTTCCTCCTGAACCTCTGCGGGAATTTTGTGTCAGGCCTTTTTGCCGGACTTGGGGCTGCGCTCGCTCCACAGCATCCATGCCGAGGTGGAGACGCACAGCGAAGTGTACACGCCGCTGATCATGCCCATCATCAGCGGGAAGGCAAAGGTAAAGATGCTGTCCAGACCGTAGAGCTTTGCCACGATGCACAGCACACCCAGTGCCATCACGGTAGTGATGGTGGTGATGAGGGTACGGCGGGCAGACTGGTTGACCGAACGGTTGACCAGCTCTTCAAAGCTGGCCTTCTTGCCCATCAGGGCGCGGTTCTCGCGGATGCGGTCGTACACCACGACGGTATCGTTGATGGAGTAACCCAGAATGGTCAGCATGGCAGCGATGAAGTTGCCGTCCAGCGGGGTGCGCAGCAGCACAAAGGTGCCAAACACCACCATCAGGTCGTTCACCAGTGCCAGCACAGCCATCATGCCGCCGGTCAGGCCGCCGATGTTCTTGAAGCGCAGGGCAATGTACAGCAGGATGAGCACCAGCGCAAACACCACGGCTACCAGGCTCTTCTGCAGGAACTTGGTGCCCATGGCAGCGCTGACGTTGCTCAGCGACAGCTGTTCAAAATTGTTGTCCGGGCAGCTTTCGTTCAGGCTGTCCAGCAGCTTGGCCACCTGCTCGGTAGTCACTGTTTCGGTACCGGGCATCGAGATTTTCAGGGTCTGGTCACCGGTAGCAACATTCTCGCCGGTCTGCAGGGTCAGGCCGTTATTTTCCAATGCAGAGGATGCAACCTTCTGCACATCCGACATGGTAAAGCTGCCCTCGTAGCTCAGGGTGATCATGGCACCGCCGGTGAACTCGGTATCCAGATGGACACCCAAAACCACAGCGCACAGCACGATGGCTGCCATCAGGCAGGAGGAGATCGTCAGGAAGCGCTTGCGCAGGCCCACAAAGTCGATGGGCTTCTTCTCGGTTTTTTCCTTGCCGGGCTTTTCTGCACCGTAGAGCCAAGGGTTGCGCAGTGCCTTGATGGATGCCGCACCGCGGATCATCACACGGGTAGCAAACACGCCAAACACAAAGTTCAGCAGCACGCCGGTGAGCAGCGTGTAACCGAAGGCATAAATAGTGCCTGCGGTGGAGGGACCAAAGGCAAAGAACACAAAGTGGAGTGCCTTTGCAAACATGCCGTCCGAGGGGCCAAAGGCACCCATCAGCACGATGGCCACGATGACGATGGTCACGTTGCCGTCAACGATGGGGGTCAGGCCGCGGGCAAAACCGCTCTTGAGCGCGCCATCCAGAGACTTGCCGTTTTTCAGCTCTTCCTTGATGCGTTCTGCCGTGATAACATTGGCATCCACGCCCATGCCGATGGCAAGGATGATGCCTGCGATGCCGGGCAGGGTCATGGTAAAGCTTTCAAACACCGGGAAGTAGCCGGAAACGAACGCCAGTGTTGCTGCCACCTGACCAGCCAGTGCAATACATGCAAGGAAGCCCGGCAGACGGTACAGCATCGTCATGAACACCACGATCAGTGCAAAGGCGATCAGGCCGGCCAAAACCATGGCGCTCAGGCTGTTCTCGCCCAGACTGGGGCTGACGGTGGAATAGCTGTCCACCGTCAGTGCAAAGGGCAGTGCGCCGGAGTTGATCTGGCGGGCCATCTTGACGACCTGCTCCTGCGTGAAAGGATTGGAAGCCGAGCTTGTAATGATGGCAGAGCCATCGGTAATAGCGGTGTTGACCGTAGCCGTGCTCACGTTTTCATCGTCCAGCCAGATGCTGATGGTGCCGCCCGATGCAGCCAGCTTTGTGGTAGCATCGCCAAATGCCTTAGCACCGTCATCGGTGAACTTCAAGGAGACGAAATATTCCGAAGCACCGCCATTGCTGACGGGGCCATACTGAGCTGCGGCGCTCTCGATCATGGAGCCGTCCAGGATCAGCTCACCGTCCGCACTGCTTCCCTCGCGGAAGGTCAGATAGGCGGTGGTACCGATCTCATCGATCGCAGCTTCCGGGTCAAAATCCGTCTCACCGGACTGCCACGGGAACTCCAGGATCAGGCTGTCGGAATTGTTGTCCACATACAGCTCATAGTCGGTCACGTTCAGCGCTACGAGACGGTTCTCAATGACGAGCTGGGCTGCTTCCAGCTGTTCTTCGGTAGCATCGTAGCCATCCGACGGCACAAAGGTGACGTTGACACCGCCCTTAATATCCACACCGAAGCGGATATCCTTTGCACCTTTGATATAGGTCGTGGTCGTATCGCCGTACTTGGCATACACACCGAAGAACGCAGTATACACAAATACCACGATCAACAGCACTGTGGCAATCAGATGCCATGCTTTGCCTTTTGTTTTCATAAAATTCAGGGAACCTCCAAAAGCAGCAGTTCTTGCAGCTGCCGCCCGTATTCTAGTGCGGACCGCCTGCTCCGGCGGGCCTTATCATTTCCGCAAGGGGGCCGTCGTGCCGGCTTTCTTGCGACAAAACTCCCCTGACGGCCCAAACGGGCCGCACAGAGGAGATAAAATCAAAAAATGTTAGTCTGCCTTGTCAGCCAGCAGTTTTTCTGCCACAGCCAGACGCACACAGATGCACAGCAGTTCGGAAGCGGTTTCCACCTCGTCCAGACTGGGGTAGGTAGGTGCAATGCGCAGGTGAGAATCCTCGGGGTCCTTATGATAGGGATATGCAGAACCGGCACCGGTCAGGGTCAGGCCCGCATCCTTGCACAGACCCGCCACGCGCTTTGCACAGCCGGGCATCACATACAGGCTGATGAAGTAGCCGCCCTTGGGGTCCGTCCAGTGGGCAATATCCCCGCAGGGGATGAGGTTGTTCTTGAATGCGGTCTTGACGGCATCAAAGCAGGGCACCAGACGACGACGGTGCTTTGCCATGTGGGCCAGCACACCTTCCTTGTTCTTCAGGAAGCGGACGTGGCGCAGCTGGTTCATCTTGTCGTAGCTGATGATCATGACCGAGAAGCGCTTGCAGATATACTTCATGCTGCTCTCGCTGCAGGCAATGGCAGAGACACCTGCGCCCGGGAAGGTGATCTTGCTGGTGGAAGTGAACATGAACACACGGTTTTCGTTGCCGTACTTCTTGCTCTCGTTCAGCAGCACCGGAGTCTCGATGATCTCATCGGTCAGGTGATGGACGATATAGGCTTCATCCCAGAAGATCTTGAAATCAGGCGCAGCGGTCTTCATCTTGGCAAAACGCTCGATGGTCTCATCGCTGTAGGTATAGCCATCGGGGTTGGAATACTGCGGCACACACCAGATGCCCTTGATGTCAGGATCCTCGGCCACCAGCTTTTCCACAATGTCCATATCCGGGCCATTGGGGGTCATAGGCACGCTGATCAGCTCAAAGCCAAACTCCTCGGTAATAGCAAAGTGACGGTCATAGCCGGGCACCGGGCAGAGGAACTTGCGCTTCTCCACCTGAGACCAGGGGCACGGAGACTCCGGGAAACCGAACACATAGCCGATATTGACGAGGTTATACATCAGCTGCAGGCTGGAGTTGCCGCCCACGAACACTTCCTCCGGCTTTACGCCAAAGACATCCGCAAACAGCACGCGGGCCTCCTGCAGGCCTTCCAGCTCGCCATAGTTGCGGGCATCCGTGCCAGCATCGGTGGTGTAATCGTTCATCTTCAGCAGGTCCATGGCCAGATCCATCTGGTGAGGGCCGGGCTTGCCGCGGGCCATATTCAGCTTGAGGCCCTTGGCCTGAAATTCCTTGTACTTTGCTTCAAGCGCTGCCTTTTCGGCAGTGAGTTCATCACGATTCATTGCAAGATAATTTGCCATTGAAAACACACTCCTTTATCGTACTTCCTGTTACCCATAGCGCCAGAGCGGCATTTTGCGGAGCATTCCTGCCAGGGAGCGTTCCCCATGCCATTCCAGACCTTAACATTATAGTACATTTTGCCCTCGGAAACAAGAATAATAAAGCAAAAAGCCCTGCCAAAAGCAAAAAGCTTTTGAAACAGAGCTTGAATGCCGGGTCTTTGCTCCCCTGCTGCACGCTAAAAGCGTCAGCTCAGAGCGACCTGATTTTTATAGCGCTTGCGCACCGCGCCGTATTCCAGATGTGCTTCGCCGCCTTCCACGGTATCTTCATCCACAGTTACGCGGATGATGGTAGCATCGGTGGGCACCTCGTACATGATGGGCAGCAGTATGCTTTCCATCACGCTGCGCAGGCCGCGGGCACCGGTCTTGCGCTCGATCGTCTTGCGGGCAATGGCGTGGAGTGCTTCATCCGTGAAGTTCAGTTCCACATTATCCATGCTCAGAAGTTCCTTATACTGCTTCACAAGGCTGTTGCGCGGCTCCTTGAGCACGCGAACCAGAGCGTCCTCGTCCAGATCGTCCAGCACGGTAATGACCGGCAGACGGCCGATCAGTTCCGGGATCAGGCCGAACTTGACCAGATCGTGGGGTTCCGCCTTGCGCAGCAGAGCCTTCTCTGCTTCGCTGGAATTATCCTTCAGGCTGCTGCCGAAGCCCAGTGCGGACTTATCGGTGCGGCGCAGAATATACTTATCCAAGCCATCAAATGCACCGCCGCAGATGAACAGGATGTTGGTGGTGTCGATCTGGATGAACTCCTGCTGCGGGTGCTTGCGGCCGCCCTGCGGAGGAACATTGCTCACAGTGCCCTCCAAAATCTTCAGCAGGGCCTGCTGCACGCCCTCACCGCCCACATCGCGGGTGATGGAGGGGTTCTCACTCTTGCGGGTGATCTTGTCGATCTCGTCGATATAGATAATACCGATCTGTGCCTTCTGCACATCAAAATCCGCTGCTTGGATCAACTTGAGCAGAATGTTCTCCACATCCTCGCCCACATAACCGGCTTCGGTCAGGGTGGTGGCATCGGCAATGGCGAAGGGAACGCCCAGCATTTTTGCCAGAGTCTGTGCCAGCAGGGTCTTGCCCACACCGGAAGGACCCAGCAGCAGCACGTTGGACTTCTGCAGCTCCACATCGCTGCCCTTGCCGCTGAGGATGCGCTTGTAGTGGTTGTAGACCGAGACGGCCAGCACACGCTTTGCCTCGTCCTGACCGATCACGTACTGATCCAGACCTTCCTTGATCTCGGCCGGGGTCAGGATGTTGATATCCAGATTGTCCGCAGGCTGGATGTGTGCACGGTTTGCACCGCGGGCCGGTCGGGCGCTTTTGGGCTGATCCGGCTTGTCGGAAAGCAGGTCGTGGCACAGGCCAATGCATTCGCTGCAGATATTGACACCGGGGCCGATGATCATACGCTCCACTTCGTCCTGATGCTTTCCGCAGAAGCTGCAGACCAGATCCTTTTCGTTTTTGTCTCTGCCGGAATTGTTATTTGCCATAGCTGTTTTTCCTTATCCTGGGTAAATTAAATGTCGGCGGCTCAGCGGTGGGCAATGACCTCATCGATCAGGCCGTATTCCTTTGCCTGCAGTGCGGACATATAGTTGTCGCGCTCGGTATCCAGCTGGATCTTTTCCAGCGGCTGGCCGGTGTACTCGCTGAGCATGCGGTTCATCTTATCGCGGATATACACCATGTGCTCGGCATGGATTTTGATATCGGTGGTCTGGCCGGAAAGGCCGCCGCCCTGCCCGCCAATCAGCGGCTGATGGATCAGAATTTCCGAGTTGGGCAGTGCAAAACGCTTCCCCTTGGTGCCGCTTGCCAGCAGGAAGGCACCCATGGAAGCTGCCATGCCCATGCAGATGGTGGAAACATCGCACTTGATATACTGCATGGTATCGTGGATGGCCATGCCGGCGCTGATGGAGCCGCCGGGGCTGTTGATATACAGGCTGATGTCCTTGTCCGGGTCCTGCCCTTCCAGATACAGCAGCTGTGCCACAACAAGGCTGGCGGAGGTATCGTTGACATCCTCGCTCAGAACGATGATGCGATCGTTCAAAAGACGGGAGAAAATATCATAGGAACGCTCGCCATGGGACGACTGTTCCACAACGTAAGGAACAAAACTCATAAAGTTCGCCTCCTGAAATGGAATATAGTATTTGCAAAATTGACCGATACGGTTTCCCTGCCGGTTCTGCCGTATCGGTCAATTTTTACAACCTTTGATTGAAACCGTGCAGCATACTGCCCGCTTCAAAGGAACACAGGAGCTGATTACTCAGCGTCTGCAGCCTTCTCTTCCTCAGCAGCCTTCTCCACGATGTTTGCGTGGCTCTTGATGAAGTCGATGGCCTTGTTGATGGCCAGATCCTTCTTCAGGTCGTCAACATTGACCAGCTCACGAACCTTGTCCTCTTCCATCTTATACTGGTCAGCGATGCGCTTGATCTCAGCGGAAACTTCCTCCTCGGAAGCCTCGATGTTCTCAGCAGCAGCAACAGCCTCCAGAGCCAGACGGATCTTGACCTGCTTCTCAGCCTGCGGCATGAAGGAAGCACGGAACTGCTCCACAGTCTGGCCCATGTACTTCAGGTAGTCCTCGAGACGCAGACCCTGCTGCTCCACGCGGAATGCGAAGTCGTTGACCATCTCGTCCATACGGGTCTCGTACATAGCCTGGGGGATCTCACCCTCCATGCTCTCGATGACCTGATCGACCAGAGCGTTCTCGACAGCCAGGTCGTCCTGCTTGTCCAGCTGCTCCTGGTTGTTCTTGCGGATGGAAGCCTTGAACTCGTCCAGAGTGTCGTACTCGGAGACGTCCTTTGCCAGCTCGTCATCCAGAGTGGGCAGCTCCTTGTACTTGACCTCGTGCAGCTTGATCTTGAAGACCGCTGCTTTGCCGGCCAGCTCAGCGGCCTGGTACTCGGTGGGGAAGGTGACGTTCACATCGAACCCTTCGCCAGCGGAGTGGCCCACGATCTGATCCTCGAAGCCGGGGATGAAGCTGCCGCTGCCCAGGGTCAGGCTGTAGTGCTCAGCCTTGCCGCCCTCGAATGCGACGCCATCCACAAAGCCCTCGAAGTCGATGTCCACGATGTCGCCGTTCTCAGCAGCACCCTCACGGGTCAGCTCACGGGCATTGCGCTCCTGCACACGCTTCAGCTCGGCCTCAACAGCCTCGTCAGAAACAGTATGGACAGTCTTCTCAACGGTCAGACCATTGTATGCGCCGATCTTGACTTCGGGCTTGACAGCGACCTTGACGGTCAGGGTAGCGCCCTCAGCCTCGCTGGCGGAGTCAACGCTGACCTCAGGACGGCCGACCGGCTCGATGCCGGCAGCCTTGACAGCCTCTTCGTAAGCTGCGGGGAACAGCTCGTTGATGGCGTCGTAGGTAAAGACATCAGCGCCGTACATCTTCTCGATGAGAGCCTTGGGAGCCTTGCCCTTGCGGAAGCCCTGAACAGGGTACTTCTTGCCCTCCTTCTTGAAAACATCGGCAACTGCAGCCTTGAAAGCCTCAGCGTCGATGGAGAACTGCAGCTCTGCCACTGTCTCTTATACACATCTGA
>OWJI01001988.1_pt1 | contig 11766 bp, 8 predicted proteins | sample 1732541 | NCBI WGS metagenome assembly OWJI01 (sample SAMN05065727, study PRJEB22554) | human gut metagenome | biome: ENVO:2100002; feature: ENVO:00000062; material: ENVO:00002003 | host: Homo sapiens | place: USA
CCGCAAGGTCCTGCCCGGCTTCAACGACCTCGCGGCCATAGAGCCGGTCGTTGCCTCGCAGTGGCACCCAACACGTAACGGCAGCCTCACGCCGCAACAGGTGACGCCCGGCAGCAGCCGGAGGGTCTGGTGGCTGTGTGAAAACGGCCATGCGTGGCGGGCGGTCGTCAGCAGCCGCACGGGAAAGCAGCGCTGCGGCTGTCCAATCTGCGCGGGCCGGCCATTGGACCGATGCACAGCGATTTTAAGTGAACCTCCGGCGGAGCCGGTAAAAATAAGTGCCCAAACTGCGGGGAGCCGCAGAAAACATATACTGTAGGAGGATCATTATGAAACATAAGCTGCTATCCATTTTACTATGCCTCGCGATGGCGCTGTCGCTCTTACCGACGGCAGCCCTGGCGGAGGAGGCGACAGGCGCTGGACCGATCAAGGTAGGGGAGACGAGCTATAGTTCGTTTAGCGATGCCGTCAATGCGGCGGAACCTGACGAAAGCGGCGTCATCACCTATAAGATCAGCGGTAAGGTTGATGTGACTGATATCGGCTGGGTGCAGGTCGCAAAAGCTGGTCTGCCCGACCTCTCCAAGGTCGAGTTCGTTGGCATAACCGACGATGCGGAAATCTGCATCACCCAAGGCGTAGCGATTCTGGCTGATCAGAGCTATGACATCGACGTTAGCTTTGAGGCCTTAAAGTTGACGAAGTTGAATCCGCAATGGGCGGGTGACTTTGGCCACAGCACGAATTACTTCACCTGCTGGCTCCGCAACACCGGCAGGGCAGAAAACACCGTGACCTACACGAACTGCACCTTCCCCAACGGCGTGTGCAACAACCAGTACGGCAAGACGGTGTTCAACAACTGCCAGTTTACTAACAGTGCCAACTATAATCTTTGGAACTACGGCGGCAACACCGAAGTGAAGAACAGCGCCTTCATCGGTGTCCGCGGTATCAAGACCTACAACGAGGGCACGCTGGCAGTCGCGCCCACGGTGAAGATCGAACAAACCACCTTCAGCGGTCTGACCGAAAAGGCAGCCATCGTCGCTTCCAAGGCGACCGACATCACGCTGACGAATGTGACCGCCACCGGCTGCATTAAGGGCCTGCTTCAGAAGGACATTGAAGGCTCTAAGGGCGAGCAGAAAGTCACCATCGAGGCCAACGGCACCGGCATCAGCGGTGACTTTAATATTACAGCCCAAAAGGATGCCGAAGCCGCCAAGAACGAGTTCAACATCACAGCCGGTACGTTCCCCGGAGGAATCAACAATGACTACCTTGCGCCTGGTGCAAATTTTGACGCGACCACAGGCGAGGTTAAAATGTCGTATGTTGCCAAAATCGGCGATACCGAGTATCCCACCCTCGCCGACGCCTTTGCGGCCGCAAACAAAACCGGCGACACCGTGATCGAGCTGCTGGACGACATCAATATGACCGGTAAGAACTGGACGCCGGTGGGTGTGGATGGATACTATGGTCAGGGCGTCATCACCCTGAACGGCAACGGCAAGACCATCACCGGCCTGAGCGCCCCCTTGTTTGCGGGCGGCTTTGCGGGCAAATCCGGCATTGTGATCAAGGATCTGACCATTGCTGGTGCGGATATCAACGACACAACGAATGCTCAGGGAATCGGCGCATTTATCAACTGCGTGGATTCCATGACTCGAATCGAACTGGATAACTGCCATCTGAAGAACAGCAAAATTGTCAGCACCGGCGGCGCGCGCGTCGGCGGTCTGATCGGCTGGACATCCGGCTATAACAAACCGACCGACGGCCCGGTCGATACCAAGGTCACGCTTACAAACTGCTCCGTCGAGAATGTGACGATTGAGGCGAATGGCTCTGTCGGCGGCCTGATCGGTCACGCCGGTGCGAATCCCGCCACCTACCACACCATCACGGGCTGCACTGTAAAGGACAGCACTCTGAAGTGCACTGAGACGGGAAAGAGCTGGCGCGTCGGCGATCTGGTCGGCACGGCGAATGTCGGTCAGGTCACCGTTGACGCTGCTACTTCCGCAAGCCAGAATAGCTTGACGCAGGAAAATGCAGACCCCCAAAAGCCCAAAGACAGCATCTTCGGCCGCGACGCGGTCAACGATACCGGTCTTGTGATCGTTGACAACAAGGTCGTTGCCGCCGGTACTGCTTACGGCAATATTGTTAACAAGAACGCCAACGAAGTGCTTGTGGAGGTTTCGAAGGGTCATTGGATGAAGCCGAACGAGGATACGGTCGCTATGATCGGGGCAACGGAGTACCCCACCCTCCCCGACGCTATCACCGCCGCCAAGGACGGCGACACCATCAAGCTGCTGAAGGATGTGACCGTTACCAACCCGATTGAAGTCACGAAGAGCATGACGCTTGATCTGAACGGTCATGTACTGACTGCTGCGACGGCATCAACAGCTACCGTAAAAAACAGCGCGATTTGGGTCACTGCTGAAAAGGTAAATTTGACCATCGACGGCACGACCGCAGGGAGCGGTATGACGATGGGAGATACGCATGATACCAACTGGGAGGCAAAAGTGTGGGGCTTTGTTGACCTTCGCGAGGGTTCTGCTGGTTCTACGGTAACTGTTAACGGTGGATCTTATACCGGCAGCACCTGCGCAAGCGACAGCTATCACTACACTGCATTGTTTACGGTGGGCAGTGAGAGCAAGTTGGTCCTGAACAATGTCAGCGCCGAGACGGACGAGCGCGTTGTGAAGGCTTCCAGCTGCGGTGAGGTCATTGTCTCCGGCGGCACCTATAACATCACTGGTATCAATGCATTCTTGGGCGCTGCTTTTGAAACCAAGACCGCATCGTTCACCGACATGAAGCTGACCGCAAAATACGGCGGCTGCGTGCAGGTTGGAAGCAATGCAACATTGGAAAATTGCGAGATCAAAGTTACGGATATCAGAACTGGAGATGGCACGTACTTGAATTGTGCGGTGGCTGTTCAGTATGGCGGCACCGCCACTGTAAAGAGCGGCACCTATACCGCTCCGTATGCTGCCTATGTTTACAACTCCGGCGGTACGATCAACATTGAGAACGGTACATTTACCGGTGTTGTTCGCGCTGATGCTACAACTGACACAACAGCTGTTATCAATATCAAAAATGGCTCTTTCAATGGCGAAATTCAGAAGGGCGGCGGCCCGGGCAGCGAGACCATCTCCATCACCGGCGGCACGTTCAGCTTTGATCCGAGCACGAAGGTCAAGAACAACGGGACAGACTACATCGTCAAGCGCGCTGGCAGCGAGGGCGCTTATACCTACACGGTTCTTGCAAAATCCGGTTTGACCTCCGGCGTGTATCTGACCGACCCCTCCGGCGCTCTGGCAAGCAATTACTATGTGAGCAGCACCGCGAACGGTGTCTGGACGGTCAGCTACTCTGCGCCCAGCTCCGGCGGCGGTTCCAGCTCTTCCTCCAGACGCTATGACGTCTCCGCGCCCTCTGTCAAGCACGGCGATGTGACCGTCAGCCCCAAGAGCGCCTCCAAGGGCGATACCGTGACCATCACCGTCAAGCCCGACAGCGGCTATGAGCTGGACACCCTGACCGTGAAGGACGCCAGCGGCAGCAAGATCAAGGTGAAGGATAAGGGCGACGGCAAGTTTACCTTTACCATGCCCGCCTCCAAGGTGACGGTTTCCGCGGAATTCGCTGAGATCGAGACGCTGGACTTCGCGGACGTTCCCACCGACGCCTACTACTATGAGGCTGTGAAGTGGGCCGCCAAGAAGGGCATCACCGGCGGTATTGGCAACGGCCTCTTTGGGCCGAACCAGCCTTGCACCCGCGCACAGATCGTCACCTTCCTGTGGCGTGCTGCCGGTTCTCCCGAACCCAAGAGCATGAGCAGCTTCTCTGATGTTTCTGCGGACAGCTATTATGCTAAGGCAGTTGCGTGGGCGGTGGAGAACGGTATCACCACAGGAACGGGTGATGGCAAATTCAGTCCTGACGCCACCTGCACCCGTGCCCAGAGCGTGACTTTCCTGTTCCGTGCCATTGGTAAGCTGGTCGATAGCAAGGCAGAGTTCAGCGATGTTCTTACCGATAGCTACTATGCAAACGCTGTGGCATGGGCGGTGGAGAACGGAGTCACAAACGGCATTGGTGATGGCCTGTTCGGGCCGGACAATAGCTGCACCCGCGCACAAATCGTTACGTTCCTTTTCAGAGCCTATCAGGGCAAGTAAGAACCCAAGCGGCAGGGAGCCTCTATTGAGGCTCCCTGCCTTTCGCTGTATATCATGGAGCACGATAGCAATCAACTATGAACACATCTCCATGCGCACATTTCTCAATCCGCAAAATACTCGGGCCTGCCAATCGAGGTGAAGCCGCTTTTCCCCGTCACCACCACATTATTCTCGCTGCTGGCGCAGTGGATGATAAGCACATTGCCGCTGCCGTCAAATCCGCAGACAATGCCGACATGGGAATCCTCCGGGTAAAACACAAGGTCGCCCGGCTGGGCATCGCTCCAGTCAATGGGGGTACAGTAGCTGTGCTGTGCCGTAGCCCCACCGCCATGCCCAATGACATATTGTCCGCCGCTCTGGTTGTAGAACACCCAATCCACCATTCCCGAACAATCCAGTCCGAAGGGCCGCACAGTGCCGGTGGTGGAGCTGCCCTCGGCTGTGACCTCCATCGGCATTCCCCAGCGGGAGTCCCAGCCGATTACCAAAGATTTTCCTCCCCAAAAATAATGGACTCTGCCCAAGAGCTGATATGCTGTCAGCACAACTTCTCTGCGTGCCTCGCTGAGATCGGCGGGGAGGTTTTCCATGATCTTCGCTACCTCGTCGGGACTCAGCTCAATGTCCTGGTAGCTACCGGTGAGCGCCGCGAACAGTTCCTGATACTCCGGCTGCATCAGTTCCTCCAACAGCTTGTGCTGCTCGGCGTTGAACCGATACTCGTCCGCCATTTGCAGATGATCCTTGACTGTGACAGTGATGTGCAGGATGACGGTATCGCTTTCATCCTTGTCGCCTGAGATGGTTTCCACCCAATAAGAGATGGCGTTCATATCCCAGAAAATCTGCCGCAGAATATCCAGCTTTTCTTCCGTCAGCGTCGCCACCTCGTCCGGCGACGATGCATCTGTCGTTGTCCGCACAGCATAAACAGCCAGCACATCCCGCCAGTTAGAGATCATGGCGGCGCTGCCGGCGTTGTCCATATCCAATTCATCATGCGGATTCTCCGCCTTGATCTGCTCGATGCGGTCTGTAAACTCTGTATTCAGCATAGTCACAGCCTCCGGCATCGTATATCCGGTGCCGCTGTCCTCGCCGGAAAAGAATATCCCAAACGGTGACGCGACCAGGAGCCCGATCAGGCAGATAACTAACACCATCGAGAGGACCGTACTGCCGCCAGCCATCATCGCCGCCGCAAGACTTCTGGCGGCGGACAGGATGGCCCGCAGCGCCCGTCCTGCCGCCTGGGATGCTTTCTGCGCCGTGGCCTGCACCGCTTTCGCGGCTTGCTGATACCGCGCTGTCTGCACCGCTGCTTCCCGTGCGGCATGGGCGTTGCTTTGCAGCATGGCCGCCTGCTTCTGTGCGGACTCCAAAGTTTTCGCTGTATCAGCTATCTTCTTAGAACGCGGCGAAACAGAGACGATGTCACGCCCCATCGGCAAGTGCTTTTTCCTCGCTGGTTTGGGCAAGCTGGTTTCAGCCCGTTCTTTGATGTGCGGTATCTGCTCCGAACGCATTCTGTCCGGCATGGCGCTACCGTCCCTGTCTGAATGTAAGGCTTGTGCCGTCTTGATTCGGCGGCGCGATACGGCTCGCTTTTGCTCTGCCTGCCATCGGGCAGCTTTGCGCCCGCGTTCCTCCATGAATACTCTCTGCCCCTGCCGCTGCGGTTCCGCTGCCACTGTGACCTGTGTCTCTGTCTGTGCGCCGATATAAGTATCTTTTGTCTTGACCTTGGCGGCCTTTTGCGCTGCGTTCTGGCGCGCCTGCTGCCGTCCACGCTCCGCAGCGGTCTGCGGCTGTGAAACGGCAGAAGTGGTATCTTTTCCCTTGATAGCAGCAGGCTTTTGCTCTGTGGCATCGGCAGCAGGAGCACCGCCCTCCGGCGGCTGCTCCTGCTGTTTCTTCTTCCGCTGCCGGGTGAGTTCCTTTTCTGCCCGACGCAGGCCGCGGGCGGCGGTATCCTCAATGGTGTCGCCGCCGTACTCGTCTGCCTGCCCGTGCTGGGCCGTATCCCGCAGCTGCGTCCGCAGCCGCTCAGAGCCGTCGTCTAAGCCTTTGCGTAGCAGTTCTCTGGGTGTCGATACCGCCTTTTCCTTGATGCGTTCAGAGAGCGTGGGTTTTTCTTTGATTTTTTTCATAGCACATCACGCGATAAGGTCGGAGGGGCGGGTCGTCATCATCTGATACAGCCTGGTGTGGCGGGGAAAGCTGTCCACGAAAGGCACGATGGCGCTGCCGCACTTGATGAGCCCACGCCCGGAGTCCACATTGGTGATGTAGGAAAGCTGGTTATCTGAGATGTTCAGCAGGTGCGCCAGTTCCTCCCGGTCTGTGGCCGCCTGATTCAGCATGATGAGGAACTCACTGTTTGCCAGCATGGTGCGGGCCGTGTGGGACTGCAGCAGGTCCTCGATATTCTGGCTGATCCCCGTGCCGCAAGCCTGATATTTTCGCATTCGTTTCCACAGGGTGAACAGGAAGTTGGCGCTGTACTCATGCTGGAACAGCAGATAGATCTCGTCGATATAGATCCAGGTGTTGCGCTTCAGCCCACGGTTGCGGATGATGCGGTTGAAGATGCTGTCCAGCACCACCAGCATTCCTACCGGCAGAAGCTGCTTGCCAAGGTCCCGGATATCGTAGCAGAGGATACGGGCATTGGTGTCCACATTGGTGGGCTTGGCAAAGGTGTTGAGACTGCCGTCTGTAAACAGCTCAATGGCCAGCGCCACATCCTGTGCTTCCTTTTCCGGCTGGCGGAGCAGCTCCGCGTGGAAGTCCTGCAAGGTGGGGACCGCGCCGTGATAGCCGCTGCGGATATAGTCCCGGTACACCTGCGCGGTACAGCGGTCGATGACGGATTTTTCCTTGGCAGACAGCTTGCCCGCCCCAATGAGCTGTTCACAGAGGGAAAGCAGGAACTCGGATTTCAGCACCACGGGGTTCTCTCCATCCCCATAGCCCTGCTCCATATCCATGGCGTTGATATGGTTGGGTGAGGTGGCGGAGATATTGATGACCTGACCGCCCAGTCCTTCGATGAGGGGGCGGTACTCCGACTCCGGATCGATGACGATGATATCGTCCTGCGTGGACAGCGCCAGTGACACCATCTCCTTCTTGGCGCTGAAGGATTTACCGGAGCCGGAGACGCCCAGAATGAATGCGTTGCCGTTGAGAAGCTGCCTGCGGTCCGCCACGATGAGATTTTTGCTGATGGCGTTCTGCCCGTAGTACACGCCGCCCCGGTCCCAGATCTCCTGGGCCTTAAAGGGCATGAGAACAGCCAGCGCTTCCGTGGTCAGAGTGCGCAGGGCATCGATGCGGCGCAGGCCCAGCGGCAGCGCCGTCACCAGCCCGTCTGCCTGCTGCCAGTTCAGCGTCGTGAGCTGACAGAGGTGCTTGCGGGCAATGGACTGGAGCGTTTCCGTATCACTGTCCAGTTCTTCCTTGCTGTCTGCCAGATGCACCAGCGTCACCACGGCAAACATCATCCGCTGGTCGCGGGTGGTGAGATCGTCCAGCATCTCGCGGGTCTCCTTGCGCTGCTGCTCCAAATCGTAAGGTACAACGGCAGAAAAGTTATTGTTGGCGTTCTGCCGGCGCTGCCAGTTGGTCACATTGGTCTCCACACCCAGCAGGCGGTTCTGCATCTCCCGCACCGCCTCATCGGTAGGAACAGGGATGATATCAATGGACAGCATGAGACTGCGGTTCAGGCTGGTAAGCTCATTGATCATGGAATCCTTGATGTAGCTGGCATACTCCTTCAAAAAAAGCACCCGGCCATATTTACCGCCCATGATAAAATGATCCTTTTTGAATTCCATGCTGTCCGGGCAGATGGCGTCCTTGAAGGAGCGCCCATTTTTCATGTTCTCCCGGAGGTCAAAGCGGAACTCGCTTTCCTCACCCACACGGTAGAAATCATGCAGGATGTGGAGTCGGTCTGCCGCATCCATCTCCTCGCAGTGGGAGTCCATGTGGTTCAGACGGGAAGAGGCGTCATGGACCGTGCGGTCAAAAAATGCGCGGGCTTCCTCCACATTTTTCTTGTGGACGGACAGGGTGATGTAGCGTTCCTGCACCACGCTGTTGGATGAATCGGTAACCTTATCCAGCAGCATGGCGTTGTATTCCTTGCGTCCGCCGTCCAGATCATCTCCCTTGGGCGGGATGAGGATCTCCTGCTCAAAATTGCGCCGGTCCAGGCGCTTATTGTTGATGGTGATCTTCGTGGTGGAGCCGGTGTCCAGCGCGTTCAGCAGCTCGGAATAGCTGAGAAACATGGCTGTCTTATCCTCTTTCGAGGCGATGGCGTAGTTGATGTCGCTAAAACGCAGTGTTTTAGAATACTTGCTGCCAAATTGAAAGACCCCATCCGGCCAGATGCGGCGGATGGGGATGATGTCCTGTACAGATTTCGGAACCGTAAATCTTTCTTTGTCCTGCTTCAGTGTATTTTGCAGAGTTTTAATCAAGTTTGAGAGCCTCCTTTATCGTTGAATTTTCCAGAGCTTTGGCGTATATGTTGTCCGATTTGAACACGAGCCTGCGGGGAAACAGGAATTCAGAGCGGATATACGCGAGCAGAAAGCGTTCCAGCGTCATGCCGTTATACTGAAAAAAGCCGCCCAGGGCAAAGGGAAAGGCTGCAAGCACGCAGACCCAGCCGATCTCCCCATTCCCCAGCACAGGGCGCAGGCCGAAATATACGCCCACTGCCACGGCGACCGCCAGCAGTGCGAACAGCAACTGCCGTAGGGACAGGCCGAAGAATAGACTCTCCTGGTAATTTCGTACTTCTTTGTTGATGCGGACCTCCAATGGATCACCTCCGAGTTTTTTCTGAGTTTTGCTAAACAGGCTCTTGCTTTGTCTGTGCAGTCATGGTACTATGCCACAAACCCGATGAAGGAGGTCGTGACACATGATCGCTTTTCTGATGATCGCCGGACTTGGCGTCCTGGCGCTTCTCTCCCGGTTCGCCGCGCTGACGCGGATGACCATCCCGCTTTTGTACACCGTGTCCATGCTGACGGTGTTCCACGGCTGGTATCGCGCCCATACCGTGCTGGCAGACCGCATCCTGTTCGCTCTTGTAGGGCTGGTGATGCTGTCCTGGCTGCTTTCGCTGATCCGCTTTGTCTGCGATCTTGTTATGCAGGCACGGGATGACGCTGCCGCTATGGAGTATTTCTCCTACCGTGTTCGCAAAGCACGGGAGAACGGCGAAGACACTGTCAGCACAGAGGGTCTGTGGCGCTGAATCAGCCAAGGCCCATCAGCTCCCGGATGATGCGGTCGCTCATCTTGATCGCGCCCACCAGCACCAGCATATTGAAGATCAGCTCGCCCACATAGTTCCATACGATGGTGGCTGCCGCCAGCGTATCGTCCGCGATGGCGGGCGGCGAGGACGCGAACGCCGAAAAGATCACACAAGCCAATACAATGACACAGCCCTCCAGACAGATGGCGGCATAGCTTTTCAGAAAAGCAACGCCGATACTGCTGGAGGGCTGTCCCGCAAAGCTGGCCAGCGGGATGGGTGCGATGGCTGTGGCGATGTAGAGCTTAAAAAAACGGCTATATACCGTCAGTATCATGACAAGGGAGAGCACCCAGATAAAGAGCGAGCCCAGCAGCGTCACCGCCCAAAGGGGGATGGAGTCAATAAAGCCCACATCCTCGATGACACTCACCAGTTCATCCGGCAATGTGGTGGCAGACATCGCCGTCAGCCCGGAGGAATCCATGATGGTCGTCACCATGCCCTGGGCAACGCGAAACGCGCCGGTCATCAGCTCCATGCCCCACGATACCGCCGCCTGCGCCAGCACAAAGCGGATGAAGCATTTGAAGGCCACTTCCGGCTTCTTCATCTCGGTAAAGCTGCCGCAGGTCTTGACCACGCCCATCACGAAAAACAGCACCAACAGCGCATACCCCACAGCTTTTAATCCATCGTTGATGTTCACGATGACATTCCAGACACCGCCGCCCTTAAAGGACTCCGGCGAGGTGCTGATGAGCTGCCAGATCTCTGCCAGCCTTCCGTTCCACATTTCCAGCGCAGAGTTCAAATTGTCTACGATCCAGTTTCCACTTCCCATTCAAAATCACCTCCTACGGGAAGAACAGGGTGAACGGTATCATGCCGTTCACCCTGCCGCGTTTTTCAGCCGGTGATGAGGGAGAGGATCTCCTTAGTAAAGGTAATGACGATACCGCCTGCCACCGTCAGCATACCGTTGGCGCGCTGGGAGGGGTCATGGCTCTTGAGAGACAGGCCCACCTGCAAAATACCGAAGCCCAGCAGGATGAGGCCAATGGCGCGGATCAGCGAGAAAATGAAATCAGACAGGTTGTTGACCACCGTCAGCGGGTCATCTGCCGCCAGCGCAGGCACTGCGGTGGCGACCAGAAGCAAGGCAACGCAGGCAAAGACGGAATAGATCCGCTTTGCCTTTCTCTCGAAATTTTTGTTGTTCAAATCATGTTTCATGCTGCAGCATTCTCCTTTTCATTGTCAAAATCAATCTGGAACAGCGGCTCTCCCATAATAGGAGGCTCCGCCGTCCCGTGGTGGATGTAGGGCGGTCCGCCGCCATCCATCGTATAGCGGATGGCGGGATGCTCCATGAGCTCATACTTTTCGTCCATCACCGGCCGTGTACCGCGGATGAACAGAATACAATACCGGTTATCCAGCATCCGCACCTCGTCCGGCGTCAGCAGTTCCCGTCCGCTCATCTGGAAGTTGGTGGAGTAAGACCCGGACCGCCCTTTGGTCTGCCCGTGGGTCTTGGTGTCGATGGTGGACTTGCCCAACGCCTCGGAAATGTACTTGTGGGTGCTTGCCTCGTTACCGCCCAGATAGAGCAGCGTGTCCGAGTTGCCGGGGATGGTTTCCCACGAGTCCTTATACAGCTCCTTGATCTGCGCCATGTTCTGGATGATGGTGCTGCAGGAGATGTTGCGGGAGCGCATGGTCGCAAGCTCCCGCGGCAGCCCCGGCAGATTGACCGATGGCGCTTCATCCAAGATGAAATGCACATGGCAGGGCAAGGCTCCGTGATGGATCTGGTCTGCGCAGTAGTAAAGGGTCTGGAAAATCTGGGAGTACAGAAGACTCACTAAAAAAGTAAAGGTCGTATCATTATCCGGGATGACGGCGTACAGAGCGCACTTTCGCTCTCCCAGCGTGTAGAGATCCATGTCATCATGGTCGGTGACAGCTTTGATCTGCGGCAGATTGAAGGGCGCCAGCCGCACAGCGGCACTCACCAAAATGCTTTTCGCTGTTTTGCCAGAGACGAAAAGTCAAGGACTTTTTCATCAAATTCAAAAAGAAGTCACATTTTGCGGACTTCCTCACGGAGCAGACGCTTGATTTTGTCCTCCATCGTCTCTTTTGCGGTCTGGCTGAAATGGACACGGACGATATAGGTTGTCTTGCCGATCTGCTTTCTGACAGTCGGGCAAGTGGCGGTGTTGGTTGCGGTATTGTTCATTC
>OWJI01001992.1_pt1 | contig 11747 bp, 9 predicted proteins | sample 1732541 | NCBI WGS metagenome assembly OWJI01 (sample SAMN05065727, study PRJEB22554) | human gut metagenome | biome: ENVO:2100002; feature: ENVO:00000062; material: ENVO:00002003 | host: Homo sapiens | place: USA
TAATTTGCGCGTAATTGGTGGCATAATGGTGTTATGTACAGAAGGGGAGGGCGCAAAGCCTTCCCCTTCTTGTGCTTTAAAGGAGGTGGATGCAGATGGCGATACGGATCGAGCAGGTGGATGCCGGCAGCGAGGCCGAGGCTCTTGGCCTTGCCCCTGGCGACGAGCTGCTGAGCGTGGACGACAACGAGCTGAACGACACGCTGGACTACGATTTTTATACCGACAGCAGCAGCTTCCACCTGAAGGCCCGGGTAGCGGACGGCATCCGGGAGTGGGAGGTGCAGCGGCCGCAGCGCGGCCCCTTTGGCTGCGGGTTCAAGACCTATCTGGGCGATGCGAAGCATTCCTGCTCCAACCACTGCATGTTCTGTTTCATCGACCAGCTGCCCCCGGGCATGCGCGAGAGCCTGTATTTCAAGGATGATGACGAGCGGCTGAGCTTTTTGTTCGGCAACTACATCACCATGACCAATATGCAGGATCACGAGATCGACCGCATCATCAAGATGCACATTTCGCCCATCAATATCTCGGTGCACACCACCAACCCCCAGCTGCGGGTGCGGATGCTGGCCAATAAGCGCGGCGGCGAGGTGCTCAAGTACCTGCCCCGGCTGGTGGAGGGCGGCATTGCCGTCAACTGTCAGCTGGTGCTTTGCCGCGGCGTGAACGACGGCGACGAGCTGCGCCGCACCCTTGCCGACCTGCTGGAGCTGACCCCCATGGTGCAAAGCATTGCAGCCGTGCCCTGCGGCATTACGGATTACCGCAAAAATCTGTACCCGCAGGTGCCCTACGATGCAAAGACCAGCGCTGAGGTCATCGACATTATGGAAGAATTCGGTGATGAATGCAAGCGCCGCCACGGCAAGCGCATCATCTACCCCAGCGATGAATGGTACCTCAAGGCGGGGCGCCCCATCCCTGCGGCAGCGTTCTACGAGGACTACGACCAGCTGGAAAACGGCGTGGGCATGATGCGCCTGTTTGAGGAAGAATTTCTGGCCGAGCTGGACAAGCCCCACCGGGTTTACGGCACCAAGGAGCTGGACGTGGTCACCGGCACCATGGCAGCGCCCCTCATCACCCGCATGATGGAGGAGCTGCACCGCCAGTACCCCATGATCACCGTGCACGTCCACACCATCCAGAACCGCTTTTTCGGCGGTAATGTTGGCGTGACCGGCCTCATCACTGCTACCGACATCATCGCCCAGTGCGCTGGCAAGCTTGCCACAAAAACGCTGGGCATCCCGGCTGTGATGCTGCGGGAGGAAAAGGACACCTTCCTTGACGATATCACGGTGGAGCAGCTGGGGCAGCAGCTGGGCGTAAAGGTGGAGGTGCTGCCCACGGCAGGCGGGGACGAAGCCCGCGCCTTGTTGCGCAGCGGCCTGCACATTGCCCGCAGAAGGAAGAGCGGCAGCTGATAACGCCATTTTTATTGTATTTTACCCCTTTTAAGAAAGGAGGAGACCCCATGAGCAAACCGATCGTAGCAGTGGTGGGCCGCCCCAACGTGGGCAAATCCACCCTGTTCAATAAGCTGTGCGGCCAGCGCCTTGCCATTGTGGAGGATACCCCGGGCATTACCCGCGACCGTATTTTTGCCAACTGCGAGTGGAACGGCCACGAGTTTTTGCTGGTGGATACCGGCGGCATCGAGCCCAAGGCCACCGAGGGCATTCTGGCCCACATGCGCGAGCAGGCGCAGATCGCCATTGACACCGCCGACTGCATCATCATGGTCACGGACGTGCGCAACGGCCTGACCGCAGCCGACGAGGACGTGGCACACATGCTGCGCCGCAGCCATAAGCCCATCATTCTTGCCGTGAACAAGTGCGACAAGGTGGGCGAGGCTCCCATGGAGCTGTACGAGTTCTACAACCTCGGCTTTGACGAGGTGATGCCCATTTCTTCCGTGCACGGTCACGGTACGGGCGATCTGCTGGATGCAGTGTGCGCCCATCTGGACTTCAGCGAGACTGTGGTGGAGGAGGACCGTATCCCCGTTGCCATCATCGGCCGCCCCAACGTGGGCAAGTCCAGCCTGACCAACCGCATTCTGGGCGAGAACCGCATGATCGTGGCCAACGAGGCCGGCACCACCCGTGATGCCATCGACACCCCGGTGGACAACGCCTACGGCAAGTTCATCTTTACCGATACCGCCGGTCTGCGCAAGCGCAGCAACATCAGCGATGGTCTGGAGCGCTACATGGTGGTGCGCGCACTGGCCGCTGTGGAGCGCAGCCGCGTGGCGCTGATCCTTGTGGATGCCACTGTTGGCTTTACCGAGCAGGACAGCAAGGTGGCAGGCTACGCCCACGAGCAGGGCAAGGCCTGCATCATCGTGGTGAACAAGTGGGATGCCGTGGAAGGCAAGGAGACCAACACCATGGAACTGCAGCGCCGCGGCTATGCCGAGTGCTTCAGCTTTATGGGCTATGCACCCATTATCTTCATCTCTGCCCAGACCGGCTACAACGTGAACAAGCTGATGCAGCTGATCCGGGATGTGGATGCCGAGAACGGTGCCCGCGTGCCCACCGGCGTGCTGAACGAGATGCTTGCCCGCGCTACTGCCCGGATGCAGCCCCCCAGCGACAAGGGCCGCCGCCTGAAGATCTACTACCTGACACAGGCTTCCACCCGTCCCCCCACGTTCGTGGCCTTCGTGAACGCAAAGCACCTGTTCCACTTCAGCTATCAGCGGTATCTCATCAACCAGATCCGCGAAAACTTTGGTCTGGAGCATACGCCCATCCGTCTGGTCGTGCGGGAGCGCGGCTCCGGCGAGGTGGGTGCCAAGGACGTATAACACGTCAGGGAGGCTCAGATGATGAAATCTGTTCTCATCGCTGCGGTGTCCGCTGTACAGGCGTATCTGCTGGGCAGCATCGACACCGGTATCCTCGTCAGCAAGTTTTTGTACCACGATGACGTACGCAAGTACGGCAGCGGCGCTGCAGGCATGACCAATATGCTGCGCACCTTCGGCAAAAAGGCGGCGGCACTTACCGCTTTTGGTGATGTGCTCAAGGGTGTGCTGGCCGTGTGCATCGGCCGCTGGCTGTTCACCCTGATGCCGGAAAGCACCACGCTCTCGCCCTATCTTGCGGTGTATCTGGCTGCGATCTTTGCCATTATCGGCCATTTGAAGCCCCTGTATTTCGGCTTCAAGGGCGGCAAAGGCGTGCTGGTGGCGGGCGGCACTATTCTGGCCATCCAGCCGGTGCTGATCCCTTTTCTGGCGGTCATCTTTCTGGCCTGCCTGCTGCCCACCGGCATGGTGTCACTGGGCAGCGTGACCATGGCAGCACTCTACCCGGTGCTCACCATCCTGTACGGGGTGTTCCGGGGCTATTCTGCCGCCGACCTTACCGTGTGCACCATCGGCTCGGTGATTATGGCCGCAATGGTCATTTATATGCACCGCTCCAATATCCAGCGCATCCGCGAGGGCAAGGAGTACCGCTTTGGCCGTCACGGCAAAAAGTAACAGAAAATAGTAAACCACCCCGCAGCAGCCGTTCACCGGCCGCTGCGGGGTGGTTTTTGTATATGCTTATTCCTTTGTCTCGGTCTCTTCCTCAGGCTTTGCTTCGGAATGCCGCCGACGGAACCAGTCGGCGGGGATGCCGCTCTGGGCGGGGGTAAGATCCGGCGCAGGATGACCGTCCGGCAGGTGTGCGCCAAAGGCCGGGACAAAGAAGAACTTGCGCACAATGAAGATCAGCGCAATCGCGCCAACGCTGAGCAGGTTCTCCACGGCGGAATCGTGTCCCACCACCAGATGGCGGGCAATGGCGTACAGCAGCACCTCAAGGCTGCTGCCGGGGCTGTGCTTGGCCAGCATCTTGATGAACTCAATGCCGATCACAATGTCCAAGCTGCGCTCCAGAAAGGTGCGGATCTCTGCCTCGTTGCCATCGAACAGCAGGCCGGGCATCCAGCGGATCAGGGGCACAACGCTGAGCAGCAGACCAATCAGCACCAGCCCGGATAACAGCACTTCCAGCAGACTGGAAGCCTGAATAATGCGGTTGCGCAGGGAGGTACGCCAGTGGCTTTCTACCGGGTGAGAGGGATGTTCCATAGTAAGACCTTCCTTTCGGCATTCTGCTGCATAAAGATCGACAAAATCCTGCCTTTATTGTAGCAGACGAGAGAAGGTCTGTCAATTTCAATCCACGATGGTGACGGTGGTCTGCGGGCCGACGGCCACATAGCCGGACTTTTTGATGCAGTCCTGCCCGGCGTCGGTATCCAGCCAGTCGTACAGACGGCGCTCCGGGCTGTCGGCGGCGGCATCTGGGTGGATGACGGCGTAGAAATCGTTGCACAGGGGGTAGCTGCCGTCGGCAAGAGTGTCGTTGCTGGGGGTCACACCGTCCACCGCCAGCAGCCGCAGCCCGGGCTTGGAATACATCTGGTCGATGTAGTAATACACGGAGAAACCGATGGCGTTGGCGCTGTTGTTGTAATCGGCAATGCTGTCCACCAGCTCGCCCATGGCGGCAGGTGCCAGCTCAGAGGGTGGGGTCATCAACTCTCCGCCCTGAATGAGCAGCTTTTTGAACAGGGTCTGGCTGCCGGAGTCCTCGCCGCGCTGGAAGGCAACGATTTCCTGATCCTTGCCGCCTACATCCTTCCAGTTGGTGATCTTCCCGGCGTAGATGTCCCGCAGCTGCTGCTGGCTAAGCGCCTGCACGGGGTTATCCTCGTTGACGATGAACACCAGCGCGTCCACCCCGATGGGTTTCTGCTCCAGCTCCACATTGGCCTTTTGCAGCTCTTCCTTTACATAGTCCGGCGCTTCGTACACCACCAGCATCCGGGTGGTGGTGTCGTACAGGCCAAAGTTTTCCCATGCGTAGGCGGTGGTGCTTACCGTAATGCTGCTGCGGGCTTCCTCCAAGTCCATGCCGGTGGTATCGGCCAGCATCTGCGCCATCAGCGGAATGCAGGCGGTGCTGCCGTCCAGCGGGGGAAACTCCGCTTCGGTCAGGAACGGCTCAGGCTGCTGCACAGTCGAGGACGCTGCAGAGGACGCGGGCGGCTCTGCGGCAGAGGAAGCGGTGCTGCCGGAGGGCGCATCCGTGCCCTTGCAGGCGGTCAGCACCCCGGCGGCGGAGCAGGCAGCTAGCCCCAGCAGAAAACTGCGGCGGGAAATTTTAGCGTTTTTCATAAGAAAGCCCTCCTAACTCAATAGCCATAACTCGGTACATCGTCCGCAGTGGCAGACGAGAAAATGCTCTGGCAGTACAGCCAGTTGCCGCTCGTGTCCATCCAGCCCACATAGAAGCCCCGCTGTGCGGCAAACACATGGTCGGGCAGGGCATTCAGACTGTTGGAATAGTACCCGGTGCAGCTGGAAAGTCCCTGCAGCACCACCTTGCCGTCTGCATTCAGCACATCGCATACGCTGCCGTAGGCGCTGCCCGCAGCGGCGCGGCTGCCGTAGAACATGGGTCTGCCGTCGGGGTCGGTGGTCAGGTAGTTGACGTAACTGTACTTGCCCTGCAGGGCGGTCAGGTCGCTGACAAGCCCCTGCGGGCCGTACAGCCGGGTGGCGGTGGTCTCGTAGCGGTCGTTATCCTGCAATTCCAGCCAGACGTAGCCGGTGCCGCAGTTGCTCATCCGTACTCGCTGCTGGTGCTCCACCGGTTCTACGGTGGTGTCGGTCAGCAGCTTGCCGTTGTCCTTACTGTACACCCGCAGACTGCCGTCCAGCGCGTAGACGGCTACGGTGTTGTCGGTGGCGTCCACATCGTACAGCGGGGTCTTTGCGCCTGTCTCCAAATCATAGAGTTCGTAGCCATGGCCCTCGCCGCTGTGCCATGTTACCACATAGCCCGGGAAATACTGGCTGGGCTGCTCGTCAAAGGTGGAGATCAGTCCGCGGTCCTCTGTGGTCATGTCCCGCAGTTCGTACCGGCCGTCACTGGTGGAAAAGCTGGCAAGACCACCCGGATAGACCTGCAAAAAGCCCGTGTACTGCTCGCCGGTCTGGGTGTTGTACAGGATTTGGTCGGTGGTTTCCTCTCCGGTGGCAACGTCCAGCTTCACCCAGTCGCTCAGGGTGTCGCTGTCGTAGAAAAGGCGGTATGCCGAGGCGGCCTCGGCGCGGTAGACGGGGGTGCCGTCCTTCTCCTGCACCACCACCCAGCGGTTCTGCTGGTAGTCGGTATCCCAGTCGTAATCGTCCAGTCCCTCCGGGCGGGCGTAGCAGCTGAACACCAGCTTATCGCCGCATAGGGTGCAGCTGTATGCACCTTCCGGTACCGGCAGCGCTGCGCCGGTGGCAAGGTCGATGACCTGACAGGTGCCATAACCGGACTCCGGGACGTATCCGCCATCGATCAGGCGGCTCTCCTGCAGCACCAGCAGGCCGTTTTGCAGGGTGGCGCTCTGCTCGCCCTCAAAGGACATTACTTCGGTGCCGGTCTTGTCGTACAGGGCGGTGCGGCGTCCGCCCCGGCCGGTGGGGTCGGACCAACTGCGCAGCCAGTAGTCTGCGGTGCCGGTGACACTGTCCTCCACCAGCGAGACGTTCTCACTGCGGGTAGACTGGTGCAGCGGGGTGCTGCCGCACAGGATGGTGGTGCTGCTTCCGGAACGGCTGTCGCAGTACAGCACCCGCAAACGGCTATCGTTCAGCACGGCAGGGTCGTACAGGGGCTTGCCGCTGTCGTCCGTGGGCACAGAAACGGCAGAGCTGGCAGCGCCCGGCACGCCGGTGGCGGGCGGCAGCAGGGCGCAGCCGCAGCCTAAAGTAAGGGCAAGGGCAGCGCAGACCGCCCCGCAGCCGATACGCAAGACAACACGCTTCATAAAAAACACTCCTTTGCAAAAACAGGGAGGAAAATTTTTCCGTTCACTCAGAATACGAAGCAGCCGCATTTTTCATTGCAGGTCTTGCAGAAAAATGCGGCTAAAAACGGTTACAATTGCATTACAGCTGCGCCGGGGCATGGGACGCTTCTGCCTTGTCCATCTGCTCCAGCTGCCGCAGAAAGGCCAGCAAAAAGGGTAGAGAAATGAAGCAGGTGAGCGTATCCGCAATGGGCTGGCAAAGCTCCACGCCCACAAGCCCCAGCACCCGGGGAAGTACAAGAATCAACGGGATAAAGCACACGCCCTGCCGGCAGCAGGCCAGAAAGGTGGCACGCCCGGCCTTGCCCACGCTCTGGAAGGTCATGTTGGTCACCACGATCACCGGCTGCAGAAGGATGGCAAAGCACTGGTAGCGGAAGGCGGGCAGCGCCACGGCGGTGACCGCCGGGTCATCCCGGAACAGGCGGATCAGGTTTTCATCGTTCCACCAGCACACCGCGATCAGCACCACCAGCAGCGCAAAGGCGGCTTTCAGGGTAAAGACGGCGGCCTGCCGCACTCGGTGGTATTTGCGGGCGCCGTAGTTGAAGGACGCCACCGGCTGCAAGCCCTGTCCCACGCCGATGGCCACTGAGAGGATGAACATAAAAATGCGGGACACAATGCTCATGCCCGCCACGGCGGCATCGCCGTAGCTGCGGGCGGCAATGTTCAGCAGCATCCCGCCGATGCTGTTCAGCCCCTGACGGCCAAAGCTGGGCGCGCCGCCTGCAAGGATCTGCAAAAACTCGCGCGGCTCCCGGGTGACGGCAGAAAGCCGGAACTGGCTGACCGTTTTGCCCCGCAGGAACATATACAGCAGAATGCCAAAGCTGATGGTCTGACTGAGGGCAGTGGCGATCCCGGCACCGGCAGTGCCCAGCCCTAAAGCGAACATGAACAGCGGGTCCAGTGCAATGTTCAGCAGTCCGCCGGTGACCAGCCCGACCATGGCAAGGTTTGCTTTGCCCTCATACCGCAGGATGTTGTTCATCACCAGACTGGAGATCATCAGCGGTGCGGCAAGCAGGATGGGCCGGGCGTAGGCGCAGGCGTGGGGCAGAATGGTTTTGGTACTGCCCAGCAGCATCATAAAGTCCGGCAGGGTGGCAAGGCCGACCACCGCCAGCACTACGCCAAAGGCCAGCGCCGTAAAAAAGCTGGTGGAAGCAAAGCGGGTGGCGGCGTGGGTATCCTGACTGCCCAAGCGGCGGCTGATGATGGTGCCGGAGCCGTGCCCCAGCATAAAGCCCAGCGCCTGAATGATGGCCATCAGGCTGGAAACGACACCCACCGCGCCGGAAGCGCTGGTGGAGATGCGCCCTACAAAAAAGGTATCGGCCAGATTGTAGATGCTGGTGATCAGCATACTCAAAATCGTGGGCGCGGCAAGGCTGAGGATCAGCCGGGGGATCGGAGTCTCGGTCATTTTATGATACTGCACCGCAGTGCGGTCCTGCTGGGTCATGGGAAAATATCCTCCTTCAAAAACGAGAAAGCCGCCCCTTCCAGAGCGGCAGATAGTCCTGATGAAAACAGTATAACGCAGTTGCGACAAAATGTCGAGAGGGAGTAAAAACGGCCTTTCGCCCCTGCGAAGGGGCGAAAAAGCAGGCGAAAACAGGATGGATTCTATATAAAGTGCTAAAGAATTGTCGAATTGCTTGTGAAAAATCACGATATGTGGTATTCTTTATAAGAAGGAATTGGAAAAATCTGTGCATTTTATGATTGGGAGGGATTTGTACATGAAATCCGTAGCACAAACTGTGATCGAGGCCGACCGCTTTTATACCATTGCCGCTCACACCGGCAATGTCATTCAGGCAGTGGAGGGCAGCAAGGACGGCGGCACTGTCCGTCTGGGCAAGTATGACCACAAGCCCGAACAGGAGTGGAGCTTTGTCCGCGAGGGCGATGGTGTGTACCGCATCCGCAACCGTGCCTCCGGCAAGCTGCTGGATCTGACCATGACCGGCACTGCCAACGGCACATGGCTGCACCTGTGGGAGGACGTGGGCGGCACGTCCCAGATGTGGAAGGTGGAGCACACCCCGGAGGGCACCGTGCGTCTGCGCTCTTCTTGGGCAGGCGGCAAGTGCGTGGACACCGTGGGCATTGGCGCCGAGGTGGGCGCTGTGCTGCAGATCTGGCAGGAGGTGCCCGGCGGTGGTGACCAGCTGTGGGTCATCTCTGAGGTAAAGGACCGCGTAAAGCGTGCCGCCAAGGTTGAACAAGCAGCACCCGCCGCCGAGACGAAGGCCGCACCGGCCAAGGAAGCCGCTCCCGCCAAGAAGCCCGCAGCCCGCAAGCCCCGCACCACCAAGAAGGTGGAGGAGAAGCCCGCTGCGTCCACCGTAAAGGCTGCAGAGCCGGTCAAGGCAGAAAAGCCCGCCGTGAAGAAGGCCGCTAAGGCAAAGGCTGAGCCTGCTGCCCCCGCCGCAGAGGTGAAGGCTGCGCCCGCTGTGGAGACCAAGGCCGAGCCTGTTACTAAGGCTGAACCGGCTGCCAAGGCAGCGCCCGCAGCGGAAGCCAAGACTGCCCCTGCCGCCGCAAAGCCCAAGGCAAAGCGTGCACCCTGCAAAAAGACCGTAAAGAAGTAAAAAAACTTTTAAACAGCAAAAAAATCGGACAGAGTGCGATCTGTCCGATTTTTTGCGTTTATAGAAGCTTTTTATGCAGCAGGGGAGGTGACAGCATCATCGCTCTGGGCAGCGGTCTGCACGAACTGCACGATGCTCTCGATGGTCTTGCGCAGCTGCACAAGGCTTTCCACGTCAGAGTCCTGCATCCGGGAGGTGGGAGCGGTCACCACGGTCTGGGCGGCAGTCACCGTGCCGGAAAGTTCTGCATGGATGTGGTGGGCGGGCACGTCCAGCAGGATGTGCACCTTGGGGGACAGGGTCTTGAGCAGACCCTGCTTTTCGATGCCCAGAATCAGCTGCGGCGCATCCTCCCCGGCGGCGAGGTTCGGCAGCTGAAGGTAGAGGTAACCCTTCTTGGCGTTGGCGGGCTGCACGGTTTTGAGCTGTTTCAAGTCCAGCTGGAAGTCGTTCACCTGCTGCAAGCCGGTGGCGGCGGGGTCTACCCCCAGCAGGGTGGCCAGCTGGTCTTGGGAGATGTAGCTGCCCAGCGACCAGCCCGGCAGCAGCAGGCTTGCCAGCGGATACTCGGCTACAACCGTGCTGCGCAGCTTGTTGTACAGCTGCCCGGCGTCGTAAAGGGTCTCTTCCTCGCTGATGTACATCCGGGTCAGAGGGGCATCGTTGACGGTGCTGGTGCCCGCCGGGTACAGCGCCAGCTGCACTGCCCGGGGGGTGTACTGACCGGTCAGGCTGCCGGTGGTGCCGCCGAACTTGTCCAGCAGGGCGTAAAGGGCGGGGGGCTCGGCCTCGGTGGAGGTGATGGTGTAGTCCAGCGCAAAGCTGGCACCGCTCTGGAATGCCTTGATCTTGCGGCTGACGAAGCTGTACAGCACTGCCGCAGCCACCGCGCACACCAAAACCAGACACAGCAGAACGATCAGCGCCGCTCGCAGACCAGTGCGCTTTTTGTGGGAAGATGCCATGGGAAACCTCTCCTTCCGGTAAAACGTATTTGCTTCAGCATAACGGAACTGCCCGCAAATGTCAAGCACCGCAAACTGCGGACAAAACAAAAAACCTGAAACATTTCTGTTTCAGGTTTCTGGCGGAAAGATGGGGATTCGAACCCCAGAACGCTTTTGACACGTTACACGATTTCCAGTCGTGCGCCTTAGACCAACTCAGCCATCTTTCCACATCTTTTGTTCTGCCTTTGGGCGGGTGCCCTTGGCGCTCCACTATAATACCTGAAAGCAGGCTTTTTGTCAAGGATTTTTTTGAAAAAAATCGGACTTTTTTAAAAATGACGAAAAAACGCGAGAAAGTATTCTGCCGCATGGATGGAAAGGACAAAAAGCCCTTGACGCACCTTTAAAATAGGTCTATATTGAGGGCAAAGAGCACTGCGGTGGGTCATTTTGTGCCGCAGCGGCGGGAAATATAAGGAGGATGCTTTTATGACTTATTCTGAAGTGCTTGCCAATGCCCGTACCTGCATTGGTCAATACTGCAAGGCCTGCCCGGTGTGCAACGGCGTGGCCTGTAAAAACCAGATCCCCGGCCCCGGTGCCAAGGGCGTGGGCGACACGGCGATCCGCAACTATAATAAGTGGGCGGACATCCGGGTGAACATGGACACCCTGTGCGAGGGCGGCACCCCGGACACCACGCTTGAACTGTTTGGCAAGCAGTTCAAATACCCCTTCTTTGCAGGCCCGGTGGGTGCGGTGAACCTGCACTACTCCGAGACCTACACCGATATGACCTATAACGACGTGCTGGTACGCGCCTGCGCCGAGAACGGCATTGCCGCCTTTACCGGTGACGGCACCAACCCCACCGTGATGGAGATGGCCACCAAGGCCATCGGTGCGGCGGGCGGCTGCGGTGTGCCCACCATCAAGCCCTGGAACATCGACACCATCCGGGAGAAGATGGCCCAGGCCAAGGCCAGCGGCTGCTTTGCCGTGGCCATGGACGTGGATGCGGCAGGCCTGCCCTTCCTCAAGAACATGACCCCGCCGGCCGGCAGCAAGAGCGTGGAAGAGCTGGCCGAGATCGTGAAGCTGGCCGAGCGGCCCTTCATCGTCAAGGGTGTGATGACCGTCAAGGGTGCTTTGAAGGCCAGGGAGGCCGGTGCCGCCGCCATCGTGGTGTCCAACCACGGCGGCCGTGTGCTGGACCAGTGCCCCGCCACCGCTGAAGTCCTGCCGGAGATCGCTGCAGCCCTCAAGGGCACCGGCGTGAAGATCCTGGTGGACGGCGGCATCCGCACCG
>OWJI01001999.1_pt1 | contig 11735 bp, 8 predicted proteins | sample 1732541 | NCBI WGS metagenome assembly OWJI01 (sample SAMN05065727, study PRJEB22554) | human gut metagenome | biome: ENVO:2100002; feature: ENVO:00000062; material: ENVO:00002003 | host: Homo sapiens | place: USA
ACCCCGGTCACCCCGGCCAGGCCCGCTGCCCCGGTAGGGCTCCCGTTTGCCGATGTGTCCAGCAGCGACTGGTTCTATAACGATGTCCGCTACGTCTATGAGAAGGGCATCATGGACGGCACGGGCGCCGATCGCTTCTCTCCCAACGCACCGCTGACCCGCGCCATGATCGTCACCATCCTCTACCGCATGGACGGCAGCCCGTCCGTTTCCGGCTCGTCCGACTTTACGGATGTGGCCGCCGGCAAGTGGTTTGCCAAGGCGGTCGCATGGGCGGCGGCCAACGGCATCGTCAACGGCTACGGTTCCGGCCTCTTTGGCCCGAACGACCCCGTGACCCGTGAGCAGCTTGCGGCGATCCTGTACCGCTACGCAGTCTACGGCGGCATGACGGCTGTGACGCTCGAGGAAAATCTCGGCAGCTTTGCCGACACGGCGCAGCTCTCCGCCTACGCCATTCAGGCGATGAACTGGGCGGTCGGCCAGGGTCTGATCAACGGCTCCGGCAGCAACCTTGTGCCGAAGGCACAGGCGACCCGCGCACAGGTCGCGGCGATCATCCACCGCTATCTCGAGCGCTGAGTTCCCCAACAGTACAAAGCTGCCCCGCCGGGTCTTCCGGCGGGGCAGTCCCCCATCATTCAAAAACTGCGCATCCTGAAGGAGAATCCATGAAAAACTTACAATGCAAGCTGACGCGCAAGCGCTGGCTGGAGATCGGCGTGAGCGCGCTGCTGTTCGTGCTGATCATCGCGTGGGCGCTGGTTCTGGAATACACGGAGCCTGACCGCGAGGCGACTGCCGCGCGCAAGCGGTATTTCGCCGTTGCGCGCGTCACGGACATTCTGGACGACAACGCGGAGACCCAGGACTGGACCGAGGGCCGCCGCATCGGCCAGCAGTATCTCGAGGTCGAGATCCTGAACGGCCCGTGGAAGGGCGAAACGCTTGAGGCGATCAACTATCTGACCATCTATACCAACGTCGACGCGAAGATCGGCACAAAGATCATCGTCCGCCTCGATCTGGACGACGAGGGCGCGCCGTATATCATATCCATTCCGAATTATAACCGTGCCCCGGTGCTGCTCGGCCTGCTTGCCATATTTGCCGCGCTGCTCCTGCTGATCGGCCGGAAAAAGGGCCTCACGGCCCTGCTGGGGCTTTTGTATACGCTTGCGTGCGTCTGGTTCATTCAGGTGCCCATGATTCTGCGCGGCGCGCAGCCGGTCGTGGTCACGGTTGTGCTTGTCGCGCTGACGACGGCGGCCTCGCTCCTGTTCCTGAACGGCTTCAGCCGCAAGACGCTCTGCGCCACGCTCGGCTGCATCGGCGGCGTGGCGGTCGCGGGTATTTTCGCCGCCCTGTGCGGGTCAATCTCGCCGCTCAACGGCTTCAACCTGCCGGAGGCGGAGGAACTGGTTTTGCGCGCGTCCGACCGTGGACTGAAGATCAGCGGTCTGTTCGTCAGCGGCATTCTCATCGCCTCGCTCGGCGCGGTCATGGACGTGGCCATGTCCATTTCCTCCGCCTGCTGGGAGCTGCGCGAGCTGAACCCCGACCTGCCGCGCAAGGCCCTGTTCCGCTCCGGCATGAACATCGGCCAGGACGCCATGGGCACCATGGCGAATACGCTCATCCTTGCCTTCGCCGGTTCGAGCCTCAATACGCTCCTGCTGTTCCAGATCTTTGATTATCCCATGATCCAGATCTTCAACGCTGACTCCATCGCCATCGAGATCATCCGCGGCGTGGCCGGAACCATCGGCATCATCCTGACCGTCCCCCTCGTCGCCCTCCTGAGCGCCGAGATCATGGGGCCGAAGAAAAAAGCGTAAGCTGCAAAACAGAAGCGGCATTCCCGGGCCGGGAATGCCGCTTTCTGCGTCAAAACGTCGGATCGTTATCGGTGTGCGTCCGCCTGCACGCAATATGCCTCCTGCATCTTTTGCAGGACGGCTTCCTTTTTCGGGATGGACGGGATGGCGCCGGAAGCTTCGGTGGAGAGGCTTGCTGCGGCTGCCGCGTAGCGGGCCATATAGGCAAGATCGTCCCGCGTCAGCGCCTCCGGCGCTTTCCCAAGCTCCAGAAAGCGCGATACGGCGCTGCCGCCAAAGATATCGCCTGCGCCGGTCGTGTCAATGGGATGCACCTTCGGGCAGCCGCAGGAGAAGTCTGCCTGCTTATTTTTCAGCAGACACCCCTTCGGCCCCAGCGTGACCATGACGAGCTTCGCGCCCAGCGCCAGCACGCGCTCCGCGCCCTCCTCCGGGCTGCAGTCCCAGAGGAACTGCGTCTCCTCATCACTGATCTTGACGATATCCGCCTGCGAAAGGCCCCAGAGGATCTGTTCCCTTGCCTCCTGCTCTGTTTTCCACAGCGGGGCGCGGTAATTGGGGTCGTAGGTGACGAGCCTGCCGTGCGCGCGGGCATAGGCCGCGGCCTTCTGCGTGGCCGTGCGGGCAGGCTCGTCCGTGCAGCTGAGCGAGCCGAAGTGGAACACGCGGCTTTCTGCCAGCATGGCCGGGTCGATCTCCTCCCAGCGCAGCTGCGTGTCCGCGCCGGGCTTGCGCGCGAAGGCAAACGAGCGGTCGCCGTGCGCGTCAAAGGTCACGAACGCAAGCGTCGTGAATGTATCGGGGCTGATCAGAATGCCGCGCGTGTCGATCCCGGCGCGGCGCATCGTGCCGGTCAGCAGATGGCCAAAGGTGTCGTCTCCGACCTTGGCGAGAAATGCGGTCTTCTTTCCATACGCGCTCAGCGCGGCAAGAAAATTGCCGGGCGCGCCGCCGGGGTTGGCGGCAAGAGTGGGGTAGCCGTTTTCGTCCTTCGCGCGTTCCGCAAGATCGACAAGCAGCTCGCCCAGCGCGATCACATCATACATAGGTCTGTCCTCCTGTGTTTTTTGTTATTTTACCATGAAAGCAGCCTGGACTCAACCGCCGCGGGCGAAAAAATGCGCGGCGCGTTCCGCCTTTACATTTGCGTGCGTATGTGGTAAAATTCTCAAAAGTGTGTGAAGCCGAGCTGAAGGAGGATGCGTCCATGCCGATGACAAACGCCGCTGAATATCTAGAGCGCACCGCCGCCCGCGTCCCGGACAAGGTCGCCTTTTCCGACGCCTCCGGCAGTCTGACCTTCGGGCAGCTGCTGACGCGTGCGCGGGCACTGGGAACCGTTCTGGCCGGGCTTCCGGGCTGCAAAAACGCGCCCGTGGCTGTGCTCACGGGGCGGACAGTGCAGAGCGTCGCGGCGCTGCAGGGCGTTTTGCAGAGTGGGAATTATTACGTTCCCATCGACGAGCAGATGCCGGAGGCGCGGATGCGCCGCATTCTCGCGCAGGTGCACGCCCGCGCGATCGTCTTCCCGGAAGCGTGCCGCCCGCAGGCGGAGCGGCTTGCGGACTGCGCGCCGCTCGTGTGTCTGGAGGAGGCGGAGAAGACCGCCCCGGACAATGCGCTTCTGCAGGCCAGGCGTGAGCAGATTATCGATCTCGACCCCGTGTACCTGCTCTTCACCTCCGGCTCGACCGGCACGCCGAAGGGCATCGTCATCTCCCACCGCGCCATTCTGGATTTTACCGACTGGCTGACGGACTTCTGCGGCTATACGGAGCATGAGGTCTTCGGCAATCAGTCGCCGTTTTACTTTGACACCTCCTGCAAGGATCTGTACCAGACGCTGAAGCTCGGCGCGACGTGCGTGATTCTGGAGAAGAAATTCTTCGCGCTGCCGCTGTTTTTGCTGCAGGCGCTCGACCGGAACGGCGTGACCGCCGTGAACTGGGCGACGTCCGCGTTCCATCTGGCGGCAAGCTCCGGCGCGCTTGAAAAGTGCGTCCCGCACGCGCTGCGGAAGATCGTCGTCGGCGGCGAGGCGCTGCAGGCGCGGTACGTGAATATGTGGAAGCGCGCGATCCCGGAGGCGGAGCTTTATAATATGTACGGCCCGACGGAGACGACCGTCGACTGCGCCGCGCTGCACCTGACGCACACGTACCGCGACGACGAGCCGATCCCCATCGGAAGGGCCTGCCGCAATATGCAGCTGCTGCTGTTAAAGGACGATCTGACCGAGGCAGCCCCCGGCGAGACGGGCGAGCTGTGCGTGCGCGGCTCCGGGCTTGCGGCGGGATATTTTGCCGACGCGGAAAAGACCGATGCAGCCTTTATCCAGAACCCGCTCTGCCCCGATTACCGCGACATTCTCTACCGCACGGGCGATATGGCCGTGCAGCGGGAGGACGGGAATTTCTATTTTCTTGCCCGCCGCGACGGGCAGATCAAGCACATGGGCTACCGCATCGAACTGGGCGAAATTGAAACGGCGCTCTACAGTGTCGATGGCCTGCACGACGCCGTCTGCTTCTGCGACGCAATGCGCGACAGGATCGTCTGCGTCTATGCGGGCGATCTGGACACGAACGCGCTGGCACGGGCGCTGCGGACGGCGCTGCCGAAATATATGCTGCCGAACGTCTATGAAAAGCTGGACGCGCTGCCGCACAACGCCAACGGCAAGCTTGACCGTGCGGCGCTGAAGGAACGGTTTTTGTATGCGCAGAGTTGAAAGCTATGCAGCGCTTGCGCCGCTTCTGTCCGCACAGCTGCGGCGCGGTGTGGTGACCAACTGCTTTTTATCCCCGGCAGACTACCAGCGCGAAATCGATGCCGGGCTTTTTTACGAGGAAGGAGACGGCTTTTTGCTGCTGCTGCGGCAGCGGGCCGGATACCGGCTCCTGAACTTCTATCTGCACCCCGGTGCGAAGCTTTGCCTGCCGGGGCAGACGCTCCCGCTCGTCACGGAGCTGGCCTGCCGAGAAAAAGATCAGGACGCCATGCGCCGGGCGCAGGACGCGCTGTGCGCGCTCGGTTTTGCGGAGTGCTTTCGCCGTCTGCGGCGCACACGGGCGGCGGTTCCGGCTCCAAATAACGCGGAAGCTCCGACGGAGGCTTCCTTTGAGGCTGTGCGGGCGTTTTTACTTGAACAGTTCGACCCGCTGACGGGCTGCATCCCGCCGGACGAGGAACTCCGACAGGCGGTCGGCGCCGGGCAGGTGCTGTGCCTTTCGGATGCGGATGGCATTTCTGGCTTGCTGCACTATGCCCCAAGGCGGGCGCAGTGCGAGATCCGCCATCTGGCCGTCCGTGCGGACTGCCGGGGGCATGGATACGCCGGGCGGCTGCTGCGGCTGCTGGAGGCAAAGACCGGCGGGCAGAAATGCGCCGTCTGGGCGCGGGTGGGGAACGCTCCTGCCGAGCATTTCTATGAAAAAAATCAGTTTCAGCCGGACGGATGGCAGTCCGTTGTGCTGAGGCTGGGATAGATAAAGGAGTTTTGACACTATGAGAAAGCAGATCATGGAGATCCTGACGGAGATTTGCCCGGGCATCGACTTTGAGAACGAAAAAGCCCTCATCGACGACGGCCTGATCGACTCGCTGGATATCGTCGCGGTCGTGACGGAGCTGATGGAGGCGTTCGATGTGGAGCTTGGCGTGGACGATCTGACGCCGGAAAACTTCAACAGCGTCGAAGCCATCGAGGAGCTCATCGAGAGCCGTCAGAGCTGAGATGTCCTTTGCCTCCCTGCCCTTTGTGGGGCTCGTCACGGCAGGCGTCGTGCTGTATTATCTGGTTCCGAAGCGGGCACAGTGGGTCGTGCTGCTGCTGGCAAGCATGGTCTTTTACCTGGTTGGCGGCGTCAAAAGCGCCGTCTGGCTCGTGCTGGTCGCGGGACTTACCTGGCTGGCGGGACTGCTGCTTGAAAAGCAGAACGCGCGTCCCGCGCCCGATAAGGCTGCGAAGACTGCCGTGCGCAGCGCGAAGAAGCGCATCTGCGCGGCGTGTCTGGTTCTCTGCTTCGGGCTGTTATATCTCATGAAATACTGGAACTTCACGGCCTCCGCGCTGCCGTCTGCCCTCGGGGACAAGCTTCCCCGGTGGGATTTCGTCGTGCCGCTGGGCCTGTCGTATTTCATCTTCCAGAGCGTGGGATACGTGATCGACGTCTACCGGGGAAAGCTCCCCGCGCAGAAAAACCCGCTGAAATACGGCCTGTTCGTCTCGTTCTTCCCGCAGATGGTGCAGGGCCCCATCAGCCGGTACGACCAGCTTGCCCCGCAGCTTTTAGCAGAGCGCAGTCTGGACTGGCGCGATCTCAAATTCGGCATCCAGCTTTGCCTCTGGGGCTATTTCAAAAAGCTCGTCATTGCCGACCGGGCCGCCGTGCTGGTCAACGCTGTCATCACGGAAAACTGCCCCTACGGCGGCGCGATCATTGCCAGCGGCATTCTGTTCTACTGCATTCAGCTTTACTGCGATTTTTCCGGCGGCATCGATATTACGCGCGGTGTCGCGCGGATGTTCGGCATTGACATGGCCGAGAATTTCCGCCGCCCGATCTTCGCAATGTCCCTGACGGAATACTGGCGGCGCTGGCACATCACGCTCGGCGCGTGGATGCGCGACTATGTGTTTTATCCGCTGTCGCTGTCGAAAGCCTTCGGCAGACTCTCCCGCTGGGCCCGCACGCACATCAGAGGCACGGGCGGCAAGATCTTTGCCACGTCGCTCGCGACGTTCATCGTCTATCTCATCATCGGCATCTGGCACGGAGCGAACTTCCGCTATATTGCCTTCGGCCTGTGGAACGGCGTGCTCATTACGGCCTCGCTCCTGCTGGAGCGGACGTTTTTGCGCTGGAAAGCGGCGCTGCACATCAACGATAAATCCGCCGCATGGCGCGTGTTCATGACGCTGCGCACGATGCTGCTGGTGTTCATCGGGCGGTATTTCACGCGTTCGCCGCGTCTGAGCTGTGTGTTCCGATTCTTGAAGACAACCGTGCTGCATCCACAGCCGTCACAGCTGCTCGACGGGACGCTTTTGTCATTCGGCCTTGCGAAGACGGATTTTCTCGTGATCGCGCTGGGTCTGGCCGTTTTGCTGACGCTTGAGTGCTTGCAGGAGCGCGGCGTGCAGATCCGGGCGGCGCTGGAAAAGAAGTCTGGCTTTGTGCAGTGGCTTGCCGTGACGGCGCTGCTGCTGGCCGTGCTGCTGCTCGGCGTGTTCCGGGCCGGGTATATCCCGTCGGGCTTTATCTATACGCAGTTCTGAGGCGGTGATCGAATGAGTTCAAAAAAATGGGTGCTGGTCTTTCTCGTGACCGTCCTTGTGCTGGCCGCGCTGCTGGCGGGGCTGAATCTTGCCGTCGACCCCTTCGGCGCGTTCGGGGACAGGCTGCTGTCCTGGTTCTCCTACGATGAGACGAATAACCCCCGCGTGGCAAAGTTCAGCTATCTCGAACAGCACCACGACGAATACGATTCCTATATCCTCGGCTGCTCGTCCACCAGCTCGTTCCCGGTGGACGCGTTCAACGAGGCGTATGGCGCCAGCTTTTACAATCTCATCATGTACGGCGCGGATATGCGCGACTGCGAAAAGATCGCGCGGTATCTGATCGAACATTATGAGGTCAAAAACCTCATTCTGAACGTCTATCTCGACAACGGCCTGACCTACGACGAGGAATCCGACCGGCTGACGAAGAACCTCCACTATAAGGAGGACCCGGACACGTCCGTGCTGTCCTATTACACGCGTTATCTCTTCGCCGACCCGCGCTATGCGCTGGCCAAGCTGAACGCGCTGCGCACGGACACCATTCTGCCGCAGACATTCGACGTGTTTGACGAGCGGACAGGCTGCTATGACAAGCGTGTGCGCGACGCAGAGCCGATCGGCAGCGAGGAGCGTTATCTCGAAAGCTACCCCGTCTTCGCCGACTATCCGCACCAGACGCTCTCGCTTCCGTACACGGAGCAGTGTATGCAGAGCGTCGCGGCGATCAAGACCCTGTGCGAGGAAGCGGGTGTGAACCTCACCGTCGCGGCCGGGCCGGTATATGCTGAGTATCTGAAAAATTATGAACCGGAAACCGTCGCGCAGTTTTACCGCTCGCTGGCACAGGTCACGCCGTTCTGGGACTTTTCGTCCAGCAGCGTCAGCTGCGAGATGCGCTATTTCTACGACGGCACGCACTTCCGCAACAACGTCGGCGAGATGATCTGCGCCCGCATGACAGGCCGCACAGATCTCTGGATCCCGGACGATTTCGGAACGTATGTGACCGCCGACACCCCGGAGGATTATTTCCTGAACGTCCTGTCCCCGGCGGCGCTTTCGGCCGATGAGATCAGCACGCAGGTGCCCATACTCATGTACCACCATCTGTCCGAGGACGTGACGAACAGCGAAATGGTGTCCCCGGAGCAGTTTGAGGCGCAGATCCGGGCGCTTTCCGAGGCCGGGTATACCGGCGTCTCGTTTGACGAGCTGCAGGCGTATGTCCTGCGCGGCGAACCGCTTCCTGAGAAGCCGGTCGTCATTACCTTTGACGACGGATACAGGAGCAATTACACGCTGGCCTATCCGATTTTGCAGAAATACGGCATGGAGGCGACGATCTTCGCCATCGGCGTTTCGTTCGGAACGGATCATTACAAGGATACGGACTATGCCATCACGCCGCACTTCGGCGCGGCGGAGGCGGCGGAAATGACCGCGTCCGGCCTCATTTCCATCCAGAGCCACACGTATGATATGCACCAGTGGCCGCCGTATGAGACAGGCTCCGCCGTGCGGGAGAACATTCTCCAGCTTTCCAGCGAAAGCGAAGAGGCCTACGTGCAGGCGCTGACGGAGGACTTTACGCGCAGCCGTGCACTGTTGGAGGACGCAACGGGCCGGCCGGTCGACGTGCTGGCATATCCCGCCGGACAGTATTCCACGCTGACGCAGGTCACGCTCCAGTCTCTCGGCGTGCACGTGACGCTCTCGACCAATCCTGGCGTCAACACCGTCGTCAAGGGCCTGCCGCAGACGCTTTACGCCATGCTCCGCTTCGGCATCACGGAGGATATCTCGCCGGAGGCGCTGCTGGATATGATCCGGTAAAACAGGAGAAGCAGGCTGTGTTTTATGATACAGCGCTTCCAGCTTGTCTGTAGGGGCGGACGACTCTGTCCGCCCGCACGGAATACAACCGCTGGCTGGAGTTTTGCGGCGAATTCGTACGCGCCTTCCACTTTGACTGTAGGGGCCGATGCCCACATCGGCCCGTGAGGCAGTTACGAATTCGCCGAAGATTTTCGTAAAAACGGTGCGCTCTGCCGGGCCGATGTGGGCATCGGCCCCTACAAACGTGTTGGGAAGCGCATACGGATTCGCCTTGGGTTTCCGGAAAAAGCACTGCTTCCAGCGAGCCGACAGAGTCGTCGGCCCCTACAGACGCTGTGTACTTGCTTCGCTTTATGAAAATCGGTTTTTGATTTGCAGAGAAGGCCGCCCGCCGGGCAGCCTTCTTTTCCCTTGAAATACATATATTCCTATATAAACATGTGTAAAAAGCAAACCTTCATAAAAAATTTTAGGTCAGCAAAAATTTTGTTTGACATCTGCTTTTCATGTGGTATGATGGTAGCAGAAGGCGTCTGCACGGCAGACGCCGCAGATCAGAAAGAATAATAAATAAATGGGAGGTACCCTGCGTTTATGAATTATGATGCTATCAAGAAGGCTGCCGAAGGCTACCGGGCTGACATGGCAAAGTTCCTCCGCGACATGATCGCGATCCCGTCCGAGTCCTGCGAGGAGGAGGGCGTCGTCAAGCGCATCGCCGCTGAGATGGAAAAGCTGGGCTATGACAAGGTCGAGTTCGACAAGCTCGGCAACGTCATCGGCTGGATGGGCACTGGCGACAAGATCATCGCCATCGACTCCCATATCGATACCGTCGGCATCGGCAACCGCGAGAACTGGACCGCTGATCCCTACACCGGCTACGAGACCGACGAGATCATCTACGGCCGCGGCGGCTCCGACCAGGAGGGCGGCATGGCCTCCGCTACCTACGGCGCGAAGATCATGAAGGATCTGAACCTCATTCCCGAGGGCTACAAGATCATGGTCGTCGGCTCCGTGCAGGAGGAGGACTGCGACGGTATGTGCTGGCAGTCCATTGTCAACGAATACTTTAACGGCCCCGAGGACGCACGCAGCAAGGTCGAGTTCGTCATCTCCACCGAGCCGACCGACGGCGGCATCTACCGCGGCCATCGCGGCAGAATGGAGATCCGCGTCGATATGCACGGCGTTTCCTGCCACGGCTCCGCTCCGGAGCGCGGCGACAACGCGATCCACAAGATGGCTGAGGTCATCCTGAACGTCCGCGATCTCAACGAGAACGACGCTGCCGACGACAAGGAGATCAAGGGCCTTGTCAAGATGCTCGACCCGAAGTACAACCCCGAGCATTACGAAGACGCCCGCTTCCTCGGCCGCGGCACCTGCACCACCAGCCAGATCTTCTATACCTCCCCGTCCCGCTGCGCAGTTGCGGACTCCTGCTCCATCTCCATCGACCGCCGCATGACTGCCGGTGAGACCTGGGACTCCTGTCTGGAGGAGATCCGCCAGCTGCCCAGCGTAAAGAAGTACGGTGACGATGTGAAGGTCTCCATGTATATGTATGACCGGCCCTCTTGGACCGGCGAGGTCTACGAGACCGAGTGCTACTTCCCCACCTGGATCAACAAAGAAAACGCCGCCCACGTGCAGGCTCTGGTGGATGCCCACCACGCGCTGTACGGTGAGGAGCGCATTGGCCCCGACGGCGCAATGCACCTGCGTCATCGTCCCCTGATCGACAAGTGGACCTTCTCCACCAATGGCGTAGCCATTCAGGGACGTTACGGCATCCCCTGCGTTGGCTTCGGCCCCGGTGCGGAATCTCAGGCCCACGCCCCCAATGAGATCACCTGGAAGCAGGATCTTGTGACCTGCGCCGCCCTGTACGCCGCCGTGCCCGGTCTGTACAAGGAGGAGAACAAGACTGCCGATGTCTCCCAGTTCCGGGCCGGCAAGACCAACAACGACATTCAATAATTCGCACAGAAACCGTTTCAGACCTTTTCTCACAAATTACAAAATATAGATTTATAAAGGAGCCAATTATCATGGACGCTACTCTGCAGAAATATATCGACAAGCTGAATGCCCTGAACTTCAAAAAGATGTACGAGGGTGACTTCTTCCTGACCTGGGAGAAGTCCGATGACGAGCTGGAAGCCGTCTTTACCGTGGCGGATGCCCTGCGCTATATGCGCGAGAACAACATCTCCACCAAGATCTTTGAGTCCGGTCTGGGCATTTCCCTGTTCCGGGACAACTCTACCCGCACCCGTTTCTCCTTCGCCTCCGCCTGCAACCTGCTGGGCCTGGAGGTCCAGGATCTGGACGAAGGCAAGAGCCAGATCGCTCACGGCGAGACTGTCCGCGAGACTGCCAACATGATCTCTTTCATGGCCGATGTCATCGGCATCCGTGACGATATGTACATCGGCAAGGGCCACACCTATCAGAAGGAAGTGGCTGAGGCCGTGACCCAGGGCCACAAGGACGGCGTTCTGGAGCAGAAGCCCACCCTGGTCAACCTGCAGTGCGATATTGACCACCCCACCCAGTGCATGGCCGACATGCTGCACATCATTCACCACTTTGGCGGCGTGGAGAACCTGAAGGGCAAGAAGATCGCTATGACCTGGGCTTACAGCCCCTCCTACGGCAAGCCCCTCTCCGTGCCTCAGGGCGTCATCGGCCTGATGAGCCGTTTCGGCATGGACGTGGTGCTGGCTCACCCCTGTCTCTTATCCACATCTCCGAGCCCACGA
>OWJI01002015.1_pt1 | contig 11656 bp, 11 predicted proteins | sample 1732541 | NCBI WGS metagenome assembly OWJI01 (sample SAMN05065727, study PRJEB22554) | human gut metagenome | biome: ENVO:2100002; feature: ENVO:00000062; material: ENVO:00002003 | host: Homo sapiens | place: USA
GAGATCTGCGCATGTCTCGTGGGCTCGGAGATGTGTATAAGAGACAGATACCGACTTTTGCCGCCTCAAATCCGGCATCTAAGATATCACTGTATTCCCGGATCGTCATCGTCTCATCGCCCAGCAGGGACGTCACTTTGTCGAGCAGATCCATCACGATTTTATAGATCTGGTCATATTCCTTTGCCCGCGCCTGATTGCCATGCGCCTCGAAAAAGTTTCCACGCTCCTTTAATAACTGCTCCATGTCAAGCCGTCTGATCAGACTGTATAACTCATAGGTCTGTGTGCTGACCGTATTGTCTTTTCCACGGAATGCCTCAAGCAGCGGCTTAAAATTCTCATAAACCGCCTCACGGATCTCATTTAACCGTGCCATATCCTCCAATGTCCCATCCGGCATTACAAACGTCCACGGTCTGCTCCAGCGGGATGCACCGCGGATGCCCCGTGCGAGGACATAATTTTCCAGGCGGTCGATCTCCTGTTCTGTAAGTCCATGGGATCCTGTTTCCGGCTGCTGCGTCAAATCTTCCGTTGCAGCCGGATCTGGCTCCTTGTCGGAATTTTTTGCCTCGGTCACGACTCTCGCTGCAAGCCCGCACCGCAAAAACCGGAACACACTTTCATAAGAAAAATCATATTCGATCATCTCTAAGATCGCCCGGATACACTCGATAAACGGGTGGAACAAAATATTTTTCGTCTGATCAATAAAGTACGGGATATGGTACTGCTCAAAGATCTCCGGCACATAATTGCCATACTGCTGCACATCCCCTGTCACGACTGCGATATCCCGGTAACGGTAACCATTCTCCCTCGTCAGGCGCACGATCTCGCGGGCAGCAAATTTTAATTCTTCCCTCGGATTTTTCAGGGACGTGATGCGGATATGCTGCATAGATTGTTCCGGTGCTTTGTATCTGTAGCTTCCCGCTCCCGGACGAAAGAGATTCTGCTCCATAAAATAAAGGTCGGCAGCATTGGCATAGCGCCTCTGTTTTCCGGTCGGCAGTACCAACGGCTCCTCCACCGGAACTTTGCATAGTTCTGCCACTTTCAGTAGCGACGCCACCGTTTTTTTACTCATGGCAAAAAGTTCATGTACACCCCTGCACTGGTAAAAATCTTCCCTGACATCCATCGTGACAGACACGCTGACCTTCTTTGCCAGCACGAGCAGTTTTTCCATCAGACGGTTCTGGATCGGTGTAAATCCGGTAAACTCGTCCAACACGATCACACTATTACGAAGCAGTTCGGACTCTTCTGCCACATCATAAAGAAGCTCTAACACTTCCTCTGCCGTGATATATCTGCCCTTTAAATACTCCGTAAATCCCTGATACATCGTGAGGACATCCTGCATTTTTAAGCGCAGTCCCTCCCCAAGCGGTTCTTTCTCCAAAAACTCTGCCAGCGCATCCGGACGGACATTATACTGCATCAGCTCTGAGATCAGGGATTTTACCTCGCCGACATATCCCATCTTATTCATATTCGCACCAAGCACTTTCAGTTCTGCTTTTTTCTGTTCTGCCACCTTGCGCAGTACAAGATTTTTTCCGGTCTCTTCCAGCACAACCACATTTTGTTTTCCAAGATCATCAAAGACACGGTATGCGAGTCTTGCAAAACTGAGCACATCCACGTTCATGATTGCATGCTGTTTTTGCCTCTCGACCAGTTCCCGCTGTGTCTGCATGGTAAACTGCTCCGGCACAATGATTAAAAACTGCTGCTCTTTATTTTCTTTCGCCTGTTTCAGCACGGAATCATACAGAAAATCCGATTTTCCGCTGCCCGAATTGCCAAATATAAATTGTAGGGACATCTGTTTTCTCCTGAAAATTCAATCTTAAAATATTGTATCACACATTATTTCTTTTGAAAAATGTTATCCTGCGGGTTGGAGTCAAATAGTGCATTTAAACTTCTTGATTGACAAATTTTTCACACCCGAATCCTGTAATAAAAGAAATGCCGTCAAAAACATCAGCAATTACCACAGGCATCCCGATATCTGCGACCAGATAATATACCATAAACGGCACCAGTATGTCATTGAGACCATTCCCGCAATCATTGCCCTCTTTTTCTTCTCTCTTTCCATTTCCTGCCCCTTTCTGCCCTGTCATTCTATTTCGCATGTTAGTCTATTCTAACTCTTTTGTCAATTCAGGAAATTTCCACTGTCATATCATGTATCAGAGAGAATTTGCACCTGCCAGGTTAATTGCCCTTTGCCGGACGCACAACTGAAAGTTATGAAGCAGTCCAATGATATGCAATTCTTGGTGTTCCATTTTTAACATATATAATACCGCATTTCATAAAACCATTCTTTTCCATCAGCTTTTGCATGATTTGATTATCCGCATGGGTATCTGCCCTGATATTTTGAGAAATATTTTTACAATAATTTAAAACACACTGAAACAAACCATGCACCTGACCATCCCCAGCAAGTCTGTGAATAGTAAGATAAGGCTCTTCATTCAGCCAATTCCCATTCTCAATATGCTTATAAGCAGGTTCTGCACCTTTAAACAATGCAAATACCCCATGTATCCCATCTTTGTCATATATTACCCTGCATACATTCTGACAAATATCAGATTTTATTAGCTCTGCATCCGGATAAAAATGCCCCCATTGTGCAGGATTTCCGGACTTTATCATATAATCCTGTGCATATTTATAAATTTTCATAATCTGTTCAAAATCTGCCATATCAGCATTTTTCACATTCAGCATATATTTTATTCACCTCCGCAACTGCCGATTTACGAGTTTCATGATTCTTTGTCTGTTATATCGCTGAATCATTACAAACAACATATCAAACAATGCTGTCAAAATGCAAACGGAAAATTGACCTCCTCTCCTGCAGAAAAAACAGCCTCTCCTGATGTCTCTGTAACCTTGAAACTTGCGCCATCCCATCCGTTGATTTTGATGGTTCCTTTTACACTTCCGTCATCTGATGTGAAAGCCAGCTCCCCGTTTCCATTGTCAACAAATGTTCCTTTTGTTTCTCCCTCTCTGTAAATGGAGATAAGCGCTTCATCCTCTCCTTCCAGCCCCTGTCTGGTGATCAGGGAACTGTATACGCTGCCAGTCCCCTGATTGTCCACAAACAGACCGTACTTTGCTGATTTTTCCGGCATAACAAAGGATTCCCCCTTTATCTTTGCCAGCTCATTTGCAATAACATAAGCCCTGTTCTTCGTGATCTCCTCCAGATAAGAATTCTGAAGAAGCGGATACATACTGCCGTTTTCTTCGTAAGATCCAATGTCAAGCAAAGTCACCTCTTCCTTCATGTCGATCCAGTTTCTCTGTTCTGTAAGGATCTTCTCCTTTGTCTGCGGATCTGCCAGATCACTGAATCTGCTCCAAAGGTTATTTAATTCCGTATCCCATATGTCGAAAAACCATCTGGATGACAGATTCATTTCTGTCTGTGTCTGGGCTGCCTGCGCCAGCGGCGTATATTTCTTTACGATGTTCTCAATATTCTTCAATTCGTCCTGCAGTGATGCGGAACCTGATACCACATTGTCAACATCCGCTTTGATGTCCTCCGAATAGTCATAAGTAAAATCCGTTTCTTCATTTAATACGACGTCATTGTATTCTGTACTTTCTGTACTTTCTGTACTTTCTGTATTTTCTGTGCTTTCTGTGCTTTCTGTGTCTTCTGTGCTTTCTGTGTCTTCTGTGTTTTCAAAACTGACCGAATCTTCCACCTGGGAAGATTCGCTTTCTATTCCTGTATTATTATTTTTTACTCCTTCTTTGCCACATCCGGCACAAAGTCCGGTCATTAATATTAATATCATGCTGTAAATTCTTTTTTTCATGTGTTTATACTCTCTACTTTCTGATTCATTGGGTGTTCTTTCCAGTTTTCTCTATCAGCAATTATAAATGAACATGAGAAAAAATACCAGCGGCCCCGTGAAACTTTGCATAAATAAAAAAGCAATACCTGAATTTAAAATAAACTCAAATACTGCTCATGAAACATCTAATATTGTATCTTTTTAGCCGAGGTATAACATTTCTCTCTATATTTAACCAAACTTGAAGTTACACTGCCATTTCCCATAATAATGATGAAACAAAAGGTTGAAACAAAAACATACTAACTACGACAGAACTGCATATTACATAAAAGTCACTCTTTTTTGAATTTAGCAATACTCTTTTTTTAAACTACCTGTTATCCAGCGTGCAATAAAATATCTGTTTATAGTCCCAACCGTATTTGTAATAATATCGTTTATATCTGTGGTTTTAAAGGTAATAATGTGATGTATTAAGAACAGATGAAGATTTGTTTAAATCTTACCGAACGGACAGCGTCAAATAACTTCCCATCTGACTGATCACTTTCAAATATCAGAATAATTTATCTCATTTTCCATATTAAAATTCCAAACTATCCACATTTAACAGAAAATACTTCATACCCATAATTACAAAGTGCTTAACTTTACATTCCCATTTCTTCTATCTCTTTTAACATAAATTCTTCGAGTTTCTTCTTGTCAGGCAAATGTAACATATACGTTGAAACAAATAACTGGTTATCCATTCCAGATAAGGCATATTCTACCATCTGAGAACCTTTATCTGTACAAAGCAGTATTCCTACTGGAGGATTATCTCCCTCTATCATCTCATTTTTCTTATAATATCCTACATAAGCATTAAGCTGCCCTAAGACTATTATAAATTCGCATAGACACAGTATACCACAGCTCATGTATCTATGTGATTTCTTTTTTATTGTTTTGTTACTGTTCACAGGTAGGCATTTTCTGAACTGAAAATGCCGTATGATACAGTGGTGGTAGCAGATTTTGCCGATTTGGAATGCGAAGCATCGGCAAAATCCGTTACTGGAACGAGGTACGAGTGAACAGTAACAAAGTTAAAAGCGAAATCCCTGTGTGACTGGCGGACAGGTTGCATAAAAAGATATGTTTTTGTATAATAAAAGAATGCCGGCAGGTGAATGATATTTGAGTCCGGCATGGAAATTAGTGATAAAAACATATGCCTGACAGGCAAATGGATAAAAATCATGAAAATGAGGATAAACAAGATGCATACACGACATAAAAGAGGATATAAATTTACAGATAAAAAACAGTCAAAAAGAGGAATTGCTGCATGGATACTGTCGGTTATATCATTGGGGGGGCTAATTGCAGTCATTGCCTGTTCTTTTCAGGATGGAGGAAACGGAAGCATGTATCTTGGGAGTGCGGGAGTATCGTCCATGTTAGTCGGTGTGGTCGCATTATTTAATGCTGTCTTAAGTTTAAGAGAGGAAAATTCCTATCGTTTTTTTCCTTATCTTGCGACCGTATGCTCTTTCCTTGCTGTTGGGGTATGGGCTGCGCTGTATATAGTTGGATTTTTGCTGTAAATAAAGAGAGAAATTGGTGTGAAAATAAGATTTTTACACGCAGGAATGGAGGATTCATATGACAGATTTTGAAAAACAGATTTCATTTATCATGGAACTGGACAAAATAAAAAAGATTACAAGACAGACGTATTTAAGCGATGGGAGCAGAAAAGAAAATGATGCGGAACATTCCTGGCATCTGGCACTGATGGCGTTTGTGCTTGCCGATTATGCAAATGAACCGGTCGATGTTTTAAAAACAATGAAAATGGTACTGCTTCACGATGTCATAGAAATCGATGCGGGAGATACTTATGCGTACGATACGGAGGGTAATAAGACAAAGCGGGAGCGTGAATTAAAAGCGGCTGACCGTATCTTTGGTTTACTGCCGGAGGCACAGCAGAAGGAATACCGCGGTCTGTGGGATGAGTTTGAGGCGATGGAGACACCGGAATCAAAGTTTGCCAATATGTTAGATAAGGTGCAGCCATTATTTTTAAATGATGCATCGGGTGGTATTTCATGGGAGGAACATGGTGTGAAAAAATCTCAGGTATTAAAGAGGGACGAGAGGGTACACGAGGGTTCTGAGCGGATCTGGGAGTATGCAAAGTCATTGATCGAAAAAAATGCAAAATATGGAAAACTGATTGATGAGTGATAGAAATTTTTGTGGAGGTTCTGACTTAATGTTATACAAAGAATTATATAAAGAATCTAACGAGCTTGCAAAGGAGCGTTTTGTGCTGGTGCGTGAGCGGGTTGCAGAGATTGAAGAAAAGCCGGAGACAGAAGAAAAATATAAAGAATACTTCAGGCAGACGGCACAGCTGCTGCAGAAACAGGCGGCTGTCTATGATCTATGGGCAGATGATGCGATTCAAAAACAGAGTTTAAAAGAAGCAGAAACATGTAATCAGGCATTATATAAAGACATTCTTGGTGAGGCATATCAGACAAGTTATGTGAATCCGGATTATGCTGTGGAACAATTGGGAGAAGAGTTCGGACAGCTTCTCTGTGCGTACCTTGCATATATCAGACGTGAGACTGGTGCGGCATTTCGTGGGGATCTGATGCAGCTTACGATCCAGATGGAACTGTTTGTCGAAATTTATAACCGTTTTGAAGCAGGGGAAGAAAAAGATGTCCCGGAGAAATCAGCGGTGCAGCAGGATCTGTACTGGTTTTTCCATGATTACAGTGAGATTTTTTATGAAAAAAGTCTTCGAAGGCTGATTGATCCGGCAGAAGATTTTGAGAATGATATTGTGATGAATGCTGATCTTAACGATCTGCGCTATCTGTACCGCTACGGTGTATATATTGGGGAAAATGAGAAAAAGATGGCAGCATTTTTAAACAGGCTGACCGATGAGGAGATCCAGGCGATGGCTGACACTTACACGGAAGGCTATCGGATCGGATTTGAAGTGACAGGCAAAGATCTTGGCAAAAAGCAGACGGTACAGCTCCGTTATCCGATCGGTTTTGAGCGGATGGTCCGTGCGGCAGTGCGCAATTTTGAAAAAATGAATTTAAAGCCGACTATGCTTGCATCTGCAACATCACCAAACAAGCAGTTTGACTATGATCACAGTGAAGACCGTGCACTCTATCTGGATAAAGCATATGTGGAGCGCTGCTTAGAGGCAAGAAAGAATTATTTTGAGGAAGAAAAAAAATTAGCGGCCGGTCATGCAGGTCCTGCAGTGATAGAAGTATTTGGAGAAGAGCCGTTTTCACCGGAAAATAAAGAGCGTGCGGTAAAATACAACGAAAAACAGCAGAAACTCTGTGTCTATGAGATGAACATGGCAGGGCAGATGATCAATGAATATATCAAAGGCGAAGAGCGCAGTTTTACAATCATCGCATACCCGATCCCGGAGATTGGTGACCGTTTTGAGGAGATTTTTGCCGAAACGGTAAAATTAAATACTTTGGATTATAAATTGTACCAGACGATACAGCAGAAGATTATTGATGTATTAGATACGGCAGATCAGGTGCATATTACGGGAAAAGGAAAAAATAAGACAGATCTGTATGTAAATATCTGGAAATTAAAAGATCCGGCAAAGGAGACTGCATTTGAGAACTGCGTGGCAGATGTCAACATTCCGGTCGGAGAGGTGTTTACTTCACCGGTATTAGAGAAAACCACGGGAATACTTTTCGTCGGACAGGTCTACTTAAACGGACTCAACTATGAGAATTTAGAAATCCGGTTTAAGGATGGTATGGTAGAGTCCTATACCTGCACCAATTTTAAGGATGAGGCAGAAAATAAAAAATATATCCGTGATAATGTATTAAAACATCATGACACGCTGCCGATGGGAGAGTTTGCGATCGGAACGAATACAACCGCATACCGCATGGCGAGAGATTATCAGATCGCAGATAAACTGCCGATCCTGATTGCCGAGAAGACCGGACCGCATTTTGCAGTGGGTGACACCTGTTACAGCCATGAGGAGGACAATGTTTCCTACAATCCGGATGGCAAAGCGATTGTTGCAAGGGAGAACAGTGTATCTGCACAGAGAAAAGAGTCCGTAGAAAAAGCGTATTTAAATTGTCATACAGATATTACGATCCCATATGATGAGCTTGACAAGATCACAGTGATAAGAAAAGATGGCAGTACAGAAGATATCATTGCAGATGGCAAATTTGTCTTAGTCGGAACAGAGCAGCTGAATGAGCCGCTTTTATAAAAAACAGGATTGCTAAAAATAAGCTGGAGTCCTGCTTCAGAAATAAATAAGATAATATATAAGATTATTTAATAAATAAAATAATAAATATTAATTGGACTTCTAAAAGAATGACGGGTACAATACACATAGGTAACAGTGGAAGTGTGAAACTGTAGGAATCTGGAAGGAGAACGATTATGGCAAAAGTTGGTATTGTAATGGGCAGCGATTCAGATATGCCGGTTATGGCAAAAGCTGCAGATATTTTAGATAAGCTTGGAATTGATTATGAGATGACGATCATCTCCGCGCACAGAGAGCCGGACGTATTTTTTGAATATGCCAAGAGCGCAGAAGCAAAAGGATTTAAGGTGATTATTGCAGGTGCAGGAATGGCAGCGCATTTACCGGGTATGTGTGCAGCAATTTTCCCGATGCCTGTTATTGGTATCCCAATGCATACCACATCCCTTGGAGGAAGAGATTCTTTATACTCGATCGTTCAGATGCCATCCGGTATCCCGGTTGCAACAGTAGCGATCAATGGAGGTGCAAATGCAGGACTGCTTGCAGCAAAGATTCTTGCTACTTCAGATGAGGCTCTGCTTGCAAAATTAAAAGAGTATTCAAAAGAGTTAAAAGAACAGGTTCAGGCAAAAGATGCCAGATTACAGGAAGTTGGTTATAAAAATTACTAAAAAACAACAGATTCAGGAGGAAAAATTAATGGATTACAAGAATTCCGGTGTTGATATCGAAGCAGGCTACAAATCAGTGGAACTGATGAAAAAATATGTACAGGGAACCATGCGGCCAGAGGTTTTAACAGGTCTTGGCGGATTTTCCGGTGCATTTTCCATGGAAAAATTTAAAAACATGGAGAAACCTACCTTAGTGTCCGGAACGGACGGCGTAGGAACAAAATTAAAACTTGCATTTCTTATGGACAAACATGACACGATCGGAATTGACTGTGTTGCAATGTGTGTCAACGATATCGCATGTGCAGGCGGTGAACCTTTATTTTTCCTTGATTATATCGCATGTGGAAAAAACTATCCGGAAAAGATTGCGGCAATTGTAAGCGGTGTCGCAGAGGGATGCAAACAGTCCGATGCAGCCCTGATCGGTGGAGAGACAGCAGAGCATCCGGGACTGATGCCTGAGGACGAATATGATCTTGCCGGATTTGCGGTTGGTGTCGTAGATGAAAAAGATATCATAACAGGTGCAGATGTAAAGGCAGGAGATGTACTGATCGGTATGGCATCTTCCGGTGTGCACTCCAACGGTTTTTCACTTGTCAGAAAAATCTTTGAGATGACAAAAGAAAGCCTGGATACCTATTATGATGAGTTAGGAAAAACACTTGGAGAGGCATTGCTTGCTCCTACAAGAATCTATGTAAAAGCGCTGCGCAGCGTCAAAGAGGCAGGTGTGCGCATCAAGGCATGCAGCCATATCACAGGCGGTGGTTTCTATGAGAATATTCCGAGAATGCTTCCTGATGGAATCAGAGCTGAGGTTAAGAAGGACAGCTATGAGCTTCCTGCAATCTTCAAGATGCTTGCCAGAAAGGGAAATATCGAGGAACAGATGATGTACAACACCTTCAACATGGGTGTCGGAATGGTTCTTGCGGTAGATCCTGCCGATGTAGATAAGACAATTGCTGCCATCAATGAGGCAGGCGAGAAGGCATTTGTTATCGGAAAGGCTGTTGCAGGCGAGAAGGGAGTTACCGTATGCTAAGGATTGCGGTGCTTGTATCCGGTGGCGGAACGAATCTCCAGGCTATCATTGACGGTGTCAATTCAGGGAAGATACATAACACGGAGATTGCGGTTGTCATAAGCAATAACCGCAAGGCCTATGCCCTTGATAGAGCAAGGAACAACAATATTCCTGCAGAGTGTATATCTCCTAAGAGCTTCGCGGACAGAGAGGAGTTCCATAGGGCACTTCTTGCGGCGGTGGATTCATATAAGGTTGACCTTATTGTGCTTGCGGGCTTTCTTGTTGCTATCCCTGAGATTATGGTCAAGGCATATACAAACAGAATTATAAATATACATCCATCACTAATACCTTCGTTCTGCGGAAAGGGTCACTACGGGCTTCATGTCCATGAGGCGGCTCTTGGCAGAGGAGTTAAGGTGACAGGTGCAACCGTTCATTTTGTGGACGATGGAACGGACACAGGTCCTATAATTTTACAGAAGCCTGTTATGATTGAGCAGGATGATACGCCGGAGACACTCCAGAGACGTGTCATGGAGCAGGCTGAATGGGTGATACTTCCTCAGGCTATTGATTTGATAGCACAGGGGAAGGTCAAGGTAATTGACGGTAAGACTGTAATTGAACAATGATAAAATGTGCTGTCCGGACAAGAGGTGCCGGACAGTATTGCTAAAGTTTCAGACAGAAAGGAACAGTTATGAGAATTCTTATTGTTGGTAGTGGTGGAAGAGAGCATGCGATAGCATGGAAATGTGCACAGAGTAAGAGGGTTGACAAGATATTCTGCGCCCCGGGTAATGCCGGAATCGGTCAGATAGCTGAATGTGTTCCTATTACGGCTATGGAATTTGACAAGCTTGTAGCGTTTGCCAAGGAGCAGAAGATAGACCTTACGATTATCGGTATGGATGATCCTCTTGTGGGAGGAATCGTCGATGCATTCGAGGCAGCAGGGCTGCGCGTATTCGGACCTAGAAAGAATGCGGCTATCCTTGAGGGTTCAAAGGCATTTTCAAAGGATCTTATGAAGAAGTACAATATACCGACAGCGGGCTATGAGACCTTTAACAGCCCGGAGGCTGCACTTGAATACCTCAAGACAGCGGAGTATCCTACTGTTTTGAAGGCTGATGGTCTTGCACTTGGAAAGGGTGTGCTTATCTGCAATACCAGGGAGGAGGCAGAGGCAGGCGTCAAGACACTCATGCTTGACAAGCAGTTCGGCTCAGCAGGTGACAGAATAGTTATAGAGGAATTTATGACGGGACGTGAGGTGTCGGTTCTTTCATTTGTAGATGGACACACGATTAAGATTATGACCTCGGCACAGGATCACAAGCGCGCCAAGGATGGCGATAAGGGTCTTAACACAGGCGGAATGGGAACCTTCTCACCAAGCCCGTTCTACACGGCTGAGGTTGACGAGTTCTGTAAGAAGTACATATATCAGGCAACCGTTGATGCCATGAAGGCGGAGGGAAGAGAGTTCAAGGGAATTATCTTCTTCGGACTTATGCTCACACCGAAGGGACCTCGCGTGCTTGAGTACAATGCGCGCTTCGGCGATCCTGAGACACAGGTTGTGCTTCCGAGAATGAAGAACGATATTATTGATGTGTTCGAGGCATGTATTGATGGGACACTCGATAAGATTGACCTCGAGTTCGAGGATAATGCTGCTGTATGTGTCGTGCTTGCCTCAGACGGATATCCTGAGAAGTACGAGACTGTCTCTTATACACATCTGACGCTGCCGACGATCGCATAAGTGTAGATC
>OWJI01002028.1_pt1 | contig 11601 bp, 9 predicted proteins | sample 1732541 | NCBI WGS metagenome assembly OWJI01 (sample SAMN05065727, study PRJEB22554) | human gut metagenome | biome: ENVO:2100002; feature: ENVO:00000062; material: ENVO:00002003 | host: Homo sapiens | place: USA
CGTCAGATGTGTATAAGAGACAGGCATATACCATGACCGCCTCCTTAGGTATATCAATTTTGAATTTGTACGGGCTCTTTTGAATCTCACCGTCCATATCTGCAAGTGTCTGCCGCAGAAGCTTTCCAAAATCAATTTCTTCCATCTCAACCGCAAGCTGTCCGGATGCCGCTTTGCTGACAGACATCCTGCACCATATTTTTCAGCCGCTCCGATTTTTCTTCCAGAATCCGGATATAATCCTGAATCTCCGGTGACAGATTTTCCTCCTGTTTTAGCAGCTCAATATAACTGATAATGGAGGTCAGTGGTGTTTTAATATCATGGGACACATTCGCCACCAGTTCCACTTTCATGCGCTCGCTCTTGATACGCTCCTCTATCGCAGTTTCCATTCCCTGTCCGATCTGCTCTAATGCTTCTTCCATGGCGCGGATATCACTGTCTTCTGCTTTCACCATATCTGCCGGTTCATAATGTCCACTACTGATCTCTGTAATCCTTTTTGAAAGCTGTTCTAAAGATCTTGCCAAATTCCGGTTTCTTTTCTGATAGAAATATTCCATACCAAGCAGGATACAAAATACCCCTGCAAACCCGGTCAGCAGTAACAGCCAGTAAATAAAATTTGCCAGTCTGTAATTTACGATCAGCAGTAAAACAAGCATCACACAAGTTACCGCCAGCCCAAATACCGTAATTCCAATGATCCCATACAGAGCCCTTACCAGCCGTTTTGCAAATGGCAGGGACATATTTTTTGTCTCTGCCTGTGCGAGCAGTTTTCCGAAAAATCCATTTTGCCAGATTTTTTTATTATATTTTGCATCATTGATCCAGAAATAACAGAGCCAAAAAATCACCGGCAGTTCCACTAGACCCGGAAAATCATACTGTATCCTCAAGACAAGAAGCAGCACCAGAATCGTAGCTAAGATTTTCCATTCAAACCAGATTTTCGCACTCAGGGCGGCGATCACGCTATCTTCCTGTTTCTTTGCATCTTTGAAAAATCTGCTGGCACACAGACAAAGAATGCCTGCAATGATAAAATAAATTGCCTGTATATAGCGTTTATGCTGCTGCGTCCACCGTGTATTAAGATCGTAAAAAGAATTACAGATCCAGGAATTTCCAGCATCATCTTCTCCCATATACTGCACCGGATCTTTTGCTATGATGATCCGGATATCCGCTTTCTCCCAGGATTCTTTTTCCATCAGGTTTTGAAAACCCGGTACATACCAGTCCTCTCCCTCGCGGTAAATGCCATCTCCATAGACATCCTGCTCCACTCCGTCTTTTTCGATCGTCACTTTTTTTCCATCAAAATGAAATGCATAATTATACCCCTCCGGAAGATTTTTTAACAAAGCAGCCGTGTTGTTTTTCCCATCAGAGGATGCGCCATCTGATGATGTAGCATCTGTTACATCATCAGGCATATTTGAATACATTATTTTTCCGTCATAGCAGATCTCATAGAAAAAATTATGATCCTTATTAACGTCCGCAAAATATTCTTCTTCGCTTTTTTCCTGATAACCGGTACTGTCGTCAGACGCCATATAAATATGTTCCGTGTCTGACACCTCCTCATACGTCGTGGAAGAGTTCTCATCTGTGCCCGCAGTCTCTGCTGCATCCGGGTTTTCATAAATGTCCGACGTCGCAGCCGTGCCCACTACATACTCCGAAATTCCGTTATTTGTTCCAAACAGCCTATCAAAAAAATTTCCTCCCGGTGACAGATAATCGTCAATATTTTCCTCGTTCACAGCACTACCGCTATATCCGCTGTCCCCATGATAGTTTCCAGTCGCCACATCAAGAAACGTATAAAATCTGTTCAGCACGGTGTTTCTAAATTCTTTAGACTCCTGATAGTCCTTTTCTTTCAGTTCCGCACAGACCTCATCCACACCGACAGAATAGCTCTCATATGCAAATCTGCCGATTCCTGCCATCAGCATACTGATTCCGATAAAGAACACTAAAAATACAATCCTATTTTTCCATTTTTTCGATTTTATAGCCAATTCCCCACACCACCTTTAAGTATTCCGGCTCTTTTGGATTGAGTTCAATTTTTTCACGGATGCGCCTGATATGTACCATGACCGTATTTTCGCATGCATACCCCTGCTCATTCCAGACACGCTCGTAAATTTCCTCCGCCGGGAAAACGCGTCCCGGATATTTCATCAGAAGCTCCATGATCTTTGTCTCCGTCGCAGTCAGCCTGACCGGCTCTTTGTCCACATAAAGCACTCGCTCATTCGTATGGAACTCCAGCCTGCCATTCGTGATACATCCATCATCATCTGCTTTATGGATATCCCCAAGACTTGTATACCTGCGGAGATGACTTTTCACACGCGCTGCTAACTCCTGTGGATTGTAAGGTTTTGCCACATAATCATCCGCTCCCATGGACAGTCCTAAGACTTTGTCTGTGTCCTCACTCTTTGCACTGAGCACAATGATCGGAATGTTTTTTCGCTCGCGTATTTTCAATACCGCAGATAATCCGTCGAGTTTTGGCATCATGACATCCATGATCACCAGATGTACCTTCTGCTCCGCTATGAGCTCTAATGCCTGCATGCCATCATACGCTTTTAATACCTGATATCCCTCCTTTTCCAAAAGTATTGCGATTGCCCTTACGATCTCGCGGTCGTCATCCACGACTAATATACATTCACTCATGCTGTATTTACTCCTCCTTAAAGCCTATGTCTATCTTATCCGGGGCTTCTTACAAAAAAAGTGGGATATTTCTTACAGATTTCTTACAATTTCCCACCGTTCTTATTATTTTTCTCCCTTTTTGCTATTCATTTCCTGTTATATGAAGAAAGGCTATCGCACTTGAGAGGTGAGGCAGCCTTAGAAAGTTGATTCTATAAACATATGAACACCTTTGATTTTTAACCATTGTAGTAACTCTTCTATTATTTTTGAAGAATAACCGTTTCTTCTTTTTTCAGGAATACAATATACATCAACTATATATCCGTACATTGGAGTTTTGAAGAAACAAAACGGAACGTCTTCCTTAATTACTGCACCCCACGCGCAATAACACTAGGACCAATTTTATTATTTATAAGAATTTGTCGAAGATCTACAGGCTACAAAAAGTTGCTCAGCTACTGGTTAATACAGAAAATAACATACAGGAAATTGCAACGGACTGTGGTTTTGACGACAACAACTATTTTTCCAAACTTTTTAAGAGACATTATCATTCTGTTATTATGTCAAATTCAAAAACATCTGAACATATTTATCCGGTAACTCATGAAGATACCGGAAACACTCATTTGGATCATAGATAATTCCATTTTCGGCGCATCTTTTTCTGAACATATCCATAAGTTTCTCGTTATCAGGGCTTGCCAGATCATATGCATTTCCATATGTATAGATGTATTTTTTCTTAAGCCCTGAAAAATATCTGTCCAATGCCTGATAAAAATATTCCCTGTCTCCATCCCTTAATGTAACTCCCATGTTGAAGCATATGATTCCTTTTACGCCAGCTTCCATACAGTAATCAAGAATACCATTGATGTTTTCCTTTGTATCATTTATAAAAGGTAATATAGGTGTCAGCCACACGACAGTTGGAATCCCTGCCTTTTTAAATTGCATAAGTGCTTCAAATCTCTCATGGGTTGTAGAAACATTCGGCTCTAAAATCTTGCAGAGTGTTTCGTCATAAGTAGTCATTGTCATCTGTACAACAGCTTTTGCTTTCGCGTTGATTGATTTTAAAATATCCATATCCCGCAATATTCTGGTAGATTTTGTCTGAATTGCAACACCATATTCATATTTGTCAATCAGCTCCAAACATCTTCTGGTCAGTTTTAATTTTTCTTCTGCTTGAAGATAAGGATCGCACATAGCACCGGTTCCTATCATACATTTTTTGCGTTTGGATTTTAATGCCTTTTCAAGAAGCTGTGGAGCATTTGCTTTTACCTCTATATCCTCAAATTCATGTGTAAATCCATAGCAGTTACTCCTGCTGTCGCAATAAATGCAGCCATGCGTACAGCCTCTGTATATATTCATTCCATTATTACTTGAAAGAATTCCCTTTGCTTCTACAAAATGCATATGTACTCTCCCCTAATTCTACAAATTGGAATCTATCGCTTTGTCCCATCCTCATTGAAATTATTTTTTAATGCCTTTTCCGTTAGAAAAATAGACCCAATCAAAAACACCAGTTGTATTACAATGATAATAATACTCAAAATTCCCATTGTATCGTCACTTGCTCCATAAAAAGGAATATGTATAAGCATTGTAGGTCCCAACAGACCAATACCGACTTTCCACCAAAGTTTTCCTGCATGGTCATGTGCAAATCTCCAGGTATCCATATTTATCATTGACATCTTAGTTTGGTATCCCACAACTCCATTGATCTTCTTTGGACAATGTTTCCACATCATTCTGCCCGCAATTATCATAATCGCTGGAATAATACAATCGCATATCAAAATAAACCACCAGAACCACATATTGCCACCTCCCGCAATGACCATTCTTCATCATAGCTTCCAAGATAAACTTTATTCTCCAAAAATTCCGGCTGATGCGCTAACAGTTCAAATCCTCGTTTCCTGCATTCTTCGATAGTTCCATTATTATCTGCCTGAACACCAATTTCTCCAAAATAGTAAGCATTCACATTCTTCGTATGCTCATACATTTCATATGCTGAGCGTGGAATCTCACCGTAAAAGGTTTGTCTGACCGGTAAAACACTTTTATCTTTATCCGGTACCGCTTCGTACATCGTCAGGAAATCCCGTGCAGATTTCAGGGCAAGTGATTTTAATTCTTCATATTCCGCCATGCTTAATGGCTTTTTCTCCTCGTCAAAAAGCACATCTGAGTCTGCATCAGAAATGGTAAGTGTTGACACTTTTTCTTGAATGATCTCAGGTTCCGGAACATCCCAGGTTAACGCTCCTTTCCACTTCAGGTAAGCTGAAATTTCAGACGACATCTTCCCAATAGCTTCACACTTAGATTTACCTCTTGTAAATGCACCAATGAAATTGGACGCATACAGAATACTGTCATCGCCATTATGTTCCCAAACACACTTCACTTTCATAAAAGAATTTTCCTCCCAAACACCGATTTACTTAAATGCAGTATACCACATGGTCAGCGTCAATGATACTATTATTCTCTTTTATAAAATAAAGAGGAAAATGTCCCAAAACCACTTGACATAGTTTTCAAAACCGCTTACACTGTATACTATAACTATTTAACAGGATTGGAGAACATCATGTTTCAGATTATCGTTGACTCTGCGGCAAATATTCCCGCAGAACTTGTAAAAAAATATAAGATCAAAGTTCTTTCTTTTATCAACTTTGTAAATGGAAAAGAAGTCACCTGTTTTGATCCGGAATTATCCCCGGAAGAGGAACGTCAGAAAGGTCATGAATATTACGACGCCGTGCGCCAGGGCGCAGATGTAAAGACCGGTCTGATCAGCACTGCCATTTTTGAAGATGCATTCCGCAGTGCCATGGAAAATAACGAAGATGTGCTGTATTTTTCACTCAGCAAAAATATCAGCGGAAATTTCAACTCCGCAAGACTCGCCGCAGAAGATCTGATGCATGATCCGGTAAACGGCAGAAAAATCCGTCTGATCGATTCACTCAATGCTTCTTTAGCACAGGGAATTTTAGCGATCTACGCAAGTGAAATGCGTGATAAAGGTATGGAGATTGATGAAGTAGCAGATATCTTAGAAACGTACCCTGCAAAGATGAACGGTGTATTTACCGTCGGTGATTTAAAATATCTTTCCAGAACCGGACGTTTGAGCGGCGCAACTGCTCTCGTCGGCAACCTTTTGAGTATCAAACCGATCCTGCGCGGAAACAAAGACGGTTTTATTGTCCAGTACAAGAAATGCCGCGGAAGAAAAGCTGCGTTGAACGAGCTCGTCTCTCTCGTCTGTGACAATATCACAGAACCGGAAAAACAGATCATCGGAATTGCACATGCCGATGCCTACGAAGACTCGCTCTATGTCATGGATAAAATTCAGGGAAAAATCTCTGTGCGGGAATTTATCAATACTTCTTACGATTTCTGTACCGGAAGCCATGTGGGTCCGGATACCATCGCCTTGTTCTTTATGGCAAAAGACAGAGAATTAGGGGCAGGAAAATAAGCCTGCCCTGACCAGCAATTATTCTCTATTTCATTTTTCACTACAGCGCCCTTTCCATGCACACAAACCGCATATCATAAAGACTACATTCCCCCACTTTCTCATATCCCAGATGCATATAAGCACGCATTGCCACCTCATGCCCTTCATGCACCAAAATATGAACAGATCTCTTTCCCTGTTTCCTCAGGACATTCATGGCATACGCCATCATCATCCTTGCCAGTTTTTTATTCTGATACTCTTTCCGGATACAGAGCCTTGCCAGTTCGGCACCCGGAAGCAACGTCTGATTCCAGCATTTTAAGCTGTCCACTGCCTCGTCTGCATCTATGGAGATCGACGCCAGCAGTTCCCCGTCTTCATTTTCCATCACAAAAAGCGCATTTCTGGAAAGATCGGATTCTATTGTGTCAATTCCAGGATAGTACTCATTCCAGCCTGCCGCTCCGCCGATCATGGAATGGTACAATTCTAAGATTTTCCCGGTATCTTCTTTTACAGCGGGGCGGATATAGCGCAAAAATGTGTAATCCAGAATTTTCAATGAATCCGCTGCCTGTGCAAAATATTTTTCTTCGATATGCGGCCAGCGCTTTGCTCCCATATCATTTTCTTCCTGCAGTTTCGCTGCCAGATTAACAAGTTCCGGTGTCAGATCTGTTCCAGTCAGTAAAATGTGCAGATTGTTATTTAAAAACCATGGCGCCATATCATAAAGTCCCGATGTAAAAATATCCAGTATCACCTGATTGCTATCGTAAGGGATCCGCAAAAATTCCGGTTTCCATTCATTTTGACCGGACTCTAAGATGATGGCATGCGCGTATCCCGGATCTCCGATCGCAATTCCACAGGAACCGGTATTCATATAGGTTTTTCCCTGATATCTGCTGATACCCGGAAAATGTGTATGGGCTGCAAGCAGATAGTCAGTATCGATCTCTTCTAATACCTCTTTTGTGCGGTCACTGTCAAGCTGGAGCAGTTCTCTTGTATTGACCGGAGAACCGTGACAGCAGGTAAACGCCGGATATCCTTCCTTTTCATAACGAAACGTGATCGGAAGGCTCTCAAAAAAATCCAGATCTCTTTCCGTGAGCTGCCTGTAAGTATACAAAAGATTGCCGCTGGCGGAATTGGCAAGCCAGAATTTTTCTTCTTCCTCCTTCTCTCGGATCTTACGCTGTTCTATCATATATTCTTCCCGGTTTCCGCGCAGCACATGACATGGGAACTGTTCCATTAATTCATAGAGAAGTTCCATCGTCTGCCTTGCACCGGCGGTATCCGAAATAAAATCTCCCAGAAGCAGAAATTCCTCACATCCGGCATTTACCATATAGTCCACACATGCCCGGAATGCGGTCTGGTTGCTGTGAATATCTGCAATTACTCCAACTTTCATTCCAAAGTATCTTTCCTTTCATTTAACCGCCATTCTTACATGTGAAAATTTAATTTTTCACACTACGGTCTGTCTAAACATTTTCTTCCTTGCAGACATCGACCCAGCCTTTTGCCCCGGCGATCTGCTCAAGTTCCGGGATCGTGAGTTTCACTGCACTGTGGTCATTTCCCGCTGCCGGATATACGATAGTAAATTTTTTCAGACTTTCGTCGAGATACACTTCCACACCATCGTTGATTCCAAACGGGCACACCCCGCCCGGCGCATGACCGATCACTTCCTCAACCGCATCAGGCGGAATCATCTTCGCTTTCACATGAAATGTATCCTTGTATTTGCGGTTATCGACTTTCGCCGTGCCTTCCGTCAGAATCAGCACCGCCTGCTCTCCCTGTAAAAAGGACATCGTCTTTGCGATCATGCCCGGCTCCACCCCAAGTGCTTCCGCCGCCATCGCAACGGTTGCCGTGGAATCAGCCAGCTCGATCACATGATCCAAAAATCCTTTATTCTCCAAATATGCTTTCGCTTTTTCTAATGACATATAAATCCTCTTTTCTGTGTAACCTGCAGGCTCAGATATTGTAATCTATAAAGAACCCTTTTGCTGTTTTCAAATCTCATAGTCCATGCAGGATCTCACCGCTGTGTAAGGTCTGACTTTACTGTCTGCGACTGCCACATGTTTTGGATGTGTACTGTAAGTTTTTAATGCTTCCGCACTCTCAAATGTGGAATCTAGCATGACATCCACGGTTGAACTCGGCAGACAGTCGATGCGCACTTTGATTTCTGTCATTCCCGGGATCTGACCGGCAAGACCTTCTAATCCTTCCTTGATCCCTGCTTTGATCTGTTTTTTCTCCTCCTCTGAAAATTCCTCTTTCAGTTTCCATAAAATAATATGTTTTACCATTTTGTTTTTCCTTTCTTCAGGCGTTATAGACCTGATACCACTATTTTAATCCTCTTATTTATTTTTGCAATTACGGATCATCCTTCGTACCCGCAAAACTCAAATTTCCTCTTTGCCGCCGTTTTTTGTCCGGATCACAAAGAGAACCACACAAAGAAGCACGATGCAGATTGGAAGTGTCAGCAATACAATGGCGTCAAGTCCCACTGCCTTAAAAATACCGATCAGAAGATATCCAACCATACATACACTTCCCACAACAAGCACATACGGAAGCTGTGTCACCACATGGTTGACGTGTTCACAGTGACCGCCGGCAGATGCCATGATCGTCGTGTCGGAGATCGGTGAACAGTGGTCTCCGCAGACTGCACCCGCCAGACAGGATGCGATGGAGATAACCATCATCTGTCCTTCCGGGAATACCCCGATCACGATCGGGATCAGAATGCTGAATGTTCCCCAGGATGTTCCGGTTGCAAATGCCAGAAACGCAGCAACCAGGAAAATGATCATCGGAAGAAATCCCTGCATCGCAGATGCAGAATTTGCCACAAGATCTGCCACAAAATATTTTGCACCGAGCAGGTTTGTCATACCTGATAACGTCCACGCCATCGTAAGGATCAGAATCGGCGCGATCATGGACTGGAATCCCTCCGGGATACATTTTGCAAACTCTTCAAAGGATAGCACATCACGCATCATATAATAGATAAATGTAAATACCAGCGTGACCGCACCGCCAAGCACCAGTCCCACCGATGCATCCGAAGCTGCAAACGCATCAACAAAGGAAGCACCCTCAAAAAATCCACCGGTATAAACCATTGCCACAATACAGCTTGCGATGAGAACCGCAACCGGAAGAATCAGATCCAGCACATGTGCTTTCTCATTGATGACCTCTTCTTCATTTCCCTCATAAGGTCTTCCCGGCGTGGTAAACAGATCTCCTGCGATTGCATTCATCTCATGTTTTTTCATCGGTCCAAAGTCAACCCTGAGTACCGTCACAAGTAAAACCATGACCAGTGTCAGTATCGCATACAGGTTATACGGGATCGTCTGTAAAAATACAGCAAAACCGTTGATTCCGGAATCTTCCGGCACCGAGGATGTCACTGCCGCCGCCCACGAACTGATCGGCGCAATGATGCACACCGGAGCTGCAGTCGCATCAATGATATAGGATAATTTTGCACGGGATACTTTGTGCCGGTCTGTGACCGGGCGCATCACACTTCCCACCGTAAGGCAGTTAAAATAATCATCTACAAAGATCAGCACTCCAAGGATCATAACGGAAATCTGCGCACCGATCCTTGTCTTAATATGCTTTGATGCCCATTTTCCAAACGCAGCAGAACCGCCCGCTTTGTTAAGCATCGAGACAAGAATTCCAAGCATGACTAAAAATACAAGGATACCCACATTCCAGGCGTCCGCAAGTTTATAAACCATACCCCCGTCTTCCTGAAAGAAGATCGTGTTGATCATCAGTTCTAAATTAAAATTGGAATATAACAGTCCCCCAGTGATGATCCCGGCTAAAAGGGACGTATATACCTCTTTCGTGATGAGTGCCAGACCGATCGCAATGACCGGCGGCAGCAGCGCAAATACCGTCGCATATACACCGCACTGGTAATTTTCCGGATCTGTGATCACCCCGGATGTATTTGCCGTTACAAACAGTAATATCACGATCACTGCAAGAAAAATAAGCATTCCGATCTGTTTTCTTTTCATATGTTTCCTCCAAACATTACTGATTTTTTGTCTGTCAACAATCAATCAGAACTTTCCATATTTCTATATTTCCATACGTTTTATAGTGTAGCGTTTCTTCTGCAATTTTTCAAACATTTTATGCATAATCATGCAATATTATAAAAGAGTATTACTGTTCACTCGTACCTCGTTCCAGTAACGGATTTTGCCGATGCTTCGCATTACAAATCGGCAAAATCTGCTGCCACCACTGTATCATACGGCATTTTCAGTTCAGAAAATGCCTGCCTGTGAACAGTAACAAAAGAGTATCATTCCACTGTGATCTGTGAAATGATACTCCCCCTCTTACATTGCCACTACGTCATCTGCGATCGCCATCGTAGATTTCCGATGCGATACCAGAAGAATTGTTTTATTTTCTTTTTCCCTGTCAAGACTTCTTAAAATGATTCCCTCATTTAAACTGTCGATATTGCTGGTCGGTTCATCCAAAAATATCATGTCCCCGTCATGTAAAAATGCACGCGCAATACCGATGCGCTGACGCTCTCCGCCGGAGACAGAGTCTCCTAACTCCGCTAACTTCGTGTCATAGCCATCCGGCAGTGACAGAATAAATTCATGCAGTGCCGCTTTTTTTGCCGCTGCAACAACTTCTTCCCTGCTTGCATCCTCTTTTGCAACTTTGATGTTATTTTCGATCGTATCCTCAAACAGGAATTTCTCCTGTGTGACGTAGGAAATGCTGCTGCGCAGTGCCGCAGTCGAAATCTCACCGACATTCGTTTTTCCATAACGGATGTCTCCCTCCGATGTCTCATAAAAACGCATCAGAAGTTTTAAAAGGGTTGATTTGCCGCATCCGCTCTTTCCTAAGATTCCGTGGATCTTAGGTTCGGCAAATACATGATCAAAGTTCTCTAATACTCCGTTTGGACTTTTTTTATACTCAGCCTGTATTTCCACTTTATCCTCTTTTGTAAACTCAGCCTGTGCTGCTTTTTGCCCCTCTTTTGTCAGCGCAGACTCATATGCAAAAGATACATGCTCACAGGATATATCACCTTCACACACTGTACTTCCGCCCAAAACATCTTCCACCAGTGGCTCTTCCTCTAAAATGTCCAACACACGGTTTCCACTCGCAAGTGTGTGCTGTAAGTTATTCGAAAGTGCGGAAAGTGCCGCCGTCGGACCAAAGGAACTGATCATTGCGATCACCGCGACCATTGCCTGATCCGCACTCACCGTCCCCTGCTCTGCCTGTCTCTTATACACATCTGACGCTGCCGACGATCGCATAAGTGTAGA
>OWJI01002049.1_pt1 | contig 11524 bp, 10 predicted proteins | sample 1732541 | NCBI WGS metagenome assembly OWJI01 (sample SAMN05065727, study PRJEB22554) | human gut metagenome | biome: ENVO:2100002; feature: ENVO:00000062; material: ENVO:00002003 | host: Homo sapiens | place: USA
CTACACTTATGCGATCGTCGGCAGCGTCAGATGTGTATAAGAGACAGTTTCAAGCGTTTTCGCGAAATTGCCGTAGAATCTCCGCAGGATATCCACCCAGTTCACTGTACCGTGTTCGATGTTATCAAGTTCCGTCTCCATCTTAGCCGTGAATTTGACGTCTACTATATCGTTGAAGTGTTCCTTAAGCAGCTCGGTAATTACCTCTCCGAGCGCCGTTGGCTTTATCTGATTTCCCTGCTCGCGCTCGACATAGTGGCGGTCGATGATCGTGGAGATAGTCGGCGCATAGGTCGACGGTCTGCCGATACCGTTTTCCTCAAGCTCCTTGATGAGGGAGGCTTCGTTGTAGCGTGCCGGCGGCTGTGTGAAGTGCTGATTTCCGAGCACTTCCTTCGCGGTGAGCTTCTCGCCCTTTTCCAGCTTCGGGAGCGCTCCGCTCTGCTCGTTGTCGGCGTCCTTAGTTTCCTCGTAGAGCTTGGTGAATCCGTCGAACTTCACGGAATAGCCGCTGCTCTTGAAAAGGCAGCCTGCGGCTGTGATGTCCGCAGCAACGGTATCAAGGACGGCATTCTGCATCTGGCTTGCCATGAAGCGCTCCCAGATGAGCTTGTAGAGCTTATACTGGTCGGAGCTCAGCGAAGCCTTGACCTTATCGGGCGTCAGGCTGACCGTGGTGGGACGTATCGCCTCGTGGGCGTCCTGCGCGTTGTTCTTCGATTTGAACACCCGGGGCTTCTCTGGGAGATACTCCGCGCCGTAAAGCGCCTTGATGAGGTCTGCGGCGGCAGCCTTAGCTTCGTCGGAGATACGCAGCGAATCGGTTCTCATGTAGGTTATCAGACCGACGGCGCCCATTCCTGCAACGTCGATACCTTCGTACAGCTCCTGTGCCGCCTTCATTGTACGGCGGGACTGGAAGGAATAGCGGCGGCTCGCCTCCTGCTGGAGGGTCGAGGTCGTAAACGGCGGAGCGGGCTGCTTCTTGCGCTGTGACTTCTTCAGCCAGGTAACGATGAACTCCGCGCCCTTGAGGCGCTCAAGGAGCTTGTCAGCCTCCTCCTTGCTGCCGATGGACACCTTTTCCCCGTCGACCTCGCTGAGCTTCGCCGGGAAAGCCTTCTTTGAAGAAGCCGCGAGCAGCTTTGCGTCAACGCTCCAGTACTCCTGGGAAACGAAGCTGCGGATCTCGTTCTCGCGGTCGACGATGATACGCACCGCAACGGACTGCACGCGTCCTGCGGACAGACCGCGCCTTACCTTCTTCCAGAGGAACGGAGACAGCTTATAACCTACTATTCTGTCAAGGATACGGCGCGCCTGCTGTGCGTCGACTATGTTTGTGTCGATACAGCGCGGGGCGCTCATTCCTGCCTTTACGCCGGTTTTGGTGATCTCGTTGAATGTAACGCGCACCGGAGCCTTCTCGTCGATATTCAGAAGGTGCGACAGATGCCATGCTATCGCTTCGCCCTCTCTATCCGGGTCGGTCGCGAGGTAGACGATATCGCTCGCCTTAGCGTGTTTTTTTAGCTCCTTTATGACCTCCGCCTTGTCCTTCATATTGACGTACTGCGGAGCAAAATCGTGCTCCACGTCAACGCCGAGCTTGGACTTCGGCAGGTCGATTATATGACCGGTGGAGGCTATTACGTCATAGCCCTCGCCGAGGTACTTCTTAACGGTTTTCGCCTTTGACGGCGACTCCAGTATTACTAGATGCGGCACAGAGTTTCCCCCTAAATTTTCTGATTTGCGCCCATCAGGGCATTAGGCAGTGCAAAGCCGAAAGTCAGCTTATGGTTTTGCACTGCCTGCTGCGTCCCCGCAGCAGAACATACGCGAATAAGCCGGGCAGGTCATGTCCAGCTTAAAAAATATCGTTTCAGCGCCTGGAAATCTCCCAGAGCAGGATTGCGGCTGCGGCTCCCGCGTTCAGCGATTCCGCGCCGGATATCGGGATATACACCGCCTGGTCGCAGACCTCCGCGGTCTCCCGGGAGATCCCCGCACCCTCGCTGCCTATCACAACTGCGGCATGCTCCGGGAAATCAAGCGTCCCGAGCTTTGCGGCAGAGCTGTCCAGCATTGAACCGTAGACCATGAATCCACGCTCTTTCAGCCCGGTTATTATCCCCGGAAGCTCCCCGATAATACACGGGAGCCTCAGTGCGCTTCCCATCGAAGCGCGGAGCGTTTTCGGCGACCAGACATCGGCGCAGTCATGAGAAAGCGCCGCGCCGTCAAATCCGAGAGCCTCCGCGGTGCGCAGTATCGTCCCGACGTTCCCGGGATCCTGGACTCCGTCGAGCAGCACCAGCCGCCCGGCACCGTCCGGAATTCCGGAGCGCTCCGGCTTCTCCGCGACGGCGAACAGCCCCTGCGGAGCCTTCGTATCCGAAATATATTCCGCGACTTCCTGAGATATCACCGCGAACTCCCCGGCGCTGCGAAGCGCCTGAGCGGTCTGCGGATATTTTGAGATCGCGTTTTCAGTCGCGAGCGCGGAAACTATCCGGAATCCGGATTTTGCAAGCTCTCCGCAGAGATGGTCTCCCTCAACGGCGAAAACGCCCTCGGAATCGCGCAGCTTTTTCTCCCGGAGAATGTCGCGGAAGCGCCTTACGGTGTCGTTTTTTCTCGATGTAATGATCAACGGTGCAAATCCCCCTACATAGCGAAAAATCTCACGCCCCGGAACAGAACGTGAGATATTTGCACCTTAAAGCGCTGCCTTAGCCTTCTCTGTCAGAGCAGTGAAGCCAGCTGCGTCATTGATTGCGATCTCGGAGAGCATCTTTCTGTTCAGAGTGATGCCAGCCTTCTTCAGACCGTTCATGAAAGTGGAATAGTTCATGCCGTTGGACTTAGCAGCAGCAGAAATTCTGGTGATCCAGAGCTTTCTGAAGTCTCTCTTCTTGAGACGTCTGCCGATGTAAGCATACTGACCGGACTTCCATACAGCTTCCTTAGCAGTCTTGAAAAGTCTGCTCTTGCCGCCCCAGTAGCCCTTTGCCAGCTTTAATGTTCTATTTCTTCTCTTACGAGTTGCGAGTGCGCCCTTTACGCGTGCCATGTTACATTACCTCCTGTTATTTTTGTCTGCGGACTCATTCCGCGGTCGATTATTTATACGGAATAAGGCTCTTTACAGCAGCTACGTTGGTAACGTCTGCATATGCGCCAGCACGCAGGCCTCTCTTGCGCTTGGTGGACTTCTTGGTCAGAATGTGGCGTCTGTTGGTGTGACCCATCTTTACCAGACCGTTCTTGGTCAGCTTGAAGCGCTTCTTAGCACCGCTGTGAGTTTTGATCTTAGGCATTGTGTTATCCTCCTTGAGTTTTCATTAAAGTGTGCCGCTCGACTGCGCCTATCTTACTTCTTGGGGCTGAGAACTATCGCGTAGTTCTTACCCTCAAGCTTTGACGGCTTCTCAGAACCGCCGTACTCTGAAACGGCATCGAGGAATTTCTTCATCAGCTCTTCGCTGAGATTCATGTGCGACATCTCTCTTGCACGTCTGAAGCGGATAGTGACCTTTACCTTGTCACCGTTCTGGAGGAATTTGATGCAGTTCTTTACCTTGATGTTGAAGTCGTTGGTGTCGATGTTCAGGGACATCTTGATCTCCTTGACCTCAGCCTGCTTCTGGTTCTTCCGGGCTTCCTTCTCCCTCTTGGTCTGCTCAAAACGGTATTTGCCGAAATCCATGATGCGGCATACCGGAGGAGTCGCTGTAGGAGCGATGAGTACGAGATCGAGATCTGCTTCGATCGCCTTATTGAGTGCGTCAGCCGTAGCCATAATGCCGAGCTGCTCGCCGTCAGCGCCGATTACTCTTACTTCCTTCTCGCGGATATCCTCGTTGATGAGCTGTTCTTTCGTGCCGATATCAAAGCACCGCCTTTCTAAATTACGTTTCAGCCTTGAAATAAAATAAGCGTGAGTACACACGCTCACGCTTAACTGAAATGCCTCTCGGCTTATTCTCATTAAACATACCGCGCCTGACAGACTTAACGCCGGCGGGTGAGAGTGTGGTGGCTCTGCTTTATTACTTGAATATTATAACACCACAAACTCAATTTGTCAAGTAGTTTTCTGAATTTTTTCAGAAATATTCTGATTTTCTTTCAGGAACTCAAGATACTTATCAGCCGGGATCGGCTTCTGATAGTAGTAACCCTGGAGATAATCGCAGCCCATATCAATGAGCAGCTTCGCCATCTCACTGGTCTCCACACCCTCGACTACAATGCGCTTTTTCAGCGATTTCAGCATTTCAACGGTGTGCTTCAGGATCACGAATGCTTCTTCGTTCTCCATTGCCGGCCACAGGATACTCTTGTCAATTTTAACAATATCCATCGGCAGCGTTATCAGGTAGTTTGCAGTGGAGAACCCCGTGCCATAGTCGTCCATGGAGAATGTAACGCCCTTTGAGATCAGGCAGTTCATGTTCTTCAGCAGCGCGTCGTAGTTTGCGAGGCCTGCCGTCTCGGTTATCTCGAAATTTATCTCCTCGGGAGGTATTCCGTACTCCGCCATTATCTCCATAAGGCGGTCGGAAAGCTGTTCCTGCACACACTGGAGAACCGACAGGTTCACCTCGATGTACTTCACGCCGAGAGCCTGCGCCTGCCCACTTTTCATGAACTCGCACACCTTGCGGAACGCGATCTCGCCTATCTCGATTATCATGCCGTTGGATTCCGCCAGGGGTATGAACTCCTCGGGGCTGACGTAGCCAAGCTCCGGATCCTTCATTCTGATAAGCGCCTCGGAACACACAAACCCATGCTCCGCCGGCTCGTAGATGGGCTGGTAGTACATCTCGAAGCTCTTGTTGACGATACAGTTCTTTATGGTGCTGAGAATGTGCATTTCGCGCTTTTTGGCGGTGATCGACTCCTTGCTTGCGACGAACACGCTGCCCTCCGCCTTTTCAGTGGTTCGAAGGGTGTACTCTATCGCGTCGCGGACGTCCTCCGCGGACTGCGCGAAATCCGGATAGCGCACGACGCATATCTTCGGAGTGAGATTCGCTTCTATTCCGTGGATCTTCACCGGCTTTGAGAATATGCTGAGTATCCTGTCGCTAAGGTATTTTTCGGTTATCTTGCGCTTTTCATTAGTGAACATCGCGAACTCGCAGCCGCCGAGGTGGTACACCTCCCCGGTGCCGAATCCGGACATCAGCTTCGCCGCGACCGCTCTGGGAGCCGCGCTGCGCTCTCCCACGCTGAACAGCCCGTTGATATAATTCAGCCCGTCGAACCGAAACGCTGCGATGGTAAAAGGCTTACTTTCGTCAATGCGGACTTCCACACTGTCGAAAAATGCTTCGTCGTTGAAGCAGTCGGCGGCCTTATCAGTGAAATCGTCGGGGTTCTGTATAATTATAAGGAACATCACGAGAACCAGCGCAATAGCGTAGTTCCCCATCACCTGCTGCGGAAGAATGAGCTGCACAACTGTAGCCGCGACGGTCACAACGAAGAAAAACAGCACCGAAGCCGCCTGGATAGTTTCGCTCTTGCGGCGGTACTTTACGAACATGAACGAGCCGAACATCATCAGCATCAACGCTATCACCGGATAGACATAGAACAGCGGTCCGTGGCAGTACTCCATATTGTCGTTAAAGTAAATTATCAGCTTCGTGAACGGCGTTGTGACAAGCAGCAGGGTTTCCGCGCCAATAAGCGAAAGCGTGAAAACCGAACTAGCCTTCGACATCTTGTTCCTCTTTGTTAGCGCAATAACGTACATCATATAGAGGATAGCTTCAAGGTCGTAGAAGAGCAGGTACGATATATGTATGACGTAGTTCAGCCACAGCGGAAGCGACGACGCCACCGGCAGCGACTTCATCGCAAACACATGGGTAAGCGACGAAAAGAACGTGCAGATAAGCATTCCGGCGTAGATACGGTTTGACATTCCCGGGTACTTCCGGCGGGCGCAGAAGATCAGCACTAGGACAGTGATAAGCCCCATCGCAGCGTATTCATATTCAACCACATAGCTGACCGTATTCATGTAGCGCCTCCATTATTCCACATCTGTCAATAACATTGTATCACAATTTAATTAACTTGTCAACACAAAAAAGGGCGTGCAGAATACTGCACGCCCTTTTCAAAGCCGATTTTACTTGATAACTCTTACGGAAACAACACCGGAAACAGCCTTGATAGCTGCTTCGATGCCGGAAGCGTCGCCCTTTACGTCAAGGCAGGTGTATGCGTAGTCCTTCTTGGACTTGCTTACCATGTTCTCGATGTTCAGACCGGCAGCGGAAACCGGAGCGGTGATGTTGTTCAGCAGACCCTCTGCATTCTTGTGGATAACGCAGATCTTTGCGTTGCCGGAAATTGCCATCTCAACGTTCGGCAGGTTAACGGAGTTCCTGATGTTGCCGTTTTCGATGTAGTCAACAATCTCCCTGACTGCCATAACCGCGCAGTTATCCTCGCTCTCGGGAGTGGAAGCGCCCAGGTGAGGCATTGCAACAACGCCGTCCAGACCGATAAGTCCATCGGTAGCGAAGTCGGTAACGTAGCAAGCCATGCCGCCGTTTGCTAGTGCGTCGATGATAGCCTTCTCGTCAACCAGGGTGTCTCTTGCGAAGTTCAGCAGGCGTACAGTCTTCTTCATGGAAGCGATCGCTTCTGCGTTGATCATACCCTTTGTGTCAGGCAGTGCTGGAACGTGCAGGGTGATATAGTCGCACTTCTCGAATATTTCCTTGTTGCTCTTTACATAGTGAACCTTGCCGGAGAGCTTCAGAGCGTTCTCAACGGAGAGGTACGGGTCAGCGCCGTAAACGTCCATGCCGAGTTCAGCGGCTGCGTTGGCTACCAGGATACCGATAGCGCCCAGACCGATAACGCCGAGCTTCTTGCCCATGATCTCAGGACCTACGAACTGGCTCTTGCCCTTCTCGACCAGCTTTCCTACCTCGTCGCCCTTGCCCTTGAGGGTCTTGATCCAGTCCATAGCAGCCGGGATCTTTCTGGAGGACAGCAGCAGACCTGCGATGACAAGCTCCTTAACAGCGTTTGCGTTAGCGCCCGGGGTGTTGAATACTACAACGCCCTTCTCGGTGCACTTGTCGATCGGGATATTGTTTACGCCTGCGCCCGCTCTTGCGATAGCAAGGAGGTTCCCGGGCAGCTCCATCTCGTGCATGGAAGCGGAGCGTACCAGGATAGCGTCAGGATTCTTTTCATCGTCGCTTACGGTGTACTTGCTCTTGTCGAGCAGGTCGGTGCCGCAGGCGGCTATCTTATTGAGTGTAAGTACGTTATACATTTCAGTGAATCTCCTTTACAGAACTCAGCCGTTCTCAGCCTCGAACTTCTTCATGAATTCAACCAGCTTCTCAACGCCCTCGATAGGCATAGCGTTGTAGATGGAAGCTCTCATGCCGCCTACGGTTCTGTGACCCTTGAGGTTTACGAAGCCAGCCGCGGTAGCCTCCTTGACGAACTTGGCGTCAAGCTCCTCGTTGCCGGTGACGAACGGAACGTTCATCAGAGAGCGATCCTGCGGAACGACGGTACCCTTGAACAGCTTGCTCTGGTCGAGGAAATCGTAAAGGATCTTAGCCTTCTTCTCGTTGTGAGCCTTCATAGCCTCGAGGCCGCCCATCTTCTTGATCCACTTGAACACCTTGCCGCAGATATAGATAGCATAGCAGTTCGGGGTGTTGTAGAGGGAGTCGTTGTCAGCCTGGGTCTTCCACTTGAGCATGGTGGGTGTTCCGGGGAGGACGTCGTCGGTGATGAGATCCTCGCGGATAATTGCGATAACAAGACCTGCGGGACCTACGTTCTTCTGAACGCCGCCGTAGATAACGCCGTACTTGGTAACGTCAACCGGCTCGGACAGGAAGCAGGAGGACACGTCAGCAACCAGTGTGTGACCCTTTGTGTTGGGGAGGGTCTTGTACTTGGTGCCGTAGATGGTGTTGTTCTCGCAGATGTAAACATAGTCAGCGTCCTCGGGGATATCGAGGTCGGAGCAGTCAGGGATATAGGAAAAGGTCTTGTCTGCGGAGGAAGCCACTGCGACTGCGTCGCCGTAGATCTTTGCTTCCTGGTAAGCCTTCTTAGCCCACTGACCTGTGATTATGTAAGCTGCCTTCTTGTTCTTCATGAGGTTCATCGGAACAGCCGCGAACTGCTGTGAAGCGCCGCCCTGAAGGAAAAGCACCTTGTAGTTGTCCGGAATGTTCATGATTTCGCGGATATCCTTCTCGGCTTCCTTGATGATCGCGTCGTATGCCTTTGAACGGTGGGACATCTCCATAACGGACATGCCTGTGCCCTTGTAATCAAGCATTTCGTCTGCTGCTTCCTTGAGGACTTCCTCGGGCAGCACTGCGGGACCTGCGCTGAAGTTATAAACTCTCATTGAATTGCCTCCTGTAATGTTTGCTGTCATATGATGACGCGCGGACTGCCAAACCGCTTTGCAGTCTGCATTGATGAATCAACACTTCTATTATAAGACAATTTTCCCGTTATGTCAAGACTGAAATACCCGTTATGCAAAATAATTTTCTCTTTTCTGCAATTTCCGGACTTGTTTCTTGCGGAAAACGGAGTGCGGCGGTGAATTAATTCTCATGCGTGTATCCGGGATTGACGGAGTGGCGGCGTGCGCTTCACGGCGTATGGGGGATTTTGGCTGAAACTTGTGTTTATTGCACTATCCTAGATTCTAGTGCGCGAAGCGCTATTGTTTTTCGGTTCCTTTTGTTACAAAAGGAAGCGGGGCGTGGGGCGGAGCCCCACTACACCGTGCGAAGCACGGTGACTCCGCATGGAGTGCTTTTTTATGGAGAATTTCGCCGTCTGCGGACGGCGACGAGGGCGCTGCCCTCGACCTGCAAGGGGGCGCGTCCCCTTGAGCCCAATCAGAGGATTGTGAAGAATCTACATTATAGTTTCCCACCCATCAAGCCACAAACAGCCCCGAAATCTGCGCGACTGCGAGGCACCAGATAACTCCCGCGCAAGTAGGCAGCAGGAACGCCGCCAGCGCCCACTTCCAACCGCCTGCTTCCTTCCTGACGGTCAGCAGCGAGGTCGAGCACGGCCAGTGCATGAGCGAAAACAGCATAGTGCATACCGCCGTGCGCCAGGTCCAGCCGTTTTCCCCGAGGAGCTGCGCCAGCGCCGGGAGCGAAAGCTCCGTAAGGCTGCCCTGCGACATGTAGCACATTATGATTATCGGTATGACTATCTCGTTGGCGGGAAGTCCGAGAATGAACGCCATCAGTATCACGCCGTCCATTCCAAGCAGCTTCGCGAACGGGTCGAGCGCACCGGTGCAGTACGACAGCAGCGAACTCCCGTCAACGGTGACGTTCGCAAGTATCCATATCACCGCTCCGGCCGGAGCCGCGACTGCGGCGGCTCTCCCAAGAACGAACAGCGTGCGGTCAAGCAGGGAACGCACTATCACCTTCCCGAACTGCGGTTTTCTGTAGGGCGGAAGCTCCAGCGTGAAGCCGGAGGGCTGCCCGCGAAGTATCGTAGCCGAAAGAAACTTCGAAGCCGCAAAGGTCATTCCCACGCCGAGTATCACCGCGGCGGTCACTATCGCGGCAGACAGCGCCGATTCGCCGAACCCTCCGGCAGTCCCCACGAAGAACACCGAAGCGAGGGTAAGAATGAACGGGAACTTTCCGTTGCAGGGAACAAACGCGTTTGTCAGCATTGCGATGAGCCGCTCACGCTTGCTGTCGATTATCCGGCAGCCGACTATACCCGCCGCGTTGCACCCGAAGCCCATCGCCATAGTCAGCGCCTGTTTTCCGCAGGCATTGCACCTCTGAAACGGCTTGTCGAGGTTATAAGCTACCCTCGGCAGGTAGCCGGAATCCTCCAGCAGAGTGAACAGCGGGAAAAAAATCGCCATCGGCGGCAGCATTACCGCCGTGACCCACGCAAGCGTGCGGTAAGCGCCGTCCACCAGGACGCCGCTCAGCCACCACGGAGCGCCGCTCATCAGCTCCGACAGCCGCTCTCCGAGCCAGCCAAGCCCCGCCGAAAGGAGCTGCGAGGGGTAATTCGCGCCGCTTATCGTCAGCCAGAACACCACCAGCAAAAGCAGTATCATCAGCGGAAATCCCAGCGCCCTCCCGGTCAGAAGGCGGTCAGCGCGGCGGTCGGCACGGCGGCAGCCCGCACATTCGCTGACGGCGCCGTCTGCGGCTTCCTCGGAGTTCAGCGTTATGCAGGAAACTATGCGGTCGCGGAGGATATCCAGCGTGATATCGTCCTCGGCGAGCCGCATTCTGCCGCGTTCCACCGCCGCGCTTATCTCCGGGTCGGAGAGCAGGTCGGCGCCTAGGAACTTCCCCGCTTCAGCAGCGAGCGCCCTGTCCCCCTCGATGAGCCGTAGCGCGAGCCAGCGCGGGTCGAGCAGCTCCCCGAAGCGCTCCCGCAGGACTGGTTCGGCGCAGCCTATCGCGGATTCCACCGGCGTGATGTAGTGAAGCCGTTTCGGGTGCAGCTCCGTTTCGCCTGAGCAAAGGCGGTCGAGGGCTTTCGTCAGGGCTTTCAGAGTGCGCTTGTCGTGCGCGGCGGTCCCGACCACCGGAACGCCGAGATTCTCCTCAAGCTGCTTTAGGTCGAGGGTTATCCCGCGGCGCTTCGCCTCGTCGCAGAGGTTCACGCAGACCAGGGTTTTCGGGCAAAGCTCCATGACCTGCAGGACAAGATTCAGGCTGCGCTGAAGGCAGGTCGCGTCGCAGACCACCACCGCAGCCTCCGCACCGCCAAAGCACAGGAAGTCCCGCGCGGCTTCCTCCTCGGCAGAATGAGCCAGCAGCGAGTAAGTCCCCGGGATATCCACCAGGACATAGCCGGAGCGCTCGGTTTCGCAGTACCCCTGCGCGGCGGCGACGGTCTTGCCGGGCCAGTTTCCAGTGTGCTGGCGCATTCCGGTCAGGGCGTTGAAGATGGTGCTTTTCCCGACGTTGGGGTTTCCCGCTATCGCGACTACCCTGTCGTCAGGGGAGCGGCGCTTTATTTCAAGCGAGGTCTCAGCCGCCGCAAACCCGGTGGAGCTAGAGGTCAGTCCCATCTGCCGCCTCCCTCACAAGAACGTCGCGGCTGTCAGCCGACCTGATTGCGATGACTGCTCCGCGTATGCAGTACGCCGCAGGGTCTCCCATCGGACTTACCCCAACGCACTCCACCCGGGTTCCCTCCACAAGACCTATATCCAGGAGCCGGCGGCGCATGCTCCCATGAACCCTGAGCCGCTCTACCACGGCTGTTTCTCCCGGCTTTATCTCATTTAGGCATTTTTCCATGACCATTCCCCTTTACTGATTTTTCCGGGCAGAATGCACCCGTTCGGTACATTATATGAATGTTCGCAGAAATGTGACACAAAAATCCCGTGCAGTCTCAGCAGGACTGCACGGGATTTTGAATTAGGGAACATCTAAAAACCGGTTTGAAAAGGGAAAATGGGTAGAGTGCGCCGAATGCGATGAAA
>OWJI01002052.1_pt1 | contig 11514 bp, 9 predicted proteins | sample 1732541 | NCBI WGS metagenome assembly OWJI01 (sample SAMN05065727, study PRJEB22554) | human gut metagenome | biome: ENVO:2100002; feature: ENVO:00000062; material: ENVO:00002003 | host: Homo sapiens | place: USA
ATCTACACTTATGCGATCGTCGGCAGCGTCAGATGTGTATAAGAGACAGGGGTTTCAAGGGTGGTTGTCTGCTTTCGGATGGCGGTAGCTACGACTTCTCCCAGTTCGAGTGATGTATAGTTCATCTGCACGTTGAGACGCATATCTTTGGTTACCTGAGGTAGGATCCTTTCGGCCTTGTTGTAGCCCAGGCATGAATAGATAAGCGTCACCGAGTCACCGGTAGCGACCGAAAGCGAGTAGTGGCCTTTTTCATTACTCATCGTCCCGTTTAACGTGTTCTTGACCCGGATATTGACCAAGTCCAGCGGATTACCGTCCGCGTCGCGGATATAACCGCTGATTTTGGCACGTCCCTGCCCGAAAGCACTTATCGAAAATAATATAAATAGTAGTGTAGCTATTGCACGAATCTTCATATTCCATCTAATTATTAAATCTACAAACGCGGGAAACAACGATTTATTTTCAATGAAAGGCAATTTCTCACTATCTTTGTGCCTTATATAAATAATTAAGGAAAGAAGATGCCTTTAAACCTACAGAAGAACTTGCCAGCTGTTGAGCTGTTGAAGAAAGAGCACATCTTTGTGATGGACTCGTTGCGTGCGTCTGAGCAGGACATTCGTCCGCTACGTGTAGTTGTGCTGAACTTGATGCCACTGAAGATCACGACGGAGACGGACCTTGTTCGCCTCCTGAGCAATACCCCCTTGCAAGTGGAGCTCGACTTTATGAAGATAAAAGGCCATACTCCCAAGAACACGCCGATCGAGCATATGAAGGAATTCTATAAAGACTTTGACGAGATGCAGGATGATTTTTACGACGGCATGATTATCACAGGTGCTCCGGTAGAGCAGATGCCTTTCGAGGAAGTGAACTATTGGGAGGAAGTGACCGAGATATTCGATTGGGCGCGTACGCATGTGACTTCTACCTTATATATATGCTGGGCGGCGCAAGCCGGGTTGTACCATTTTTATGGTGTCCCCAAATATGATCTGCCAGCCAAGATGTTCGGCGTGTTCCGCCATACGTTGCGCGAGCCCTATGTGCCGATCTTCCGAGGCTTCGACGACGAGTTCTATGTGCCGCACAGCCGGCATACGGAGATACGCCGCGAGGATGTGATGAAAGTTCCCGATTTGACGCTCTTGTCCGAAAGCGAAGAGTCTGGTGTCTATATGGCGATGGCGCGCGGAGGACGCGAGTTTTTTATCACCGGGCATTCCGAATACTCGCCTTACACGCTGAATGACGAGTATATGCGCGACGTGAACAAGGGATTGCCAATTGCCGTTCCCCGTAACTATTACCGTAATAACAATCCGGCCCTCGGTCCGGTGGTCCGCTGGCGTGGTCATGCCAATCTTCTGTTCACCAACTGGCTGAACTATTATGTCTATCAGGAAACCCCGTTCCGTATCGAGGATATCAGCAAGTTGGGTGATTTGTAATCAAGAAATAAGAAATAATAGCATGCAAACAAAATCCCGTCCTATAGAACTTCTCTCTCCGGCTAAAGACCTCAATTGCGGGATTGAAGCGATTAATCACGGTGCCGATGCCGTCTATATCGGTGCACCCAAGTTCGGTGCGCGTGCTGCTGCCGGCAACTCTTTGGAAGATATACGCGAGCTTTGCGAGTATGCGCATCTGTATGGCGCCCGCATCTATGTTACGCTTAACACGATATTGAAAGAAGATGAGTTGGAAGAAGCCGAACGGATGATCTGGGATCTCTGGCGTGTCGGGACGGATGCCCTGATCATTCAGGATATGGGGATTACCCGGCTGAACCTGCCTCCTATTCCGCTTCACGCCAGCACGCAGACGGACAATCGTACACCGGAAAAGGTCCGTTTCCTCGAAGCCGCAGGCTTTACACAGGTGGTTCTGGCACGTGAATTGTCGCTGAACGAGATTCGCCGGATATCGGAAGCGACTACCGTTCCGCTGGAAGTATTCGTGCACGGCGCCCTCTGCGTCAGCTATAGCGGGCAATGTTATCTGAGCGCCGCTTTGAGTGGACGTAGTGCCAATCGCGGAGAATGCGCCCAATATTGCCGCCTGCCCTATACGATGGTCGATGCGACAGGGACGGAGATCGTCACCCATAAACACTTGCTTTCGCTCAAGGACATGAACCGCTCCGATCAGCTGGAAGCCCTGTTGGATGCAGGTGTTTCTTCCCTCAAGATCGAAGGGCGGTTGAAAGATGTCGGCTATGTCAAGAATATCACGGCTTATTATCGGAAGAAGTTAGATGCAGTCCTGTCCCGCCGTCCGGAATATCGTCGTGCTTCTGCTGGTCGAAGCACTTATACGTTCGAGCCGGTAGCTGAAAAGAGTTTTAACCGTGGGTTCACCCCGTTCCTTTTGGAGGGACGGACGGCGGATATTACCGCTTTCAATACGCCTAAATCGCTGGGTGAACCTGTCGGGACGGTCAAAGAGATCAAAGGCAATTCTTTTACTGTGGCCGGCTTGAAGCAGCTGAGCAACGGAGACGGGCTTGTTTTCTTCAATAGGAAAGGCGAATTGGAAGGTTTTCGTGTAAACCGGGTGGAGGCAAACCGGGTGTTTCCGCTGGATATGCCGCAGCTTACCCCCAAGACTCCGCTTTACCGCAATTTCGACCAGGCATTTGATAAACTGCTCGCCAAGCCTTCAGCCGAACGCAAGCTGTCCGTGGAGATCGAGTTCTTGGACAATCCCTTCGGTTTTACGCTTTGTATGGAGGATGAGACGGGAGCACGGATCATGCTGACCGAGCCGTTTGCGAAAGAGCTGGCGCGTCGTGAACGGCAGGATAATATACGGACACAGCTATCCAAGTTGGGGAATACGCCTTTCGAGGCATCGAAGGTGGTGGTCGGTTTGTCTGAAAACTGGTTCGTTCCCTCTTCTCTGCTTGCCGATATGCGCCGTAGAGGAGTGGAGAAGTTGCTGGAAGCACGCCGTGCCCGCTATCCTCGTGAGACAGTGAAACGTGTGCAGCCGTCCGTGTCGATACCTTTCCCCGAACGCCAACTTACTTATTTGGGGAATGTTGCCAACGGGAAAGCCCGTTCGTTCTACCAGGATCACGGGGTGGAACAGATTGACCCGGCATTTGAACTGTCTCCCCGGAAAGATGTTCCGTTGATGTTTACCAAACACTGCCTGCGCTACAGCATGGGGTGGTGTCCTACTTATCAAAAAGACAAGTCTCCCTACAAGGAACCGTATTATCTGCTTTATAAAGATACGCGCCTCCGGTTGCAGTTCGACTGCAAGCATTGTCAGATGTTGGTATTTGAAAGTTGAAAATTATGAGAACGCTATTGTCAGAACGGATAAGAATGACTGTCCGGTGAAAGAAGCCATGATCCGTTTGACAAAAGTATTCCAGCAATAAAGGAGCCGATAGGTATGTGATAACAGTTTCATGGGGATGAAAAAGAAGTTTCATCCCTATGAAAATAAAGTTTCCCTTGCATGAAAATAAAGTTTTCTTTAAGGGGAACGGGAAGGTAGTGCAAGGTTATATAGCCTTTCCTAATAACTCCATATATTTTGCCACCCCTTTCGTGTCTTCTGGAGCCGGACTCCAGGGAGCGAAATTTTCCGGAGCGAGCGGAGCGAACGGCCCTTCCTTGATTTCATATATGATAGAGCCGGATTCTAGAACTAACAGCCCGTGCCATGTTCCCGCCTTTATTTCGGCGCCGTAAACACCTTCTTTCGGATCGAGTATCTGTGTTTGGGTGATTTCCCCTTTGTTGTCAAAGAGGAATACAGCAATGCGACCGCGCAGCAGGAGGAATATTTCATCTTTTTTAGGGTTCAGATGGCGGTGTGGGCGGAGGTAGGTTCCCGGTTCCAGGGCATTGAGCAAACGGTTGACGGGATCGTCCAAATGCTCATGAAAGTTGTAGTTCATGCGTAGCCGAGGCGACTGTTTGGCACGCCCGGTCGTTTCATTCAATAAAGCTTCGTTTATGATCTTCATGCGAATAATTGATTACTGGAGGACGAATGTACAAAATAAATATTGGCTGGTATGCCATTTCTCCGTACATTTGCAGAAACCTGTAAATAAAACAGAATGAAACCTGCTCTAACTTATTACGCTCTGCTGGTCTTACTTCTGGCATCCTGCTTTTCCTGCAAAACAGATTCGGAGAAGAAAAAGTTTGTTATCGGCGTCTCGCAGTGTACGCTTGAAGGTTCTTGGCGTAAATCGATGTTGCTGGATATGAAGGTGCAGGCCTCCGAATATCCGGGCGTCTCCCTGTTAGTCGAGGATGCAGCGGACAGTAGTCTGTTGCAGGTGGAGCAGATACGCAGCCTGATAAAACGTAAGGTCGATCTATTGATTATCTCCGCCAATGAATCGGAACCTGTCACTCCTATTGCGATTGAGGCCTACCGTGCCGGCATTCCGACTATCCTGGTAGACCGGAAGATCAGTTCGGACGAATATACGACTTATATCGGTGGTAACAATTACGAGATCGGTCGCCAGGCCGGCTTTTTCGTGAACCGACAGGTGAAAGAGAAATATCCTACCGTATTGGAAGTATGGGGCTTGTCCGGTTCTTCTCCGGCGCAGGATCGCCATCGCGGTTTTATGGAGGTTTTGAACTCCCGCATCAAGGTGAAGGAAATATTCGGGAAATGGAAGCCGGAAACGGTGGAGAAGGAGATAGCGGAAATGGATTCGCTGGAGGAGGTGGATGTTGTGTTTGCCCATAATGATGTGATGGCAATGGCTGCCCGCAGGGCAATCGAAAGGATGCATCCCGGATTGGCGGACAGGATTAGCTTTGTGGGGATCGATGCCGTTTCGGGACGGGGATCGGGGCTGGAAGCCGTCATGCACGGAGAGTTGGCCGCTTCGGTCTTGTATCCGACGGGTGGGAGCCTTGCTATCCGTGTGGCCATGCAGATATTGAACGGAGAAGATGTGTCCCGGCAATATTTGCTATCTTCTGCCTTGATCGATAAGAACAATGCCGGAACGCTGTTTATCCAGTCCGAACAGGTGGTCGACTATCAGCACCAGATCGAGTTGCAACGGGAGAATTTGGAGAGTATGCTTTCCAAATACACGTTCCTCCAAAACTCCGTCGGCATTATCCTTTTGCTGATGGGGATGTTGTTTTTGTCCGCCTTGTACGTGGTCCATGTGAACCGGGCGGTGAAGCGGAAGAACCGCGAGCTGAAACGTACGAACTTGCAGGTGCAACAGCAAAAAGAAGAATTGGCTGAGGCAAACCGTTATATTGAGAAGTCGACGGCTCAGAAACTGCAATTCTTTACCAATATCACACACGAGATCAAGACGCCGTTGACGTTGATCCTCGGTCCGCTCGGCAAGCTGTCGAAAGAGGCTCCGGAAGGTTCTTCATTGGCAGACGATATCCGTATCATTCGGAAAAATGCGGAAAGATTGAAGAGAGTCGTGGACCAGTTACTTGATTTTCGAAAGGTAGAGAGCAATAAGATGAATATGCGGGTCGGAGAGGTAGATTTAGTTGCTTTTGTGGCAGAAGTGAAATCTTATTTCGATACGATGGCTGCCACCAAGCAGATACATTTCACGTTTGAGCATGACTGCCCTTCTGTTAATATATGGGTAGACAGGGATAAGATGGAGAAGATTCTGGCCAATCTTTTGTCCAACGCATTCAAGTTCACGCTGGACGGAGGTACGGTCACGATCCGCCTGAAGGATAAAGGAGATCAGGTCGAGCTTTCTGTCGAAGATAATGGCAAAGGTATTCCGTCGGAAAATATTGCTTCCGTCTTTGACCGTTTCTTTACCGGTGACCAGAACTATGTGACGGGAACGGGGATCGGCCTGCACTTGACGCGTGAGTTCGTCCACATGCACAAAGGCACGATCCGGGTGGAGAGTGTTCCGCATAAGAGTACTGTCTTTACGGTCATCCTCTTGAAAGGTAAATCTCATTTTGACGAATCTTGTACATTCGATCTTTCCGTAACCGAGCTTTCCAGTGGTGTCGCCGACTTGAACACGGATGAATTGCAGGAGGTTTTGAACCGTACCTACAATTATACTGTTCTGGTCGTAGAAGATGATCTTGATATACAGAGTTACTTGCAGGCGGAATTAAAACAGAACTTCCGTGTGTTGGTTGCCGATAACGGCGTGAAGGCTTTGGAGGTGCTGATGAGCGAAGAGGTTTCGATGGTTATCAGCGATGTGATGATGCCGGAAATGAACGGTTTCGATCTTTGTCGTAAGATCAAGTCGGATATTGTCCTGAGTCATCTTCCGGTTATGCTGTTGACTGCTTTGTCCGACGACAAGCAACAGATGTACGGGGCTGCCAGTGGTGCGGACGCGTATATCCAGAAACCTTTTAACATAGAAGTCGTGAAACTGCGTATCATCAAGCTGCTGGAGGACCGTGTCCGGTTGCGTGAGGCTTATGCTCGCGATGCTTCTTCGCCTGCTGTTTCCGTGAAGGAGGAAAAAGCGGGAAGCATGGACGATCTTTTTATGAATCGTTTCTTGAAACTGATCGAAGAGTCCTATGCCGATCCGGATTTCAGTATTGAGAAAGGTAGTGAAAAATTGGGCTTGTCGCGTGTGCATCTTTACCGGAAGGTGAAGGAGCTTGCCGGAGTGACACCGACCGATTTCCTGCGTAACTATCGTTTGAAGAAAGCTGCTGCTCTACTCCGACGGAAAGCCGGGAATGTGAATGAGGTGGCTTATGCGACGGGCTTCGGTTCGCCTGCTTATTTCTCGAAATGTTTTAAAGCCGTTTACAATATTACTCCGACGGAGTATCTGGAAAAGGAATAATATTCTTCTCTTTGATAACGCTCGTTACATTTGTGTAACACTTGTGCATGTAACTCGAAAATAAGAGTATAATGTAACAAGTGTTATCAATCTTGTAGCATTAGTTATCGTCGCATCTGCTACCTGTCTCTATCTTTGCATCGTAGATAATAAATTATCCTTGTCAAATAAACTATAATGAAACAATGCAAAGCAACAATAAGAAACCGGTCGTAGTAGGCATAGGAGAACTCCTGTGGGACATGTTGCCAACAGGAAAGAAAGCAGGTGGTGCTCCTATCAATTTTGTCTACCATGCGTCGCGGTTGGGGGCGGAAGGATATGCTATCAGCGCCGTGGGAGACGATGGGCTGGGGCGCGAAATCCTCGAAGAACTGGATAATAATTCGATCCGGTATCTGATCGAGAAAGTCCCTTATCCGACCGGAACGGTACAGGTTACTCTGCAGGATGGTGTCCCTGACTATATTATTAATGAACGTGTAGCTTGGGATCATCTTTCTCCGACGTCAAATGCGATTGATTTGGCCGAACGGGCGGGTGCCATTTGCTTCGGTACGTTAGGACAGCGTTCCGCACAGTCGAGAGAGACGATACAAGCGATTCTTTCTTTTGCTCCGGACGATGCTTATCGTTGTTTTGACATCAATTTGCGTCAGCATTATTATACGAAAGAGTTGATCGAAGAGTCGCTTTATCTAGCAAATATGTTGAAGGTGAATGATGGGGAGTTGGTCGTCCTGCGGGATATGTTTCATTTGGAAGGAACGGACAAGGAGGTGGCTCATTGGTTTATAGAACACTATAATCTCCGCTTGGTGGTTCTGACGGCCGGAGGAGCTTATAGTACGATATATACCGCTAATGAAGAATCGACTTTGCAAACCCCGGAAGTGCAGGTGGCGGATACGGTTGGAGCAGGTGATGCTTTCTCCGGAGCACTGGTCATTTCGTTGTTGAAAGGGGCTTCGCTAAGGGAAGCGCATGAATTTGCCGTCCGCACAGCTGCTTATGTCTGTACGAAAGAGGGGGCATGGCCGGCATACGAGGAATAGGAAACAAGGGAAATATATATACGATTTGATAGGTTTAGTTTTTAGGTCAGAAAGATTGTTTAGTAGTTAGGAAACCTTAACGTATAGTAGAGCAAAAAGAAAAAGATGGTTGATGTTTAGGTTTTTAGGTTTTTTTGTTTTGGTTGATTGAATGGCTCGGAACTTCCGGGCCATTTTTATTGTTGAATAGCTATAGAAACATAAATAGTGAATGATATGAACAAAGATTTTGCCAAGATTCCGGAGAATGCCGAATCGAAAGCTGTGGATAGGGAAAAGGAAGAATACCCCGTACAACAAGTAGCTGTTACTTATCCGATAGGTGAGAAAGAAGTGAAGGATGCTGTCAAAGAACTCAATCCCGATACGGATAGCCTTGGTAGCAGAGGATAAAGGAATTTTAAAATGGAGAATTGGAAATTAGCTACAGATGTAATTTTCAATTCTCCATTTTAAATTTTTAAATAGCTCCTTCTATTTTATATCTTAACTGATCCAGCATCAGGGCGACTTCGGCTTCTTCTATACCGGCGATCAACAGGTCTGCTACATCTTGGCTGAACTGTTCTTGGAACTTAAGGATGTTGCCGTTTTCCATTTGCACCGCCTGCTGGTAAAAGGAGAGAGCGCCCTTGATATTCTGCAGTGCCCATTCGGTATGTCCGGCATTCAGCAGATCTTGTGCGTGGGGTTGGTTATCCAGTATCTTTTTGTAGTAATTCCGTGCTTGGTCGTATTTCCCTGTCAGGAAAGAACACCATGCAATAGGTCGCCATGCCTTATGGCTTTTGTTATCCAGGTAATCGACTTTGAAGAAGCATTTCAACGCTTCGTTATAATCCTTTAGTTCGAGATGGCAATGGCCAATGCTGATTTGAACTGATAAATTATCCGGATTTAAAGCTTCGTACCGGCGGTAATATTTCAAAGCCTCTTCCGGTTGTTTAAGTGAACGGTAGCAACCGGCGATTCGTCGGATTACCCATTTGCTTTCGGAATTCAACAAGTCTGCGTGTAGGTAGGCTTCCAGGGCGCCCTTCAAGTCTCCTTCCATTTGCTTGCAATAGCCGATTTTCTGGAAAAGAATGTCGCTATCTTGATCCATTTTTGCCAATTGGTTGAATATGGTCAGTGCATCGCTAAAATAGTTTTTACGGAGATAATATTCAGCGATGTTTGTAAGACTTTCTTTATCAGAAATATAAGGGCGCAGGATGGCAAGATTGTGGAAGTCGAGCGGCATCGTGAAGATATCCGTAAAATCCAGATGGCCCGGATATAGTTTGAAGAAACGATACAGGTCTTGTATGTACTGTCCGATGATCGTATCCTGTTTTCCACGTTTGCTGATCAATTCTTCTTTATTCTGCTGGATCATTTCTGTGGCCTGGCTGTCGAATTGGTTCATCATCATCTTTCGGGCTTCTTTCGGCAATTGCATCATGCTGAAATAAAGCGAATATTTATCCGAATTGCACATAAAAGCAGCGAATGTCATAGAGTCGAGCATCTGCTTTTCAGCTTCGTTGTCCGGAGTGAACTGATCATCGAAATAAGAATGCTCGATTGTGAATGGAAGCAGCCAGTTGCTTAATTCATGGAAAAACGGGAAATTTTTCAAATGAACAAAGGTTGAGTGCATGACGTCGGCCCCTTCCTGTTGAAGCTCCCCGAATTCTACCATTTTCTTTCCGAGGGTACTGTCAGAAAAGAAGCTTTCCCATTCTGGGTTCATTTCATTTCCTGTCAAATCTTCAGGGGTGAGTTCGTTGAGATTGATCTTTTTGCTGAGCTTTGGACTCAATTTTAACATCTCCGGGATGATCTCATCCTGTAGTTTGCGGGTGATCTTCTCTGTCTCGCGGGCTAAGATGAAGCGTAGGATGATTGTGCGGATCGTTTTGATGAACCCCGGAGTTTCGGCCAAAGCCGCTAGCCTGTCGGCTATCTGCGGATATAACTGCGTCCGTTTTCTATATGTGTATAAAGTGATCAGGATTGAAATTAATGCTCTGACTTTGACCTCTTCGTTCGGATGGCTGGCTGCGTCGAACAATAAAAGTATCTTTTCTCTGTCGAACGCCTCTTGCAATCCTAACATCAAGGCGGAAACAATCTGGCTACCGGTTGTAAAAGGTAGTGCATTGTCGTGTAGCATGCCGCGGATATCTTCAGCTTCCTCTCTTTTCAGAAAAGAAGATACCCATATCTTATTAAAGATGAGAATATTGAATGCGTCACTTTCTTTGTGCTTTCCGGCTTCATGTTCTAAGAGCAGTTGGTCATGCAGCTGTTTGTAAGTGAGAGAAGGCTGTATGTTCAGGCTTCTTCGGCGGCTGTAATAGGATAGGGGAGATTCCACAGCTACTGCTTTCTGCTTGACTGAATCGGCCAATTCATAAGTCGATGCCTGTAGATTGTTGTATATCTGTTCCTGCATCGGATCTTTTGCTCCTTCAATCCGGTAGCGCAGCATATATTTGTAGGTGTCCTGCAGTTCGTTCAGCTTGTCCTGAAAAGAATATTCGCGACTTCCAGCAATAAGAGCCTGTAAGGAATCGAAGGCATTCTTCAATTCTTTACTGTCTAATGAACCGACTATGCGGTTGTATGCTTTGTTTATTTCTTGTAGTGTCATATATTATTAATAACAAATGGTATGCCAAATGTATAACAATTTAGCCTAAATTCACTATCTTTGCACACCTAAATAAGTTTAGCAGATGAAGAATATCCGCAATTTTTGTATTATTGCTCATATTGACCATGGTAAAAGTACTTTGGCCGACCGTTTGCTTGAGTATACCAAGACAGTAGAAGGTAAAGATTTGCAGGCGCAGGTTCTGGACGATATGGACTTGGAGCGTGAACGAGGCATTACGATCAAGAGTCATGCCATTCAGATGAAGTATAATTATAAAGGAGAAGAATATATCCTGAATCTGATCGATACTCCGGGACATGTCGACTTTTCATATGAAGTATCCCGTTCGATTGCAGCTTGTGAAGGTGCTTTGCTGATTGTTGACGCAGCTCAGGGTATTCAGGCACAGACTATTTCCAATTTGTATATGGCGATAGAAAATGATTTGGAGATTATTCCGATCATGAACAAGATAGACCTTCCGAGTGCAATGCCGGATGAGGTGGAAGACCAGATTGTCGAACTGCTGGGATGTCCTCGGGAAGATATTCTCCGGGCCAGTGGTAAGACGGGAGAAGGGGTATATGACATTTTAAATACAATTGTCGAAAAAGTGCCGGCTCCGAAAGGTGATCCGGAAGCTCCGTTGCAGTGCTTGATTTTTGACTCTGTGTTTAATCCCTTCCGTGGCATTATTGCTTACTTCAAAGTCGTAAACGGGGTGATCCGTAAAGGAGATCATGTCAAATTTATTGCAACCGGTAAGGAGTATGATGCCGATGAGGTTGGAGTATTGAAGCTTACGATGTCTCCTCGTGATGAGATTCGTACCGGGGATGTCGGTTATATTATTTCTGGTATTAAAACTTCTCGCGAGGTTCGGGTTGGAGATACTATCACCCATGTGGCCCGTCCGGCGAAAGACGCGATAGCTGGGTTCCTGTCTCTTATACACATCTGACGCTGCCGACGATCGCATAAGTGTAGAT